>Ga0206845_1110_pt1 | contig 24370 bp, 31 predicted proteins | sample Alteio_BWOrgCont_19_FD_152887 | JGI IMG/M metagenome (GOLD analysis project Ga0206845, IMG submission 152887) | Enriched cells from forest soil in Barre Woods Harvard Forest LTER site, Petersham, Massachusetts, United States -... | ecosystem: Environmental > Terrestrial > Soil > Temperate forest >...
CAGGCCGGAGCGGTGCGCCACGGGATTGCACGGGCGCTGCTGAAGTTTGACGCGAACCTGCGGCCGCAATTGAAGGCGGAAGGTTTTCTGACCCGCGATCCGCGCATGAAAGAGCGCAAGAAATACGGCCAGCCGGGCGCGCGGAAACGGTTCCAATATTCGAAACGTTAATCGCACTGGAAATTTTCAAGCCCCGCTGGTTCACTCCGGCGGGGTTTTTTTATTTATGAATACCTATGAAATAACCGATGGCGACGTGGTGGTGTCCGATGACAAAAAGCTTTTGGACCAGGCTTTGATCCATCGCTTTTTGAGCGAACAGAGTTATTGGGCGAAGGGTGTTCCGATGGAAACGGTGGAGCGCTCGATTGAGCATTCGCTTTGTTTCGGGATTTACCAGGCGGGGCGGCAGGCCGGGTTTGCGCGGGTGGTCACGGATTTTACGACGTTTGCGTGGCTGGCGGATGTTTTTATTGTTGAGGAAGAACGGGGCGGAGGATTGGGGAAGAAGCTGGTGGCGGCGGTGCTGGCGCATCCGCGGCTACAAGGACTGCGGCGGTTCCAACTGGGAACGCGGGACGCGCACAAGCTGTATGAGCAATTTGGTTTTGCGCCGCTGGAATATCCTGAACGATTTATGGAAATCCGGCCGGAAAAAAGTTAGAAATGTGGCTGTCAAATGGCCAAGCTATTGAAATGAAAACGAAAAAAATCGCCATCGTCGGGGCGTCGGGTTATTCCGGCGAGGTCCTGGTGCAGTTGTTGTTGAGCCATCCGCAGGCGGAGTTGGTGGCGGTGACGTCGCGCCAAAACACGGGGCAAACGCTGGCGCAGGTGTTTCCAAAATTTGCGAGCAACCCGAAGTCGAAGGCGATTCGCTTTACCGAGCCAAACGCGGAAATCGTTGCGAAGCAGGCGGACATCGCGTTTCTAGCATTGCCGCACGGCGTGGCTGCGGAATATGTGGTGCCGCTGACCAATGCGGGCTGTGTGGTGATAGATTTGAGCGCGGATTTCCGGCTCAAGAGCGCGGAGACGTACAAGGAATTTTACGCGCACGACCATGCGGCGCCGGAGTTGTTGAAGAAATCGGTTTATGGTTTGCCGGAGATTCACCGGGAGGTGATCCGGAAGGCGCTGCTGGTCGCATCGCCGGGTTGTTATCCGACGAGCATCTTGCTGCCGACGCTTCCACTCGTGAAAGCGGGGCTGATCAAGGCATCCAGCATCATCGCGGATTCGTACAGCGGGGTGAGCGGAGCGGGGCGGAAGGCGGAGTTGGATTATTTGTTTTGCGAGTGCAACGAAAGTGTCCGGCCTTACGGCGTGCCGAAGCACCGGCATTTGTCGGAGATCGAAGAGCAGCTATCGCTGGCGGCGAAGTCGCCGGTGGTCATCCAGTTCACGCCGCATTTGATGCCGGTGAACCGGGGCATTTCGACGACGCTGTATTTGGAGCCGGCGGAAAAGTTGTCGGAGGAGAAAATTGCCGCGTGCTACCAGAAGTTTTACGGCGACGAACCATTTGTCCGGCTGCTGGCGGGAAAGAATTTGCCGGACACGAAGAATGTGGTGGGCACGAATGCGATTGAAATCGCATGGCGGCTGGACCCGCGGACAGGGCGGCTGGTGGTGATGAGCGCGATTGACAACCTGGTGAAGGGCGCGGGCGGCCAGGCGGTGCAAAGCATGAACATCATTTGCGGTTACCCGGAAACGGCGGGGTTGATTTGAGGGAACGACAATGAAGCACAACGCACAACGAAGATCCTCATCTCACCATGAACCGGGACAGGATTTACAACCGAACGATTCTCCCGTCCACCCTCCGCAGTGCTGCTACGGAGGACGGGATGGGAGAAGGGGAATGGTCCGCAGAGGGTTTGAAACGCCGGACGACTGAATAGATTTGTGAATTCATCCCCGGCAAAACCAGGTTCCGAGCATTTGAACGAGCCGGTGCTGGCGTTCGCGCGGCGGGATGTCACAACGCTGGCGCGGGACCTGACGGTGGAGCAGGCGCTGGCGGCGATCCGCAGCAGGGGGTGGGCGAAAAGGTGATTTACTTTTACGTGGTGGATGAAACGCAGCGGCTGGCAGGGGTGTTGCCGACGCGGCGGTTGCTGGTGGCGCAACTGAACCAAAAGCTGGAGGAGTTGATGATCCGCAACGTGTATGCGATTCCGCATACGGCGACGGTTTTGGACGCGTGCGAGTTTTTCACGCTGCACAAGTTTTTCGCGTTTCCGATTGTTGACGCGGAGCGGCGGGTAGTGGGCGTGGTGGATGTGGGTTTGTTTACGGACGAGGTTTTTGACATCGCGGAACGGGAACAACGGGAACAGATGGAAGAGGTGTTTGAGGCGATTGGTTTCCGGGTATCACAGGTGCGCGACGCCTCGCCGTGGCGGGCGTTTCGGTATCGGTTTCCGTGGCTGCTGGCGACGATTTTGAGCGGGACGTTTTGCGCGTTTTTGGCGGGCGCCTACAAGCTGACGCTGGCCAAAAGCCTAGTGATCGCGTTTTTTTTGACAATGATTTTGGGATTGGGCGAGAGCGTGAGCATCCAGTCCATGACGGTGACGATCCAGGCGTTGCGCAACCGCAAGCCGTCGCGGCGATGGTATTGGGCAACGCTGCGGCGGGAGATCACGACGGCGCTGTTGCTGGGCGGCGCATGCGGCCTGGCGGTGGGGCTGATTGTCCTGGCGTGGCAACAGGACCGGCGGGCGGCATTTGTGATTGGGACGAGCGTGGGCTTTTGCCTATGCGCAGCGTGCGTGACGGGGTTAAGCGTGCCGACGCTGTTGCATGCGTTGAAGCTCGACCCGAAGATTGCGGCCGGGCCGATTACGCTCGCGCTGGCGGACATTTTTACGCTGCTGTTTTATTTCAGCCTGGCGAAATATTTTTTGTAATTTGAACCGCTAATCTGCGCTAATCTTCACTAATTATGAAAAATGAAATTTATAAAGACGAAGGCTATAAACTCATGGGCGCAGCCTTTGAGGTTTATAATGAGCACGGCTATGGTCTTGCCGAGGAGATCTATCAGGAGAGTCTGGAAATTGAGTTGGAGGCGCGCGGAATCCCTTATCGCTCCAAGCAAGAGCTGAAATGTTTCTATAAGGGACGCGAATTGAAAAAGCGGTACGTTCCTGATCTTTTTGTGTTTGATGGCCTGATCGTTGAATTAAAGTCTGTTTCCGAATTATTGCCTGAACATGAGGCGCAGGTTATAAACTATAGGCGAATCACAAAGCAGCCGGTTGGCTACCTCGTTAATTTCGGACACATGAATACACTTGAATGGAAACGGTTTATTCTTTCCGAGTATATCCCAAGCCATCAAGTTGCGCTCTCTTAGTCGATTATGGAAATAAAAAAAATTAGCGTCAATAAGCGTGGATTAGCGGTTTGGAATGCCGCGGATTACGCGGCCAATTCCGTGGTGCAACAGACGTGGGCGCGTGAGCTTATCGCAAAACTGGATTTACGGGGGGATGAGCATATTTTGGACGTGGGCTGCGGCGACGGCAAGGTGACCGCGGAAATCGCGCGGGCCGTGCCCAACGGGTCGGTGGCGGGTGTGGACGCCTCGGCGGAAATGATTGCGTTCGCGAAAAAGACTTTTCCGTCGGCCAGGATTGCGAATGTGGCATTTCGTGTGATGGACGCGCGGAAGATCAAACTCGCGCGTCGGTTTGACCTGGTTTTTTCTAACGCGGCGCTGCACTGGGTGGATGACCATGAGGAGTTTTTGCGCGGCGCGGCGGCGGCGCTCAAGCCCAGCGGGCGGCTGGTGGTGTCGTGCGGGGGCAAGGGGAACGCGCAGGACGTGTTTGTGGCGTTGCGTCCGGAAATGCGGCTCGCACATTGGCGGGAATTTTTTCGCAAAATACCGGAGCCGTATTTCTTTTACGCGCCGGAGGAATATAAAAAATGGCTGGCGAAGGCCGGCTTCCAGACGCAAGGCATCCGGTTGACGCCGAAGGACGCGACTTACCCGGGCGCGGATGGTTTTGCGGCGTGGCTGCGGACGACGTGGATCCCCTATGTTCAGCGGGTGCCGGAAAAAGCGCGCGAGGAATTTATCACGGCGGTCACGAAACGTTACGTGGCGAAGCATCCGCCGGATGCGGAGAACAAAGTGCACGTGAGAATGGTCCGGCTGGAAATTGACGCGGTAAAAATTTAACCTGAGAAACAAATGAAGATACAAGAAATTCCCGGTTCGATCGTCGCGCCGAAAGGCTTTTTGGCGGGCGGCGTTTTTTGCGACATTAAAAAGCTCGGCACGGGCAAAGGCTCGGACAAGGGGCAAAAGCGCGACCTGGCGCTGATGGTCTCCGAAGCGCCGGCGACGGTGGCAGGGCTGTTCACGACGAACCAGGTTTGCGCCGCGCCGGTGAAGGTTTGCCTGGCGCGGATGAAAAAGGGCGTCGCGCAGGCGATCGTGGCCAATTCCGGGAACGCGAATGCCTGCACGGGAAAGCAGGGAATGCGCGACGCGGAGGCGATGGCACGCATCGCGGGAGGCGCATTGAATATTTCGGCGGAGAAAATTTTTGTGGCTTCGACGGGCAGAATCGGCGTCGTGATGCCGATGGCGAATGTGCGGAGCGGGATTTTGGCGACGGCGAAGCAACTGGGAAATTCCGCGGCGCATGCGGACCGGGCAGCCGAGGCCATCATGACGAGCGATACACGGTCAAAACAAATTGCGGTGGAATGTATGATCGGCAGGAAGGCAGTGCGGATAGGCGGGATTTGCAAGGGGGCGGGGATGATCCAGCCCGGCATGAGCGCGAATGGCCGGCGGCCGGCGGCGATGCCGTTGCACGCGACGATGCTGTGTTTCATCACGACGGACGCGGCGGTGGAGGCGAAGGTGTTGCAGGCGGCGCTGGGCGAGGCGGTGGCGCAGAGTCTCAATCGCATCACGGTGGACGGCGACATGAGCACGAACGACACGGTGCTGGTGCTGGCGAACGGGATGGCGGGGAATGAGAAATTAAAAATGAAAAATGAAAAATTAAAAATCTTTCAGACGGCGTTAAATTATGTGTGCCTGGCGCTGGCGAAGATGATTGTGCGGGACGGCGAAGGGGTGCATCGCATCGTGACGGTGCGGGTGAGCGGCGCAAAAACCGTGCAGGATGCGGATGCCGCCGCACGAGCGGTGGGCAACAGCCCGCTCGTGAAGACGAGCTGGCACGGCGGCGACCCGAATTGGGGACGGATTATTGATGCGATTGGATATTCGCCGGCAAAGGTCGTGGAAGAAAAGGTGGATATTGGTTACGGCTCACCGGGCGCGAAGGACATTCTATGGAGCCTGAAACGAGGCCAGCCGGCGAAGGCGACGTATAAAGAGCTGTGCGCGGCAGTGGCGCCGAAGGAATTCGATTTGCACATCCGGCTGAATCTCGGCAAGTCCAGCGCGGTGATTTATGCGGCGGATTTGACGGAGGAATATATTAGCTATAACAAGGGTGATGTGGGAGATCCGACGTCGCTGGGAGGATGAGGAATTTACGATTTACGATATACGATTGACGCGGTTTTTAATCGCCTTCATGCTTATAAAGAGATGAAACGGAAATTTCTTAACGCAAAGGCGCGAAGCCGCAAAGATTTGGAGCGATTGTTACTGGAAGGCCTGAACAGTGGCGTGAGCAAACGAATAACTGTGGCAAGGAAAAAGCAAATCTATAAACAGCCAATTAAGTGCACCACCTTGCTGGGTTGCACGCCCAGTCCGTTGCCCGTCCCCGATGACATTGATGAACCGCCACCGGTCGCCTGGAGTGCTGATTGATAAACGAAGGCAATTTACTATATACGATTGACGTAGACTTCTTTTTTCTCGTCGTCGTTCTCGAAGCGATTAACGCATAAAATCCCGCATGCATCCAGAAATCCGACCAGCCAACATCTCCGATACCTCCTTCATTGCGGACTGTAATATCCGCATGGCCTTGGAAACTGAGCAGCGCCAACTGGAACCGAAAACCGTGGCTGCCGGGGTCGAGTCCGCTTTGAAGGATTCCAGCAAGGGTATTTATTTCATTGCCGAGGCAGACAGCAAACCCGTTGGGCAAATGTTCATCACTTACGAGTGGAGCGACTGGCGCAATGGAAATTTTTGGTGGATCCAGAGCGTTTATATCGTAGAGCCGTTTCGCGGCCGGGGAATTTTTCGCGCCCTGTTTGAGCAGGTTAACGCGCTGGCCAGGGGGCGCGCGGACGTTTGCGGGCTACGGCTCTATGTTGAAGCCGGGAACGCGCGCGCAAAACAGGTTTATTCCCGGCTGGGAATGCACGAGACAGAGTATGATATATTTGAGACGGATTTCGTGCTCAAACACTGAGCCAAAAACGGCAAACGAATCATCCCAGTGAATCATCACGACGAATTTGCGAAATTGCTTGCCGGCAGTGAACCCATCCTGGCGCTCGCGCCGATGCAGGATGTCACGGACCTGCCGTTTTGGAAATTGATGACGGCCTACGGAGGCGCGGATGTCTATTACACGGAATATTTTCGCGTTCATGCCGATTCCAAGCTCGAGAAATATATTCTCAAGTCCATCACGGAAAACCCGACGGGCCGGCCAGCGGTGGCACAAATGATCGGCAACGATATTCCCTCGCTCGTGCGCACGGCGCGTGAGTTGCAAGAGCATGACATCGCGGCGGTGGACCTGAACCTCGGCTGCCCGGCGCCGGTGGTTTATCGCAAATGCGCTGGCGGAGGGCTACTGCGGGAACCAAAACGGATTGATGCGATCCTGGGCGCCTTGCGTGACGCCGTAAAAGTGAAATTCACGGTCAAGACCCGGCTGGGTTTTGATTCGCCGGAAGTTTTCGACGAGCTGCTGCCGATTTTTGCAAAGCATTCGCTGGACCTGTTGACGGTGCATGGACGGACGGTGAAGGAAATGTATTGGAGCGAAGTGCATTACGACTTCATTGCCCGCGCGGTGGCGGCAATGCCGTGCCCGGTGCTGGCCAACGGGAATGTCCATTCCGCGCACGCGGCGGCGGAGGTCTTGCGTATCACAGGGGCGCGCGGACTAATGATTGGGCGCGGCGCAATCCGCAATCCCTGGCTGTTCGAGCAAATCCGGCAGCAGCGGCGCGGCGAACCGCTTTTCATTCCGTGCGGCCGGGAAGTTTTGAATTATGTGCGCGCCCTTTATGACGCGGTGTGTTCACCCGAGGTGAAGGAATCGGCGCAGGTGCAGAAGATGAAAAAATACCTGAATTTTCTCGGCGTGGGCGTGGAACCAACGGGACAGTTTCTGCATCAGATTCGCCGCGTGTCAAAGAAAGCGGATTTTTTCCGCGTCTGTGAGGAATTTTTAGACCATGACCGGCCAATGCCGCTGGAACCTTTTCAGGCAAGCGTGGAAAAGGCTGTGGAGGCTGTTATGGCATGATTGTCATCATGCTGCGTTGGTTTGTTACCTTGATTTTTTGGTCACGGTGGCTCAGCTTTGGAACGTTAGGCGACTATACAAGTCCTCATGAAAACATGTCCGAAGTGTGGTCACGCATATGATGTGGCGTTTGTGATTTGTGGTGAATGCGGCACCCAACTTCCGGAGCAGACCGTCGGTGAGATTGTTACGGCTTGGTTTGGCGGCGAGTATACGATGTATGACGCGGTGCATGACTCCCCGGAAGCTGCGTGGCCAGCCATTTTAGAAATTTTGAAACGTGGTGTGACTGATGAGCAGCTTTCGCTCTTGGCGGCAGGGCCACTCGAAGATTTGCTCGCCAGTCATGGAGCGCAGTTTATAGAGCGAGTCGAGCAGGAGGCTGCGTGCAGCCCTAGTTTCAATCGCTTGCTCGGAGGTGTCTGGCAGAATCAAATGTCACAGGATATTTGGTCGCGAGTTCAGAAAGCACGGAGAGATGTATGGTAAGATTGACTCCTAACACAGCGTCTGAGCCAACCTGATTTCAAACTAACTCACTATCCATCCTGCCGAGTGCTTGCTTTACGGCGATAGGAGGTTAAACTCCCCCCAGCAGAAAAAATGAGGAAGACGGTCCTGCCGCGCTCCGCTCTGCCGGGGTAAATTCTGAGTAAAAAAGAATTATTGAATGTCCACCATCATTGCCGCCACTGATATCGTCGTTCGCCACGGCGAACGGACGATTCTTGACCATATTACTCTGGGCATCCAGGAGGGCGAGCGCCTCGGGTTGGTGGGCCGCAATGGCTGCGGCAAGACGACGTTCCTGCGCATTCTCGCCGGGCTGCAATCGCCGGACAGTGGCGAAGTGGCGCGGCAACGCGACCTGGCCGCGGGCTATCTCCCGCAGGATTTCATGCTCGACGCCACGAAGACGGTCTACGAAAACGTTCGCGACGGCGCGCAATACGTCCTGGATCTCATCACGGAATTCGAAGGACTACCGCACGACTCGAAACGCCATTCGGAACTGGAGCAGCGCATCATGACTTTGGAAGGCTGGACGGTGGACCGGCGCATCGAGATTGCGCTGGCGCATTTGAATTGTCCGGCCGCCGAACGGCGCATTGAATCGCTCTCCGGCGGCGAAAAACGGCGCGTGGCAATGGCGCGCGCGATTGTCTCGCAACCGGATTTCCTGATGCTGGATGAGCCGACGAATCATTTGGACCCGGAATCCATCGAGTGGGTGGCGGAATTTTTGGAGGGATTTCACGGGACGTTTCTCGTGGTGACGCACGACCGTTATTTTTTGGACCGGGTGGTGAAGCAGATGATCGAGTTATCGGATGGGAAATTTTTTTCGCACGAGGGCAATTACACGGATTACCTGCTGGCGAAGGTGGAACGGCAGGCGGCGGACGCGACGGTGGAGCACAAACGGCAGATGTTTTTGAAAAAGGAGCTGGCATGGGTGCGGCAAGGCCCGCGCGCACAGCGCAGCAAACAGAAAGACCGCTTTGAGCGTTACTACGATGAGGCGGCGAAGGCCGGCCCGGTGATTGAGGAAGAAGTAGAACTGGTCATTCCGCCGCCACCGCAATTGGGGAATCGCACGGTGGAGGTAAACAACTTGGGCATGGAACTGGGCGGGAAAAAATTGTTTTCCGGGTTCAGTTTCGCATTTGAGAATGGCCGGCGCGTGGGCGTTTGCGGGCGGAACGGCCTGGGCAAGACGACGTTGCTCCGGGCGATTATTGGTCAAATTCCGCCGACGGAAGGGACGGTGAAGACGGGCCAGCTTACGAAGTTCAATTATGTGGACCAGGGGCGGATGCAGTTGAACGAGGAGCGGACGGTGCTGGATGAGGCGGCCGATGGCACGGAGTTCGTGCAATGGGGCGAGACGAAGATATCGGTACGGTCGTACTTGAAACGATTTTTATTTGCGGACGAGCGCATTTTGACGCTGGTGAAGAAATTGAGCGGCGGGGAACGCAGCCGGTTGTTGCTGGCGCGCATGCTGAAGGGTGGAGGAAACTTTTTGATTTTGGACGAGCCGACGAATGACCTGGACCTGCCGACGTTGCGGGTGCTGGAGGAGGCGTTGATTGCGTTTCCTGGAGTCGTGCTGGTGGTGAGCCATGACCGGTATTTTTTGAACCGCGTTTGCACGGACGTCCTGGCGTTTGAAGGGGACGGGAAGATTGCGCACAGCGTGGGCGATTACGATTATTATTTGGAGAAGAAGGAACGGGCGGCGCAGGCAGCGGCGAAGCTGACGGCGGCCAGGGCGGCGACAGCGAAAGCGGCGACGACGGCGCGGGAAGCGACAGCCTCGAAGGCCAAGCCGCGGAAATTATCGTTCAACGAGCAGCGCGAACTGGAGGGCATGGAGGGTCAAATCCACGCGGCGGAAGCGGAGGTGGCGCGGATCGAGGGATTGTTTGCGGACCCGGAATTTTTTCGGAAGCACGCGGCGCAGGTGAACCGGCTGACGGATGAACTGGAAACCGCGAAGAGCAACGTGACGAAGTATTACGCGCGCTGGGAAGAGTTGGAAGCGGTCAGGGCGGCGGGCGTGAAGTGAGGGAGGGCGATGGTTTTTAACGATCGGTGGACGCGGATCCATAAAGTAAAAAGCCGCCGGATTTCTCCAGCGGCTTCGTGTCAATCGTAATTCTGAAATCGTAAATCAATACGCTGCTTGCGCGCCTTTGATGTTCTTCTTGCCCATCCAGGGCATCATGCCGCGCAGCTTGGCACCGACTTTTTCGATCGGATGCTTTTCACCCTTTTTCAGGAGCGCGTGGTATTTTTTATAGCCGCCCTGGTATTCCGCGACCCAGCCTTTGGCGAACTTGCCGGATTGAATGTCCTTGAGCGCAGCTTTCATGCGTTTCTTGACGCTGGCATCAATAATTTTCGGGCCGACACTGACGTCGCCCCACTTGGCGGTCTCGGAAATGGAGAAGCGCATGCCGCTGATGCCGGATTCGTTCATCAAATCGGCGATGAGTTTCAACTCATGCAGGCATTCGAAGTAGGCCATTTCGGGAGAGTAACCGGCTTCGACGAGGACTTCATATCCGGCCTGGACGAGCGCGCTGGCCCCGCCGCAAAGGACGGTTTGCTCGCCGAACAAATCGGTTTCGGTTTCTTCCTTGAAATTCGTTTCGAGGACGCCGGCGCGGGCGCCGCCGATGCCTTTGGCCCAGGCGAGGGCGATGGCCTTGGCCGCTTTGCCGCCCTGGTAAACGGCGATCAAGCTCGGCACGCCTTTGCCTTCGACATATTGGCGGCGCACAGTATGGCCGGGACCCTTGGGCGCGACCATGATGACGTTCACATTCTTGGGCGGCACGATGGTTTTGAAATGAATGGAAAAACCGTGCGCGAACAACAGTGTTTTGCCGGGCTTTAAATTCGGCGCGATGTCCTTCTCATAAGCGGCGGGCTGTTTCGTGTCCGGCAGCGAAACAAAAATCACGTCGGCGCGGCGAACGGCTTCGCCAGTGGTGACGACTTCAAATCCCTTCTCCCTAGCCACGGGAATGGATTTGCTGCCTTCGTAGAGGCCGACGATGACGTTCAGGCCGCTGTCCTTGAGGTTGAGCGCGTGGGCGTGGCCTTGCGAGCCAAAGCCGAGCACGGCGAGGGTTTTATTTCGTAACACGCCGAGATCGGCGTCCTTGTCGGTATAGACTTTTGACATAAAATCGAATAGAGAGGCTAACAATGAACAGGGGGAGGGTCAATTTGCAAATTAAACTGGCCTTAAAGAATTATTCTCTTCTCGAACTAATGATATTACTAAATATGGTTTTAATAATGGCATATTCTTCTTCGAGAATTGCAAGCCCCATTCGGGAAGACTTTTCTTTCCTTCGTATTTTCGATCCACATACAAAGCGTTTGGAGCAAGCCAAACCGTGGATGGAATCAAATAAATCTCTGGATTTTCTTTAGCTTTATCGAGAAACAACAGTAGACATAAATAACGCGCTTGCGAAATAGAGAATTTCGTTTTTTCAATGAATAAATAATTTAATTGCCTCTTTGCCTTGCACTGAATTTCGAAAAACGTTCCTTTTTAGTGCGAATCACTAAATCAATTCCTCTATCATCTATTTCTGGCAAATAAACATCCATGCCGCTTTTAGCAAAAAGTAATCGCGATAAATAATCGGCATATTTGCCAAGTTGTGTTGATGAAAGCTGTGTCCAATAAGACATGATTAAATTAGCGGCTCAATTTTTCCAATAGGCCGGTCCGAGCGGGCGGCATCCCAGCATTGGGCCAATTCCTCTTCGTGCAGCGAAGCCCATTCAATCACATACCCCAGAACTCTTGGCGGCAGTTTTCCCTGGATAACGGACGGATACCGGATGGAAATCTGCGCGGCGAACTCGTTGTAAATGGCGTGGAAATGCGGCGGCAGGTGTTCGTCCCGATACATCCGAATCGAAATGCCGAGGAAACGGCTGATCTCAGGCATGGGCGAGTTGTGCGTTTGGGGCCAACAACACTTCCGGTTTTTGGCCGGTCACTTGCAGCCACAGCGAATCGGGACAAAAATCAATTTGATCGTTCCAAATTAACGCGCCGAGATCGTCAATGCGGGCTTTGCGGAAATTTTCGTAGTTGTTCCAAAAGGCAAAAACGCCCGTGCGGGGCTTTGAAGAAAAATCCACTTCACCCTCGACGTCGTCACTGAAACGCAGCCAGACGCGATAGTTTTCCAAAATTTTCAGTAAAGTGATTTTTTTCATCACGTCTCAACACTAATTGTGTGCTGCTCGCGGTCAGCCGCGTAAGCGAGGCATGCGCGGATGTCCTGTTCGGTGAGGTCGGGATAATCGTCCAGAATTTCCTGCCAGCTCATTCCGGCAGCGATCCAGCCGAGCACGTCGCCGACTGTGATGCGCAAACCGCGAATGCATGGCTTGCCGCCACGTTTGCCAGGTTCAATAGTGATGAACTTACGGTAATCCATAACTTCGCCCATATCATAATCCTTTAAGGGGAAATAAACAAATCACAAAATTTGCGCCGCCTTGGTTCGTGAGAGGCTTACTTCCTCGGCAACGCCGCCTTGCCGGTGCGGGTCAGTTCGGTGATGCCAAACGATTCCATCAGTTCCAAAAATTTTCCGACTTTGCTTTCATTGCCGGTGACCTCGATGGTGAGGGATTTGGGCTGCACGTCCACGATTTTGGCGCGGAAGATGTCGGTGATTTGCATAACTTCGGCGCGGGTCCTGGAGTCCACCGAGACTTTGATCAGCACCAGCTCGCGGTCCACGTATTCGCCTTCGCGGAAATCCTGGACTTTCATGGCGTCCGGCAATTTGTTGAGCTGCTTGACGATTTGCTCAACCGTCGCCTCATCACCGTGCGTGACGATGGTCATGCGGGAGAGTTTGGGGTCGTGGGTGGGGCCGACGTTGAGGGTGTCAATGTTGTAGCCGCGGCCGCTGAACAGGCCGGCCACGCGGGTGAGCACGCCGAACTTGTTTTCAACCAGCACTGAAATGGTGTGTCGCATAAAATCGTTTGAAACGGGAAACCAGCGTAACAACCGGAAGGGGAGGGGTCAATTTGCAAATTGCTTCAGGGCCTCGGCTTTTTGCTCGTGGATGGCGGCGCGCTGGAGGTTGCCGGCGGATTTGAAACTGGCGGCGATTTGCACCTGCAACTGGTATTCCACCGAATTGCGGGTGACGGTGTGTTTCGACCAGACGAAACCCAGCGCGGCCAAACCGACAAGCAGGGCAAGAATGCCGGCAGGATCGTAGGCCGCCAGGCCGAGTTTCCCACGCGCGAGTCCAAATCCGCAGAGGCCGATAAATAAAATCAAACCGCCCGATAAAATGGCGAGGGAATGTTCCTGAAGTGATTGGGAAAGCGGCCAAAGCCGGCCCGTGACCGCAGAAGCGGGCGGCAGGCAGATGGCGGGCAGGACGCGTTGCAGGTCTTTGTCCCGCAGGACGCTTAGAGCCAGTTGCGGGTCCGGGCGAACGGTTGGGTGTTGCAGAAAATCGGATTCGTTACCGCCGGCCAGGTAGCGTTGCACGCGCTCTTCGGCCACGAGATTCCACATGCGCGTCGGAGCCAGAAGGTCTTGAACCACGATTTGAGACATGTTGCAAAGCCCGTAGATAATTATTGCGATGTAAACCAGCGCGAGGATTGTCCCGGGAAACCTGTGGCGTTCCTGCATCTGGACAATCAGGATGGCGGCGAAAATGGCGGCGATGACGAAGACGTTAAAAAACTCCGAGTAACGGCTTTGCGGGACGACGTCACCGTAATTGGCGCGGCCATAAGCGATGGAGGCTGATTGCAACGCGCTCCAAAGGGCCATGCCTAGCAGAAATTTCGCGGCGCGGGGCTGCAAGAAATTGGGGCGAAAATAAACGGCCAGCAACCAGGCCAGCGGCAAGCCAATGACGCAGGGCATCTCGGGCGCGTTATAAAACGGCCAGGCCAGATTGCGCGTCAGAGCTTTGGAGAATTGCACGAAGTTATGCGCCTGGAGAGGGTCGTTGGCCTGTTGCCGCACGGTCAAGGAGAGTCCCAGCCCAATCACCAGCGCGCAGACGATGAGAGAAATCAATCGCTCTTTTTCGAGCCGGTGATTTTTGATAGCCCGCAGCACGATGACTGCGCCGGCGGAGAGCGGCGCCAGCAGGCCCGAGGCGGTGGTGAACAATCCCAAAATGGCGGCGCAGAAACCGAGCCACCAGCGCCAGCTTCCGGTTTTGCCAAAGCCCAGCTCGACCAGCGCCACGATGCCAAAAATATCGGTGAAATAATAAAGCGAGTTGGGTCCCCAAATGGCGTTTTCGCCCCAATAAGGCAGGGCAAAAAACACCATCAATATTGCACAAACCAGCCAGCCATATTTGCGCCCAAAAAAATCCCACAAATACATCGCCAGGCCGCAGGCAAAGGCGGCATGGACAAACGCGTTGACCGTCATTTGCAGCAAGGGTTCCCAGCGGCCATTGGCCCACAGCACAACCAAATCCAGGACGCGTGAGGCGAACTTACGGTGCTCATTGTGGCTGGCAAAAAAGTCCGACCAGGTCATGTGACCGCTGGCATAGTGCTTAAAAAAATCGGCCTCGTACCACTGGTCCCAAATCGGCAGGGGCGAGCCGTAGAGCCAGGCCATCCATAGTTGCGCGCCGACGGCGGCTAAAAACAACGCCGCCAGCCAGGGAAGAAAAACTTTGAATGAGTCTTTCAGTTCATTCTCGGTCATACCTTTTAATCAGGAATCACAAATCTAAAATCAAAAGAACGGATTATGCTCCTTCTCTTCGGCGACTGTCGTCAATGGTCCGTGGCCGGGGCAGAGAAGCGTATCCGGCGGGAGCAATAAAAATTGTTCATGTTTATTTGTCATGCTCGTCATTCAGGAATCCGGATTACCGGCAATTTTTCATCGCGATTGCGGCGATACCAGTTAAAATGACTGTCGTTGGTGATGATTTTGAACGACGGAAACAGTTCGCTGGCGCGCACGATGGTTGCGTCCGCAAAATCCATTTCCGGCGCATATTTTTCCAGCAGCGCGGCCAGCGCCGCCTTTTCTTCCTCCACATCCAACACAAAATGATAATCGCCGATGATTTTAGCGGCGATTCTGAAATCTCCGATCAAATGACTGGCTTCGGTGAACGCCGCCGCTGTGGTCCACAAATGGTTATGGTGCTGCTTGAAAAAATTCTGCGCCCAGGTGCGGCGCTTTGGCGTTTTAGCGAAGGGGCTGACGATAAAGCTGGTGTCAGCGAGAAACATGGCGGCGGGCGATGGCGGCACGGATTTTTTCGCGCTCGGTTTTGCCGGGCAATTCCGGCAAAACAAACCCTGCGCGACTCAACTCAAGGCTGGAGCAAGACGAGGTGGCGTCGGCCAACGAAGCAGCGTCTATGACGATTTGTTGCAAGAACGCATAGGGCGAAAGTCCGCGCTGACGCGCCGCTTTCTGAAATTTGGCGGCCACTTTTGGCTTCACTCTGGTTTGCAAAAGCATTGTCATACACCGAGTGTAATCTTCATCCTAATAATGTCAATCAAACGTAAATCAAAAGAACGGATTATGCTCCTTCTCTTCGGCGACTGTCGTCAATGGTCCGTGGCCGGGGCAGAGGAGCGTATCCGGCGGGAGGGATAAAATCTGTTCGCGGACTTTTTGCCGGGCCAAATCCCAGGAGTCGTTGCCACGACCCATGGAGCCGGCAAAGATGGTGTCGCCGACAATGGCGACATGCGGCGCGTCATCTTCCCAATTGCCGACGAGGTAGGTGACGCCGTCGTCGGCATGGCCGGGCGTTTCGCGATGGGTGATGCGCAAGCCGCCGAGGTGGATGATTTCGCTGGGCTTGTTGCGCTGGTCCACGGGGGCATTTTTGGAGCCGGAATGCAGTTTCGCTTTGGGCCACGCTTCGCGGATTTTGGGCAGGGCGTCCACGTGGTCCCAGTGGGAGTGGGTGAAGAAAATATGGCGGAGCACCAAATGATTTTCCTCGAGGCGTTTCAACGCGGGCGTGGCATCGAGGCCGGTATCGAACAGCGCGGCGTCGCGGTTGACTTCATCCCAGACGAGATAGGAGTTCACGGTAATGCCCTCGTCGTCGGCGGTAGTGAAGGGGCGGAGTTCGCGCCAGATGCTTAAATCTTTTGGCCCAGGCAACCACCCTTTGGCGATGCCTTCGAGCTTTTGTGGATTGAGGCCAATGGCTTTAGCGAGGGCGGCGAAATTGATTCTTAGGCCGGCAGCGTTGCCGGTTTCTTCCAGCGCGGCCAATTGGCTTTCGGAAATGCCGGCGGCGGCGGCCGCAACGGCGGCAGAGACGCGGCTCATATCGCGGGCCTTGCGGACGATGTCGCCCAGATGGTCTTCAAGATTCATGCGGAGAAGCTAACCGCGCGGCGGACGGGCGCAAGTCTTTGGTGAGGATTGTTTGCAAACTTTCCGATCGTTATTTTGGTTATTTTTTGTAAATTAGAATGGTGACTCGAAAAAGCGCGCGCATTACTTCCATGCTGGACCCGCATCGCGGGCAGGGGGTGGACCCGCATTACGCGGGCTATTTCCATTGCTTCAACCACCAGCTTTTTTACGAAGCGCATGACGTTTTGGAAAACCTCTGGCTGGCGGACAAGCACGGCGCGAACGGGGCGTTTTACAAGGGGCTGATCCAACTGGCGGGGGCGTTTGTGCATTTGCAGAAGAACCGGCTGCGCCCGGCGGCGGCGCTGTTCAAGCTGGCGGGCGCGAACCTGGAAAAATATCCGCGCCTGCACGACCGGTTGAATTTGGAACGGGTTGAGGTGTTGATCAAACATTGGTTGGGGGAACTGGAGACGAATAATTTTGAGCGCAATCCATTGACCGCCAAAAACGCGCCGCGCCTGGCGCTGGAGGCTGCATGACCAAAAAGCGCATGGTGATTGCGGGCGGGAGCGGGTTCATTGGGTCCGCACTGGCGGCGGAATGGCTGGCGCGGGACGGCGAGGTGGTGGTGCTGACGCGGTCGCCGCGCGCACGCGCTGACGGCGTAATCGAGGCGGAATGGGACGGGACGCATCTCGGGGACTGGATAAAATATTTGGACGGCGCGGAGGCGCTGGTGAATCTGGCCGGAAAAAATATCAAGTGCCGCCACACGCCGGAGAACGTGCGCGAGTTGATGGAGTCGCGGGTGAATGCGGTGCGGACGATTACGATAGCGATGGACCATGTGGCCAGGCCGCCGCGCGCATGGGCGCAGGCGGGGGCGATTGGCTTTTACGGTGATAGCGGTGACACGATTTGCGATGAAAATTCCGTGAATGGGAAGGACGCATTGGCGGACATTTGCCGACAATGGGAAAACGCCTTCCATGCGGCCTACGTTCCCAAGACGCGCAAGGTTTTGCTGCGCATTGGTTTTGTGTTGGGGCGGCACGAAGGTGCGCTGCCAATTTTGGCGCGAATGACGCGCTGGTTCCTGGGCGGCAGCGCCGGTGATGGCCGGCAATTTATCAGTTGGATCCACATCGGAGATTTGATGCGCATGTTCTGCGAAAGCATTCTGCGGGAGGATTGGGCGGGGACGTTCAACGCCGTGGGGCCAAAGCCGGTGACGAACGAGGAATTCATGCGGAAGTTGCGACGGGCGCTGCATCGTCCGTGGAGTCCGCCCGCGCCGGCCTTCGTGGTGAAGCTGGGTGCGCGGTTGATGGGCATGGAGCCGTCGCTGGCGCTGGCGGGTTGCCGCGTGGCGCCCAAACGAATGGCGGAAGCGGGCTTTCAATTTCAATTTCCAGAGCTGGACGTGGCGTTGAAGGAGATTTTCAAAAGCCATTAACCACGAAAGACACAAAAAACGCGAAAATGTTTTTTGCAGAAAATCAGTCATAAATCGCGTGTTTTTAGGGGTAAATTTCAATAGTTTTAAGTGTTGGATTTTGAATTTTGAATTGGCGCAGGTGACTCCGGTATAATGGTTTGTGATGTGGTGCGGGTGGTAAAGCCGTGCGATTTTGAATGTTCAAGCACATAGGTAACAGTTTTTCCCAAGCACATAGGTTACACTTTTGCTGGTGTTTGAGGTCTTAATGGCCGGAGGCGAAACGGAGATTTGCGTTCGTCCAATACCCCCAGGGGTTGGGCCACGTTTCCAGCTTCCACTTCGATGACCTTTTAGAGGGTGTTTCCTTATTCGGTGTAAGTATTTATGGTCCTTTAAGTAGCGCATAAAATTTCGCTTATTTTGTTTGGAGCGGACGCAAGCGTTTTTTTAGGATAGTAAAAAGCACATGAAATCGCTCGCAATTACCGGCAGCACGGCGTTGTTGGAGGAACTTTCACCTTTTATTCCTGATGACTTCATCAACTCCCTGTTTCAACGGGATGGCCGGCGCGGTCAGCCACGAAAATTTTCACCGGCCCAACTTTATCGAACGAGCTTACTCGCATTGCTGACCCCGGCGCATTCGTTCAATCTGCTGGTGGCGCTCCTGCCAGAAAATAAATCCTGGCGCTCTTTTGCCCGGTTGCGCAACCGATGGAAGATTCCCGATGCAAAAATGCTGCACCAGTTTCGTGATCGGATGGGGGCCATGCGGTTGCGACGCATCAACCAGCACTTGCTCCAGCCTTTGTTGACAGGACTGAATTGTTTTCCCAAGAGCGTGGCGATCATGGATGCCACTGATTTGCCAGCTTCGACCTGTGCTTATAAAAAAATGGACCGGCACCTATTCAGCCAAGCGTGCGACCTTGGGCGGGCGCACCATTAAAACAGGCCAGAGCCGCTGGTTCGTGGGTTATAAAAAGCACACGCTGCGCGTTTGGCTGCGGCAGTGCGAACAAAAGGTTATCCTGGTGCCTTTGGTCTCCTGGCTGGCTCCAGCGCACCGTGGGAGGCACTCTTCCTTCAACCCAGCCTGCGGTATTGCCAAAGGCATCTGGAGTGGCGACCAGATATTGTTGTGGGTGACATGGCCTACATCAATTTGGACAAACAACGGCAGATTCGAGAGCAGATGGATGTGGCGGTGATCACCAGACTGCGCCCGGACATGATTTTGCCTGATGAGTTTGATGAGGGTCCTGTCCTCACGTGCGAACAGGGCCAGCCCTTGCAATGGCTTGGTTTGGACCAGCGGGAAGGGCTGCACTGGTTTGGAGTGTGTCAAAGCGATCCGCTCTGTTCACGCTGCTGGCAGCGAAGCACCTGCCAAAGGGAGTTTTCCTATCCGCCTGGACGGCATGAGATCCTTTATGGAATGATCCCGTTGAGCTCGCGAGTCGCCCAAGTATTGTTACAGCGCGTGCGGCCTTGGATTGAAGCCACTCAATCCTATGAAAAAAATCAACTCGGATTGAGCGATCTGTTTCTGAACAGCCTGCGACTGGCTTGGCATCAGGGCCTACTGGCTGACGCCATTGCACTACTGCGCGCCCGAGCCGTCCTGAGCCGACCACCCGAACCAACCCTACTGCACGAATTGGCTACCAGTCAGCCCTCTCTGTGTTTGGAATAGAAAAACGCAAATGCCCCAAAAATCCTTATTCTCCGCAATCCATAAAACCGAATAAGGAAACACCCTCTTTTAGGGCGATCATCCGGGCATTTTAGCAGGGGAAAAGGAAAGGTTTAAGTTCGCCACTACCGCTAAATTTTCACGATTTCCCAACAAATACCTGGAAAACGCAACTTTTTGAAATTATGGTCACGACATGGAAGCGAAGGCCGCAAAGGAGGACAAATTAACGGTTTCAATTGCGCCCTGAATATGATCTCGTCCAGCCAAAGGCAAAACGGGTTTTGCCCAGGATTTCATAACACGCTGGTAATCGCCAATCAAATTTTCGCAGCCGCAGCCTCAATAATTTTCACGATGGCTTTCGGTTGAGACAAGAAGCTGACATGGCTTGCGTTGATTTCTGTTGTTTGGGCATTCATTCTTTTGGCCATAAAGCGCTCCAAGTCGGGATTAATCGCCTTGTCTTGCGTTGACACGGCATACCAGGAAGGAACGGTTTTCCACGCGGCAGCTTTAGCCGGTTCTCCAAAGATGGGGGCGGCGATGGGTTTTTGCGTTGCCGCCAACAAGGCTGCCTCATCTTCGGATAAATCATGGGCGAATACTTCATGAAATTTACTCCGGTCAATGTAAAGAAATCCTGCTGAGTCTGGTGTAACCGCCGTACCCAATGGCGAAGCTGGAAATTTTTCACCCAAGCCTCCCAACGTTTCTCCGGCGTCCGGAGCGAAGGCGGCGACATATACCAGTGCTTTAACTTTCGGATTGTTGTTGGCGGCTTCCGTGATGACCGCGCCGCCATACGAATGTCCTACGAGGACGACATGCCCTTTTGAGATTCAATGGCGCGCCTGGTGGTGGCGATATCATCAGCCAGCGATTTAAGAGCATTCTGCACGGCGGTCACTGTAAAGCCAGCGGACTCCAAAATCGGAATTACTTTATTCCAACTGGAGCCGTCGGCAAATGCCCCGTGCACCAACACGATTGATGTATCTACATTTTGATTATTCATAATTTCCTCCTCTGGTTTGATGTTGATTTTAACGATTCGGTTTTCAGCTACACAGAAAGTATAAAATTATTTGTCCGAAGGCCTCGCCGCTAAAAATGAATCGCCGAACATCGGATGGCCGCTCCTGGATTGCGCCCTGGTGACCTCATCTTGAATCACGTCCCAATGTTCAACGAACACACCATTCTCGATGCGCACAATGTCAGCGACTATCCACGGAGCAGGCAGCCCGTGACCTGAATAACGGCCATGGATCATGACGAAATCACCATCGGCAATGACCATGTCATGCTCCCATTTGAGGGAGCCGGGCAGGCTTTTGACGAGGTTGAAAAGCCCGCCCCTTCCGGGTGGAATGTGTGCGCTATGCTGGATATAATCCGGCGACCAGAAAGTTTCGGCCCCGGCGTAATCGCGTTTATTCATTAGAGTGTCAAGCGCCTTAATTACCAGCGCCTTGTTGGCTTCCTGTTTGGATTTCATAGATTCTTAAAACTTTCTCCGGCGCGCCATACTCGCTTTGAATTTGGCTTGCATCATAAACTGCCTTGATTCGCTTTTTATAACTCCGCGTCAATAATATGACCAGTCGTCTTAAAACGTCAAATTGAAAATTTAGAGTCGCTTCAAGTTGGCTGGGATTTTCAGCGCTTCATTAAAGAATCAAAAACGACAGCAAAGAAATTGTCGAAGGGAGCCTGGCTTCGAGTGACTTTGCTGTTGATGACAGCGCCCTGCCATGCGTTATATAAAAAACGGGCTGTCTCTTGCGGGTCGAGGCGCCCGGCAAGGTCCCCACGTTCTTTCGCTTCCTGCAGGACAATTGCGACCGCATCGCGCCAGCGGTCAAAAATGTTTTTTAGAGCTTTTCGAACGAGCGGGCTTTGTGACGACAGTTCCGCTCCGAAATTTCCCAGCAAACAGCCGCGCGCAAATTGCCATTTTACCTGAAATGTCAGGTAACGTTTGAAGAGCGAACGCAGGCGCGGAACCGGTGGTTTGCTTTTGTCTTTAAGCGCGTCGAGTCCGAGCAGGCTTTGGTAAAGATCCAAAACGGCCAGCGCCAGCAGTTCTTTGCTTTTGAAATGGTTGTAAAACGAGCCTTTCGGAACTTCTGCTGCATCAGTGATGTCCGACACACCACAGGCGTTGTATCCTTTGGTGTGGAAGAGTTCTAAACCGGCTGCGACTAATTTATCACGAACATTTGACTTGGCCATGTTGTGCTTTCGATGGATATGAACGTAGCTTCCCGAAACGAACAGAGCAACTCTGACAGCCAAAAGATTTCTCGCTATTCGCGCCGTTTTGAGGTTTTTTTCGTGGGTTTTGGCCGAGCTTGATTTCCATTGAAACAACCAACGCCAGTTTTGGCAGCATCCGCGCGGCAAGGTGGCAAATTAACCTAAATTGGGCTATATTAAACAAACCCATGATGAAGGCGGCGGCGTTGCGCATGACAAGGCGGGCTTGTCAGTGGCAGCGCTACCTGCCAATACTGGCTCGGGTTTGAAGGACACTTTATGAAAAAAAATGTAATACTTTTATTTTTGTGCCTGGGTCTTGGGGTATGGAGCGGATGCCAGACTTATCACGGCACCAAATTCGCGCCGCTCGAACCTAGGCTGGATTCCGTAGGCTACGGAGGCGTGCAGTCCATGGCGCTGGTCAATTCGAGCGCGCAGGCGTTGCACAACGTCCGGTTCCGGGCGTATATGTGGGGCAGAAGCCAGCTCACGGAGAGCCCGCAGCAACCTTACATGCTCACTTCGGCGAGCGGACTACCCCAACGGGTTCCGGCGCTGACTTATACCTTCATTGGCTCGGCCGGCAAATTGGATCCGGGACAAGTGATCCGTTTCACGAATGGCAACACGGGAGGGGAAAGCCGGATTCTCCAGCCGGTGACCAAAATACAAATCGTGGGAAGTTGTGATGAAGGAGAATTCCGTGAGACGTGGTTGAGTGGCAAACAGGGTGAATTAGTGCTGGTTGGAGTGCCTGAGAATTGAGGAACTGATTTTCTTTTTGGGCGTACCCAATTAAATTCGCCTTGCGATGACACAATATCTGGATTTGCTGCGGCACGTGCTGGAACACGGGAAGTTCAAGGGCGACCGGACGGGCACGGGGACGTACTCGGTGTTTGGCGCGCAGGCGCGGTTTGATTTGCGCGAGAATTTCCCGGCGCTGACGACGAAGAAGCTGCACTTGAAGTCCATCATCTACGAATTACTTTGGTTTTTGCGCGGGGAAACGAACGTGCGCTGGTTGCAGGAGCACGGAGTGACGATTTGGGACGAATGGGCGGACAAAGAAACCGGCGACCTCGGCCCGGTGTACGGGAAACAATGGTGCGACTGGCGGACGGCAGACGGGCGGTCCATCAACCAGATTGACGGGGTGATTGAGCAAATCAAAAAGAACCCGGGCAGCCGGCGGCATCTGGTCACGGCGTGGAACCCGGGCGAGATTGAGGGGATGGCACTGCCGCCGTGCCATTGTTTGTTTCAGTTTTATGTAAGCGAAGGGGAGTTAAGCTGCCAGCTTTATCAGCGGAGCGCGGACTTGTTTTTGGGCGTGCCGTTCAACATTGCGAGTTACGCGCTGCTGACGCGGATGGTGGCGCAGGTATGCGATTTAAAGCCGGGCGAGTTTGTGCATACGTTCGGGGACTTACACCTTTACGCAAACCACGTGGAGCAGGCGAAGCTGCAGCTTTCGCGCGAGCCGCGCCCGCTGCCGCAGATGAAATTGAACCCGGCGGTGAAGAACATCCATGATTTCAAGTTCGAAGATTTTGAGCTGACGGGGTATGACCCGCATCCGGGCATCAAAGCGCCGATAGCGGTGTGAAAGTAAAAAGTTTTACAGCAGGAAACGGAGGCAACGGAGAAAACAAAATCTTGACGATGGAAATTTGCTGTTAGCAAGGATCACTCGCCAGCTTCTTTTATACCTTTTTCTTCAAGCCCTGTTTGACCGGTTTCAAATGTTTCTCGCTAAGTTTGCAAAATTGCAGATCTAGTAGAACTCGCTTTATGAAGTCGAATTGGCTGGTCGTCTCGAACAGAAGAAATGTTGAAATGCGTGAACTCATTCCGTAATAGAGGGTAATTTGTGATTGCGTGGCCACCGGCTGGCCGTCAATTAGCCATTTGGAAATATTAACGCTTTGTAAAAGGGAAACGCCGGGTACCAGGGCGCTATTTTGAATCAGCTCATTTAAAGCCGCTTCGCATTGCTCGGGTGAAAGCGAAAAAAAACCTTTGCCGTGAGCAGGCGTGCCAAGAAGCAGCTCGAATCGTTGAAGGTCAATGTTCGTCACATGCCCCCACATGCTTTGCGGTTCAAATCGCGCAAAGGCTGGGGCCGGACCAAGGAAGAGGGTGAGATTGCCACCAGTGAATGAATATTCAGCCACGGCTTTTTTGAGAAAATCGGCAAACAGGGCTCTTTGCTGCGCCGGTTCCATCTTTCGAAGCGAATGTCCCCAGACATTAGATTTTGGCGGTGAATAACGATACATAGTAAATCGCTTTGCAGCTTGTACAATTCCTGCGGCTAAAACACAAGCATGGTTCACGTTTTGGAAATCTGCGTCAGGCCTTTAAAGATCCGATCGCGGTGTGAAAATGAGTTGCAGCCTGCGGTTTTTTAGACGATAAAACGCTTGAATCGGGCTATGAAAAATCCAATTAAAGAATTTGTCGAATGGGTGAAGAAAAACTGCCTGCGATTAACCATAGGATTGGCGGGGTCGGTTTTGGCGGGCATCGGCTTGTTGGTTTGGGCAAACCATAGCTGCGAAAGCGCGGCCAGCGGGCGGGTTTTTTATTCTTTGGACACAATTCCGGCGCGTGAAGTGGGCCTGGTCCTG
>Ga0206845_1111_pt1 | contig 23973 bp, 22 predicted proteins | sample Alteio_BWOrgCont_19_FD_152887 | JGI IMG/M metagenome (GOLD analysis project Ga0206845, IMG submission 152887) | Enriched cells from forest soil in Barre Woods Harvard Forest LTER site, Petersham, Massachusetts, United States -... | ecosystem: Environmental > Terrestrial > Soil > Temperate forest >...
AATTACGCGTGTTGCACACCAGCCAGCCCGAAATTAACGCCGTTACGCGCCTGTGCGCGGTGCTGGGCCGGCCCATTGCGCACTCAGCTTCGCCCGCCATGCAGAATGCTGCGTTCAAGGCGCTCGGACTCAATTGGCGTTATCTGGCCTTTGAAGTGGACCCCAAAAACCTCCGAGCCGCCATTGAAGGCGCCCGGGCGATGAATTTTGCCGGCTTAAACCTCACGGTGCCGCACAAATTGCTGGCCGTTGAAATGATGGATGAATTGGATGACTCGGCGAAAATGTTCGGCGCGGTGAACACCATTAAGTTTGAATCCGCCCGGGGCAAAGTCCGGGCCGTCGGCTATAATACCGACGCCGACGCCATCGCGATTTCGTTGCGTGAGGAACTGAAGTTGAAGCTGCGCGGCGCACGCGTCCTGTTGCTCGGCGCGGGCGGGGCAGGGCGGACCGCTGCGCTGAAACTGGCTTCGGAAAACGTGGCCGAACTTTTCCTGGCCAATCGCACGGCCAGCAAAGCGGAAGAACTCGCGCGCGAAATCAGGAAACGTTTCCCTGCCGTGCAGGTTTATACCGGTTACCCGGACGCCAAAGTGGATTTGGTCTTAAATGCCACGTCGCTCGGGTTGAAACCGGGTGACCCGTCGCCGTTGGATGAAAAGCAATTTCCTTTGCGCCAAACGCGCGCGGTTTACGACATGATTTATCGCCCGGCCGAAACGCGGCTGCTGGCCGTTGCCAAAAAGGCTGGTTGCAAAACTGCGAACGGTCTGGGCATGTTACTGCATCAAGGCGCCAAAGCGTTTAGAATCTGGACGGGCAAACCCGCGCCCGTCGCCATCATGCAATCAGCCTTGAAACACAATATCTATGGGCATTAACGCCATATTCAGCGAGCATACGTGGTCTTCCGTGCCGTTTCATTTCTGGTCCCTGTGCTTTTTTGTGCTCGGCTGCATGGTGGGCAGTTTTTTGAATGTGTGCATTCACCGGATGCCGCTGGGCATGAGCATTATTTCCCCGCCGTCTCACTGCCCGCATTGCAAGTATTCCATCCCCTGGTATTTGAACGTCCCGTTGGTGACCTGGCTTGTGCTGCGTGGCCGCTGCAAAAACTGTGGCGCGCCCATTTCACCGCGCTATTTCATCGTGGAACTTCTCACCGGCGTGGTGTTTTTAGGCTGCTGGTTGAAATATGGGAATCCCCTGCATACTCTTCCCTCGCTTCCCGTCGCTTTGGTCTATGCAATTTTTATTGCCGGATTGATTGCGGCCACGTTCATTGATTTCGAGCATTTTATCATTCCCGATGAAATCACGCTCGGCGGCATAGCCGTCGGCCTGATTTTGTCCCTCCTTTTGCCGCAATTACAGGACGCCGGGTCGCACGGTCATGGCGCGCTACGCAGCCTGGTTGGAGCGGTTGTGGGTGCGGCCATTGTGTATGCGGTCCTCCGGTTCGGGAAATTGCTGTTTGGCCGGCATCGCCTGAAACTGGGAGCGGGAACAAAAATTATCTTTTCCGAAACGTCCCTGCATTTGCCGAACAAAGAAATCGCCTACGACGAAATTTTTTACCGGAAATCTGACGCCATTGTGTTGCAGGCGGAAACGGTGGAACTGGTGGACCGCGGTTACCGGGACGTTAAGGTGCGGCTCTCGCCGGGGATGCTGGAAATCGGCGGCGAAAAAATGTCGCCTGACGACGTGCCATTCGTGGAATGTGTCAGCGCGGAAATTGTGATACCGCGCGAGGCGATGGGCCTGGGCGACGTGAAATTCATGAGCGCCATTGGCGCATTCATCGGCTGGCAGGGCGTGGTTTTTTCACTGATGGTCAGTTCGATGATTGGCGCGGCAGCGGGCCTGATATTAATTTTAATGCGGCGCCGCGAATTTTCGTCGCGCATGCCCTACGGCCCCTACATCGCCCTCGCGGCGGTGATATGGATTTTCATCGGGAAGAAGTTTTTCGAAATGGCGTTTCAGTAACTGTTTGACTTGTATGTTCTAATAACGCGGTAAAAGGCGAAGGTTGCATCTGCCGTGACTGGCAAAAAACTATAAATGGATGCGTCAGAGTTATTGGGAAACCCAATCTTGCCTAAGAAAGACAGTCATCGTATTGTTGCTTTATGCTCAACTGGAGCCAGTGTTCGGCAGTGGAGCGCAGCCCTGCCAAAGTAAGCGGCGCGTGGGTTTTTAAAAATTCGCGCGTGCCGGTTCGCGCTTTGTTCGAGAACCTCGAAAGTGGTGCGAGCGTGAACGATTTTCTCGAATGGTTTCCTGGTGTTCAACGCAAGCAAGTCGAGGCCGTTTTGGAATTTGCCAGTTTGGTTCAAAATTAAATTCTTTCAGTGAAAATCCTTTTCGACCAGGGAACGCCCGCCCCATTGCGTTTCGCGCTTCCAAATCATTCCGTGACTACAGCATTCGAAAAAGGATGGTCGAACTTAAGCAATGGAGATTTATTGCGCGAGGCTGAGCGTGAATTTGATTTGCTGATTACAACCGACAAGAACCTGGAATATCAGCAAAACCTTGTCAGACGAAGAATCGCCATTTTGGTCTTGCCGACTACCAGTTGGCCGAAAATTCAACTGCATCAAAGCAAAATTGTTGTTGCAGTCGAGAACATAAAATCCGGCGATTATGTTGCGCTTGATTTATAGTAACCAGCCTTATCGTGGCTTCTTTTCATCTCCTCTGCACGTCTCTTGTGGGGTGCCGCAGCAATTTATGTTCAGTGTTTTCCAATCGCAGGCTTGCCGCGCATTACGGCTTTCATTAGTTTTAAGTTGAAATCTTTTATGGCCAAAGAAATTCTCGAAATGCCCGTCGAAGTGGCAACCCTGGAACTGCCCGACACCAAGACCATCCGCCTCAAGTGGCCCGATGGCCATAGCCCCGATTTCAAGACCGGCCAGTTTATCACGCTCTATTGGCCCGATACGCCCAACTACAAACGCGCCTACTCCCTTTCCTCCTGCGCCCTGGATCGCGGCTTTTACGAAGTGACCGTCAAACGTGACGGCAAAATGGGCACGCGCATCGTGGACTGGGCCAAGCCCGGCGACAAATTCTTCGTCATCCCGCCCGTGGGAAAATTCCTGCCGGTTTATGAGCCGAACAAGCACCTCATCTGTGTGGCCGGCGGTTCGGGCGTGACGCCTTTCCGGGCCTTTGTCCGCGAAGCCACCCGCCGCAAATTGGCCACCAAAATCACTGTTCTTTACAGCGTCCGCCAGCCCAAGGACATCATCTTCAACACCGAATTCCGCGAGCTGGAAAAAGAGAACCCCTGCTTCCAATTTCACGTCACCTGCACGCGGCCCCAACCCACGGACAATTGGGCCGGGCGCACCGGGCGCATTGACGCCCCGTGGATCAAGGCGCACATCACCGATTTGGCCAACACCGTTTTCTACGCCTGCGGTCCGAATGCGCTGGTGGAATTTGCCGAGGCGCTGGTCTTTGAACTCGGCGCGCCCAAGGAGCAGATGAAGACCGAGAAATGGGGATAATGAAGACAACCGCTTGCGCGATGGCAATTTGGCGTTAAACTTCAACTATGAGCTTCGAGCAACTCAAGCGGGAAGTGACAGGGTTAAGCGACCGTGAGCAGGCGGAATTAATTCGCTATACATTACAGCTCCGCCATGCGAACGATTCGGAATATCGTCGCGAAGTAACCGAACGTTTGAATGATCAGGACAAATCGCACTGGCTTACGCCCGACGAATTTGAACGCCGCCTTGGCAAAGTCTAAAGGCCATGCGGCCTTATGTAATTTATATCAATGAGGTGGCGTTGGCTTCCGCCCCACGTTTAGGTGTGCAACGCGAAGAATTGATGCGTTTCATCCGTTCGTTGGCCAAAAATCCAGATACGCCCGGAGATTTTTCAGAAAAAGATCAGGCAAATCGAACAGTGCAGGTAAAGATTATTGGGCATTATGCCCTAACGTTTTGGGCCGACCACGCTGTTTCGGAAGTAAAAGTTACGCATATCAAGCTGGCCGATCAATAAATTTATCCCCGCGCCGCCAAAAACCTTTTCAATTCCTCCGCCGCTTTGCCGCCGAAGCCCGGCACTTCCGCAATCTGCTCCAGCGTGGCTATGCGCAATCGTTGCACCGAACCAAATTTTTTCAGCAGCGCCGCCTTGCGCCGTTCGCCGATGCCCGGAAACTCATCCAGCACGCTCTCGGAAATCCGCTTGAGCCGCAACTGCGCATTGTAGGAATTGGCCACACGATGGGATTCGTCGCGCACGCGCTGCAACAATTTCGTGGCAGGATGTTCCAGCCCCAGCCGCAGCGGCTCGCTTTGGCCGGGCAAATAAATTTCCTCAAACTCTTTCGCCAGGCCAATCACCGGGATGCGTTCCAGACCCAATTTGGTTAATTCCTCGACCGCCATGCCCAATTGCCCTTTGCCGCCATCAATCAATATCAAATCCGGTAGTGATGGCAAATTTTTCGGCAAGCTGTCGTTTTTCACCGGCACACCACGCCGCACCTTGCGACTGGTTTCATCCATCAGCTTTTGCAATTCCTCCGGCACCGCTTCGCCCGCCTCGTCATCCTTGGATTTTTGCGACGGCGCCGATTCCTTAAGCAGCCGCGTATAACGCCGCCGCACCACTTCCGCCATGCTGGCAAAGTCGTCCTGGCCGGCCACGGTTTTGATTTTGAAGCGCCGGTAGTTTGCGCGGTCGGGCCGCCCGTTCTTGAAGCTCACCAGCGAGGCCACGGCGAACGTGCCGCTGATGTTGGAAATGTCAAACGCCTCGATGCGTTGCGGCGGCGCGGCCAGGTGCAGCGCGGCGGCCAACTCCGCTAGGCCGTCGTGCGGCTGGACGTTCACCGGCAGCGTATAGGGAATGCGCTCGAATTTTTCCGTGCGCCGCGTCGTGGCTTTCAAATCGCGCAACATATCGCGCAGACCAGCAGCCTTTTCAAAATCCTGCGCTCCCGCGGCCTTTTTCATTTCCGTTTCCAATTGCTCCTGCATTTCGTGGCACTGGCCTTGCAGGAAATCACAGGCCGCCACGACCTGTTCCAAGTACTGCTCCCGTGTCACGTTGCCTACGCACGGTGCGGTGCAATATTTCAAATGCGCGTAGAGGCAATGTTTGTAATCGTTCTCTCCCGGCGTGAACACGCGGCAGCCGCGCAAATTGAACTGCCGCCGCACTAGCGCCACGGTGTTGCGCAACGCGGTGGCGTTCGCAAACGGCCCGAAATAGCGCGCTCCGTCATCCTTCTTGAAGCGCGCAAACGTGAAATTTGGGATGGGGTCGTGCAAATTCACTTTGAGCATGAGATACCGCTTGTCGTCGCGGAAGCTGATGTTGTAACGCGGTTTGAATTCTTTGATCAGCTTGCTCTCCAGCAGCAGCGCTTCCGGCTCGCTCCGCACCAGGTGAAAATCGAAATCGCAAATCGCCTCGACCAGCGCGTTGAATTTTAGGTCCCACCCCATCCGGCGCGAAGGATGGAAATACTGGCTCACCCGCTTGCGCAGGTTGCGCGCCTTGCCCACGTAAATGACCGTCCCAAACCGGTCGCGCATCAGGTACACGCCCGGCTTGTGCGGGAGCGCGCCGATTTTTTTGCGCAACAGTTCGGTCATAAACAAACATTTTAACCGAAGCACGTCCGGTGCAAGGATTTTCTTCCGGGGAGCGCTTTAATTTTGACAATTGTTGATACCTTGGGGCTGAACAAAACTGTTCAAAATTGGCGGAACTGGCCGCGAATATTTTGCAAACACAGTGGTTTTATCTTAAGGCGGCTTGCCTATTGAGGCGCGTGCCGATAGTTTGTGAACTGTGCAAAATGATGAGAACGCTACCGGCTTTAAACCGGCAGCCGCATTTCCCGGTCTGCATACCCGCAAAGTTTTTTTTCTCCTCTGCTTTTTGGCGGCGATCCATGTTTTTATTTTTTCCGTCGGGTTTCCGTTTTTCAATAACGTGGATGAACGGTTGCATTTTGACCTGGTTCTCAAGTATTCACATGGCCACGTGCCGCGGGGACTGGAACCGTTTACTCCGGAGGCAGCGCCTTACCTGGCTTTTTTTAGTTCGCCCGCATATCGTTCAACCGACCCGTTTTTTAACGGCGAGATACTGCCGCCATTCTGGACGGAGCCGGTCGAAAAAATGCGGCAGGATTTCGAATGGAGGCGTGTCGAAGCGCTTTCGTTGAAAAATCATGAAGCTTCCCAGGCGCCTTTATATTACGCCGTGGCAGGCATTTGGTGGCACATCGGCCAATGGATTGGCTTGAATGAGGGGCGTTTGTTATATTGGCTTCGTTTTTTTGACATTGTCGAAGTCGTCACCGTGGTTTGGCTGGCCTATGCCGTTGCGCGAATGGTTTTTCCCGAAAATTCTTTCATTCAACTGGCCGTCCCCGCGCTTGTGGCGTTCATGCCGCAAACCGCATTTTATTCAGTCGGAAACGATGCGCTTTCCCCGCTTTGCTTTGGCATCACCTTCCTGTGTCTTTTAAAATGGCTGTCCTCCAAAAACCCATCGGCGTTATTGGGAGCGGCTACCGGGCTTGCTTTTGCCGCAACTTATCTCACGAAAGCGACCAATCTTCCTTTGCTGGCCGTTGTCGGTGCTGCCCTGCTATTCAAAACCGGACAATCCTTCCGGCGTGGCGAACAGCGCGCAGTATTGTCGGCGTTGCTGGCATTTTTAGGTTGCGCTGCTCCGCCTATATTGGGCTGGATGATGTGGTGTAAATCCCATTTTGGCGACCTTACCGGCTCAAAATTTAAAGCGGAACGTTTCGGCTGGACGGTGAAACCATTTGGCGAATGGTGGCATCATCCCATTTTCACACCGGGCGGATTGTGGACGTATTTGTCGGGACAACTGGCGACGTTCTGGCAGGGACAATTCAAGTGGGATAACCAACCGCTGGTTTTGCCCGGAACTGATTTCATTTACACAGTGCTCTCGCTGGTTCTGCTCGTTGCGGTTTTACCTGTATTATTACCCCGCTTTTCGAAGGCAACCGCATGGCAACGCCGGGTGCTGCTGTTTAGTCTCGTTTGCTTTGTTGCCGGACTTGGGTTTTTTGCCTTGATGTCCATCATCTACGATTTTCATCGCTGTATTATGCCGTCGCGCCAATATCCGTACTTTGCCTTCGGTCGAATGCTGCTTGGCGCTCTCATCCCTTTTCTACTGGTAATCGTTTGCGGGCTTGATTACCTCCTAAACCGTTTTGGAACGATGACAAAATTTATCATACTTGCGTCAATCATTTCAGCCATGCTCCTGACAGAGATCGCGACGGATTGGAGGGTCTTCTCAGACCCGTTCAATTGGTTTCACCTGCCGTAAATACCGTTTATTTCTTGCCATTCGTCTGCGCAAGGACTCTCTGATTAATCCCGGGTTGCAATTATGGATGATCAATCTCATTCGTTTGATCAACGATAGGCAGCGGTGAGCCGGCTTGATACATCGCAATTTCTTGTTCAAGCGTGCCAACAAATGCGGGAGATTGACCTTCCGCTGCCAGCACCAGCGCGCGTTTTCCCGTCTCAATCGCTGCCGGAAACTGGCCGCACCGGGCATAAGCCGCAGCCAGGGCGCGCAGTATCAGGGGGCTTTTTCCACCAGCCATTTGACTGGCGTTTTTGGCCAGGGCAAGCGCTTCGTTCCCCTTCACTGTGGGAGACTGTGTCAGCCTCCAAAGAATTGCGGCGAGGTTGGATTGGAAACGTGCATTGTCTGGCTGGATTTTCAGCGCCGCTTCACACGGCGCGATCGCTTCCTCCAGCCGCCCTTCCGATTGCAGTGCCCCGCCAAGATAATTGCAGGCGTCCACATTGCCGGGGTCCAGTTCCAATGCTTTCCGATATTGCATGATGGCATTATCCGTTTGCCCTTTTCGAAAATAGATTCTCCCTAGCTCGTCGCAATCCCTGGACGCGTCAAGACCCTGGTCCAATTTTAAAGCCTTCTGATACTGGACGATGGCTTCATCCAGTCGGCCTTGCCGGAGCAGGAGCTTGCCAAGAGTGTGGTTGGCGCGTGTAAAATCAGGCGCGATTTTTAGTATTTGCTGATACTGGGCAATCGCGTCATCCAGTCGTCCTTCTTTCTCAAATGCGACGCCCAAATTAAGGAGTGCCGTTGGATTGGCCGATGTGCAGGAAAGCGTATGGGTCCATAATGTTACGCTGTCTTTCCAGTAAGCTGTTTCTGTGTGCGCGCAGTAAATCAAAGCCGCCAGGATGAGAGATGATAAACCCGCTAGCATCGAAAGACGGTGGCGAAAACGGCCACAAAAATCCGCCACCAGCCAGGTCAGGAGCATATACAACCCGATTTGGGAGAGATACGTATGGCGATCGGCCCGCGCTTGTTCTCCCACTTGCACCAACCCAATGACCGGCACGAGCATGACCAAATACCATAACCAACCTGCTAAAAGATAAGGAAGTTTTCGCCGCCAACGAAAAACGGCCAGCGAAGCAATAATCAAAATCGCCAATGCTCCGGCCGCTTCCATAAGCGGTAATCCCCGATAGGGATAAGGATAGAGAGCAGCGAGCCTAACTGGATAAAATAGCTGCCAGATGTAAGCGACGCAGGAAACCAGCGAGTTTTCGATTCGCAAAGAGACCGGATATATTTCCGTCGGCGCGATACCCGGCCTTTCGGCAAGGATTGTCGGGATGCACGAAGCCAGGGAAAGCAACAGGAAAGGAATCTTTTCCACAATGAGACGCGCGGAGACGGGGCGGCGGTTTAATGGCCAATAATCCAGCAACAATAAGATAAACGGCAGTGTCACGACCACCGGTTTGGACATCAACGCCAGGGCATAAAGGAACAGCGTCAACAGATAGCGCAAGAGCGACCACGGTTTGCGAACATAACCTGCATAGGCGAGCAGTGTCAGCATGAAGAACACGCCGCACAGGACGTCCTTGCGTTCCGAAATCCAGGCTACCGATTCGGCGCGCAGTGGATGAATGGCAAAGACCGCCGCCACAAAGGCGCTCCGCCATATCGCCGCAGTCATCTTAAGCAAAACCAAAAACAACAGGATCGCTGTCGCGGCGTGGAGCAGCACATTCGATAAATGGTGTCCTCCGGCGTTCGTCCCATAAATCTGACAGTCCAGCAGGTGCGAGAGTGTCGTTAAGGGAACCCAATTATCTGAGGCATCAACGTTGAAAGCTGATGCAATGCCGCTGAATGTCAATCCGTTGGTAACGTCAGAGTTATTATAGACGTATCTATCGTCGTCATAATTGACAAAAGAGAAATGCCGTGTCTGCCCGAAGACGGCCCAAATGATTAAAGCCAGGAAAATACAGATCCCAATGATCAGGCGGGGATTGTTTGAACTTGCGGGCGCAGGCGTCGCGGAATTTCCGTCATCCTTCGGCGATAAAATATTCTGTTGGTTCTGTGATTCCATTATTTAGCGGCCCCGAAAGCTTCCGAGGCTCCAACCATTATTGCATGCTTCAATACCATAGCTATGTTAACAGCGACTCGATTGTGCCGGCGGTCGGCGGTTGATGGCTTTCTCACTCAAAATTCCGGGTTGGCGAGCCGGCGCAGCAAAAAGTATTCGTTCAAAGGGCGGTCGTCGGTAATTTTTATCTTCGGGTCCGGATTGAGATCTTCTTTATAGGCAATCTCATTGGAAAGGACCGTGTTTAGGTCCTGGACGGCATCCTGTGTCGTGGACCATTCCAGCAGGTCGCGCCTGGCACTGTCCGGCATTCGCGCCGCCAGTTGCGCCGCATCGGGTATTTCGATGGGATCCATGGAGGCAATGATGTGGAGGCCCCATCCATTGATGGATTTAAAACAGCGAACATAGGGAAATGACGCCGTCGCTGATCGAACGACGGATTGGCCTATGATCGGATCCGGCGACCCGGGAAACCAGACTTGCACGATTCCTTGCGGCTTCAGGTGCTGTTTAATTAAATCGAACATTTCCGTGGAGTAAAGCAGGCTCGACCCGGCAGTTTCCACCGGTGGTGGCGGATCAATCACAATGACGTCATATTTGTCGCGGCTCCTTTTCAAAAACCGCCGGCCGTCGTCTATCACAATGCGTCCTTTGGGATTGCGCAGCACCTCTGCCGCATCCGCGTGGTAAAATCCGAAGGCCTTGGGAACGTCCGGAATCAATTCGACGGCGGTCACGTCAATTCCCCAGCTCAACGCCGCACGATAGCTCGTGCCCATCCCGAAACAGATAATCAGGGCCGACTGCGGTTTCTCGCGGTGAAAGACCAACGGCAAATGAGCCATATATTTGGTCGCGCTAACCAGTGCCGTCATCCCGAAGCTATTGACGAGCAGCAGCTTCATGCCGTTGTCGGTTTGCGCTGAAAGCACCGTGGCGGCGTAGTCGCGCCTGATTTGCATGCGACTCGAGTTGCGTGCCATCAGGGTCTGGAAATTCTGCGAAAAGCCCAGTGAATAGACCAGTATCAGGCACGCACCGGACATGGAATAGGTGCGCAGAAGCGACGACAATGATTTCCAGCCGGCAAAATAAAAGAGAAAGAACGGCACGGCCAAAAGAGCCAGCGCCACCCGTTCATTCATTTGCGGCAGCAAAATGTAAGAGGCGAACAACGGCCCAACAATGCATCCCGCCACGTTAACGGCGTAGGCTGCGCCGGCGCGCGTCGGATCATCCCCGGCGTACTCGTCCACGAGGCTGGGTGTCAAATACCCCAGCGCCGCGCAAAACGGGCAAATGCTTGCCAGGAGCAACAGGGCGCTAAACGGATCCATGCTGCCGGTCCAGCTCATGTTCACGAATGTGGGGTCTTCGACGGCAATCGGCAGGAAGACGGTCACCACCAATATCGCCATCAAAATGGAGGGGGAACAGACGGTGTTTTTTTTGAGGTGATGGCGATACCATAAAGAGCCGATAAACGTGGCGCCCAGATAAGCAAAAACAATCAGGGCAAAAGAATACACCTGTGTCTTCAAGACCGGCGTGAAGGCGCGGGTCCAGACCACCTCCATGGCCATCGCGCAGAAACCCGTTGAGAACAAAATCCACCGGATGAATGGTGTGCTTTGTTTCCCAGGACTCCGGACTGTGGACTCTGGACTGTGGACTCCGGACTGTGGACTGTGGACTTTGGTCTCCGGACTGGTCCGGGTAATCTTTCCCCGTTTCCAGCCGAGCCACATGCTGGCCAGGGCAATGCAAAAATTGCCCGTTGCCGCGATGCCGAGCGTGTGGTGAAAACCAAAAAGCTCGATAAATACGACGGCTGTCAAAAGGGTTCCCGTCATTGCGCCCAAAACATTGGCCGTGTAAAGAAAGCTGAAATTCTTCAGGTCATGCCTTTCATCTTCCCGAATGTAGGCCATCATGAAGGGAAAGGTGGTTCCCATAAAAAAGCACCAGGGAAAGAGGGAAAACGCCAGCACCACCGCCGAAGAAGCCAGATATTCCAACGAATTGGTTTCACCCGTGCCCAGCAACAACCGCTGGCCGGCGGCAAACAGGCTCGGAACGGCAAAAGCGCCCACGCCAATCATCAATTCCGAAAACCCATAGAATATCGCGCCCGAACGTCCTGTTCGGGCCACCAGCGCCGGAATCCATTTGCCCCCCGCCGCCGAACCGAGGGCAAGCCCAAGCATGAAGACCGATAGCACAATGGATAGCACCGGCGTGATGATTCCAAAGGCCGCAAACGCCATCCGTGTCCATACCACTTGATAGACAAGCCCGCAAAACCCTGATATGAAAAAAAGGAGAAAAAGAACTGGACGAACCTGTTTCATCGCCGGCTATTGATACGCAAGACCCGGATTAAATGCCACCCTTAATTTTGAATTTCATTGCGTAGCAGCGAACGTCAGTTCGCTCCGACCATTATTACATCCATCAATCCAATAATCCCGACATTCTGGCCCCTGACCTTAATCATCTGGCTCAGTCCTCCGTCCTACTGGCCATTGACTTTGGATTGCGGATGCGTTTGAGCGTATGTTTGGTGTGCCGTATACGTCTGCAACAGCTCCCGGTTTGCTTCGGACAGCGAATCGAGGCCATACTGGTCCGCCAGGGCGATGGTCTTTTGCGTCATGTCAATCGCGTCGTCAAACCGCCCCGCTTCGGCATAAGCCGCCGCCAGTGTAGTCATAAATTTGGGATTTTGATCATGCGTCAATTCACAAGCCTGCTCGGCTACCTGCACGGCGTGCGCCCCATTGCGGGCTTTGGCATCCGGGCTGGTGGCCAACAGCCACGCCAGGTTATTCATCGTATCCGGCGAATTAGGAACAAATTGCAAGGCCGCTTCGAGCCGCGTTTCCGCCTCCTTATCGTATCCCATCCTCATCATCAATTCCGCCATGCGAAAATTTGACATAAAATGGTCGCCATAATGGTGTGAGTCGCAGGCGATTCGATAATGAACCGCCGCCTGGTGAAGCAGCCCTTCATCTTCCAACCCCACCGCTAGGACTTCCTCGGCTACGGGATTCTCCGGGGTGACGGCGATGCTGTGGCTGAAAAGAGTTACCGTGTCCTTCCAAAATTGCAATTGCTTCTCGGTCAGAAACGCGCACACGGCCAGAATGACTGCCGTCGCCGAAAGCGTCGCATATTTCCACCACGAATGGTTTCGTACCCCTTCCCAAACCAGCCATACCAGGCTGATGCTTGGGCCGATTAAGGTGATATAAGTATAGCGGTCCTCCATGCCTTGCACGCCCAGTTGCACCAGTCCAATGACCGGGACCATCGTTCCCAGATACCAGAACCAGCCCACCGCCAGATAAGGCCGTCGCGCCATCTGGAGGATGCAGAATGCGGAAATCGCCAGCAACAACAACGCCCCCAGCAAGACCTGGACGATGTCAAAACTTGCCGGAAACGGGTTGGGGATGGCCAAATTCACCGGCCAGAAAAACTTGCCCAGGTAAGCCGCGTAATTGAGCGCCGTGTTTTCCAGCCGGGCAGTCATGCCAATATAATTTAATGACACGGTTGCGCCCGTTGCTCTTTGAAACCGAAAGGTTAATAGGCAGAAGAAAATCATCAGTGCGAAAAAACGCCATTTTTCAAAAATCAGGCCGCGAAGCGTTAAACGGTTGAGCCGTTGCAACGGCCAATAATCCAGCAGCAACAGCAAAAACGGAAGCGTCACCACCATGGCCTTGCTCAAAAAACTTAGGATAAAAAATACCAGCGCCCAGTTGTAATAAGCGTGCCGGGACAGGAAGCCGACGGTAGGGACGGCGCGCTGCGCCGTCCGCGCCGCCGCGCTATCCGGTGACGGTCGTTGAGTTTCCGAAGTGCGGTTGTCGTCCGATAGCTTCCCCGTCTCCTGGGGGAGAGGGCCGGGTTGGAGTTCAAGCTTTAGCTTGTCCTCTCGCGCCAGATGCTCCCCTTCCTGCGGGTGAGGGCGAGCTTGGTCGGGTTCCCCATGAGGTGAGGGCTGTTCCGCCTGCGCATAAAGCGCATAGCACCATAGCGAAAGCAGCATAAAAAACGTGAACAGCACATCCTTCCGTTCCGCAATCCACGCCACCGACTCCACATGGAGCGGATGCCAGGCAAAAATCGCTGCCACGATGGCGCAGCACCATACACTCCCTGTGGCCTCTGACCTCTGGACTGCGGACTCTGGACTCTGGACTCTGCTTCCCGTCAGTTGCGTCAAAACCAGAAACAGGAGGACGGCGTTGGCCGCATGAAATACGATATTCACCAGATGCTCCGCGCCCGGATCCAATCCGAAAAATTCGTGCGTCAGCAGGAATGAAAAAGTGGTTATCGGATGCCAGTTATAGGCCACCACCCCCGTCATCGCCCAGTTAATGCCCTCAGGACTTATTCCTGCCGCCACCTGGGGCGACTGGAGGAAAGAACCGTCGTCATAAAAGAGCAAGGTGAATTGGTTCGCCGGCCAATAAATCGCCAGAGTAATCCCAGCCAGCAGCAGGCATATAAAGACTTTCAACCGCATGGTTTTTTGCAGCGTAGCAGCGAACGTCAGTTCGCTCTAGTTTTTTTTCCCAACTACCGTATTACTTCGTAGCAGCGAACGTCAGTTCGCTCAAAATGGTGCCTTGTAGCAGCGGGCGTGAGCCCGCTCTGACTCTTCTTCCCATGCCATCAACCATTTCAAAATTTCAATTCCTTCCGTAGCAGCGGACGTGAGTCTGCTCTGATTCTCGTTGGTTCTTCAAAAGAGATTTGAGCCAGCTTACGCTGGCTGCTACAGAATATTGGTAGCAGCGAACGTGAGTTCGCTCTAATTCTCTGATTATTAAATCCGCTTGATGCTGCGGGTTTGCCCTTTATTATTTTCATCATGGAACCCGAAACGGCTCCCCATTCCCCCCTTATTCCCGGCACAAATCGTGCCTTCTTTCTCCCGCGCCTAAGCCGAGAGTTCTATCAGGCTGACGCCGTCGTTTACTGGACGATGCCTGCTGCCATGCGGGCCACGGGCTGGCTGAACGGCGCTTTTCATGCGCGCTTTCGAGAGATAATGCTTCATGCCGCTTCGCGCGAGGGATTTTTCTGCCCTGCCTACTGCCTCATGCCCGACCATATTCATCTGCTTTGGATGGGCCTATGCCGGGATTCTGATCAACGAAATGGCATTAAATTTCTGCGTGAACACCTCGGACCGGCATTGCGGCCACATCGTTTCCAGCATCAACCTCACGACCATGTCTTGCGCGAAGAGGAACGGAAACGCAACGCTTTCGCAAAGATTTGCTTTTACATTCTGGCAAATCCGGTCCGTGCCGGCCTGATTCAGGAAACAGAAACTTGGCCGTTTTGTGGCGCAATCATTCCTGGCTACCCCACCCTTCATCCTTTGGGAAAGGATTTTTGGCGGTTTTTTTGGAAATTATATACGGCGACACGTTCGCCGGACGCCAGCCAGCGCAAATTGCCACCCCGCACCGTAGCAGCGGACGTAAGTCCGCCCTGATTCTCGTTGGTTCTTCAGAAGAGATTTGAGCCAGCTCACGCTGGCTGCTACGAAATATCGGTAGCAGCGAAACGTCAGTTCGCTCTGATTAAAAAACGCTTAAATTCTTCGCGCGAATTTATTTTTTGCCAAAGTAGCGTTTTTCAGGTTTTCATTGGGAAATCCGTAAAAAATAGCGGTAGTGGCGAACGCGAACTCTCCCCTTTTCTCTGCTAAAATGCCCCCATGATTGACACCCAATCATGGGGAGCATACGCGTCCCGCGTGTGGCCTTCGGCGTCCCGCCGAATGTTTCTTCACGCCGCCCATGCTATTCGGGAGCGTTGGAGTTCAAGCTTCAGCTTGTTCCCTCGCTCTGCCTCCACCAGCGGATATGGGGATCGTCCCGCCAGAGGTTCCTTCCTCCTTCCGTTTTCGTTGCCAAAAAAGGCAATTTTACCAAACAAACCCAACCTCAAAATTCTTAACTGCCTGCAAATCAATAAGAAACACAAAACCCTGCGCCAGAATGACCCTCAAAACAAACCCATTTCAGGCCAATATCAAGCTGAATCGAATCAAAAAATCTGCGGAACGCCCCGCGCCCCGCGCCTTTCAACTCTCAACCTTCAACGCTGTTCCATGCTTGACGCAACACGCCTTCCATCCACCCCTTCAACACTCCGATCCATCATTCACCCCGCTAATTTTCCCTCATTTCCTTATCACATTTGAATAAACTTTCACTTTTACCATTGACATGCCAATACAGTTATCGGACATTGTCATATAAGTTATTTAAAATGAAACACTTAACTGCGCATCAAAACGTTCAAAAAAAATTAAAAAAAACTATTGACACTCCATTGTCTTTCTGCGAAATTGACCTCACACACGGTATAGTTAGACCGAAAAACAAACAACACTACAGACAAAATGAGAACGAAAACACTACTGATCGCCGCAGCCGCGCTTGCTGCTACTGTTACCGCCTCCCAGGCCCAGACAGTTTATTCCCAAAACGTCGTTGGTTACATTAACATCACCGTTACCAACGGAACCTTGGCCTTTAGCGCCAATCAATTGGACACCGGCAGCAATACCCTCAACAACGTCTTCAACACTGGCGTGAAATCAGGATTTACCAAAATTCTTGAATGGAATGGCGCCGGATACAATACCTATACTTACTTGAACTCTTCTGCTTCTGGAGTGGGTTCGGGTTGGTTCAACGGTTCTGTTGAGGTGGGAACCACCAACTACGCCCAGCCCGGTTATGGCTTTTTTATTGCCAACGGCTCGTCTGCGCCCATTACTATCCCAACCGTTGGGCAGGTCATTCAAGGCACCAATATTTACGTAATCCCGCCGGGGCTAAGTCCGATTTCACTTCCTGAGCCTCTTGCGGGCCAGGCTCTAAACAGCACTAACGTCAATTTCCCGTGTATTTCCGGGTATGTCAAGTATTTGACATGGAACGGGGGCGGTTATACCACCTATACTTATTTGAACTCGTCTGCTTCTGGAGTCGGTAGCGGTTTCTTTAATGGTCCTACCCCGATACCTGCTTCCGCTTTGCCTCCGGCCGGTGGCGGATTCTTTGTTGACAATGGCACCGTTCCATCAAAAACTCTTTACTGGACCAACGTATTTGAAGTTCAATAATCAAAAAGCAACCATTAAACAACTAACCTAAAAAACAACAACAATATGAAAAAACAAATCGCATTACTCGCAACGATAATCGCGGCCTCTGGCTTTACAGCCTTCGGTCAGGACTGGATGGCATTAAATCTAACCGGTACGAAATATGTCTATGATGAGACCACTACACCTGGGACAGGCGTACAAGCCACGGCCGGTGAATACGACGTCGCATTCCTGTGGGCTCCCACCGGAACTACGGATTTATTGCCATTAATCGGAACTTCCGGAAACTTTGGTCAGAATTCGGGTGCCCCTAGCGATCAGGTTGCTACCAACGGAGTGACCTCTACGGGTTCCGGCGTGGCCGACCTTCAAACCATGCTCTCAACGGGTGGTTGGAATGTTGGCAGTATCTTTGGGAGCGGTGGCTCTAATCTTGTTACAGTTACCACTGGTGCCAAAGGTGCAATCAATCAATACAATAGTGGTGGCACGTTTGAACTGCAAGGTGGCACCGGCGCTTCCGGCAGCACTATTGAGATGATCTTTATTGCCTTTAATGCCACGGCTAATTTGGGCGCGGCGACAAGCGGATTAGAAAGCTCTATAGTAGATCTCGGCTGGTCAAATCCGTTCAGCCAGACGGTTGGTTCCGGCTCGAGTGACCCTGAAGCAGGTCTTGGGCAATTGGGTGTCAATTATTTCGGCGTGGCTCCGGTTCCGGAACCCACGACCCTCGCGTTGGCCGGTTTGGGTGGGCTTTCCATGCTCTTCCTCCGCCGCCGCAAAGCCTAATTGTTTGAAGTTCTCTTAGGTGTTGTTTTCACCCCGCTCCTTAACTGGAGCGGGGTTTTAGTTTTATATTTCTGTAGCCTCCAATCCATTTTAAAGGAGCACATTGTGACTATGAACAGAGGGTCATCGTTCGTCGTTTCAAACTATCGGACGACAATTCTCTCTCTCTTGGGGCAGGGCCTCTAGTGAGCGAGGCGAGCACCAGCTCTTGTGTTGTTCATTTGTGGGTGAAGGAGAACCATTCACGAGTTCTAATCACACTGTAGATATTTAATTTACGATTTACTCATATTCACCAAATTTTACTTGTCGCGTAAATCGTATATCGTAAATCGAATATCGGTAAAATCTCTCTTGCACCGCCCTCCCGGCAAGCCCATCCTTTTGCCGGCCAAATCATGATCTCCATGTATGTTTGCCTCGCAGCCGGTCGCGGAACCCGAATGGAACCGCTCTCGGCCTATCTTCATAAGGCAATGATTCCCTTTGGCGGTCTGCCACTGCTGGCCTATTCGATCCTTTCCCTTCCTCAAGGGTCTGAGATCGTCATCGTCGTCAATTATTTGAAGGAGCAAATCGCGGCCTATTTTGGCGACTCCTACCAGGGCAGAAAAATTCGTTACTTCACCCAGGTCAACCCGCAGGGGACGGGCGACGCGCTCTTCCAGTTCGGGGAAGCGTTTCATCCGGCGCAACCCATCATTGTCTGGCAGGCGGACCAGTTGATATTTCCTGATGAAATTGAAATTCTCTCGCGCAGCGAGCCGGATGCCGGTATCTTCTCCGACACGCCTCGGGGTCTCTTCGATCTCGGCTTTTGGAAAATCGCGCCGGCTACGCTGGCAAAACTGAAAGGCATTTTTGACGGCGCGGAGTATCGGGCTTTGCCGGTTCTCGAACGCGAAGGGCTAAAACAGATTAAAGTTCAGAGAGAGAAACTGGAAATAACTTTCGATACGTGGGACCAAATAGAATCGCAATGCAAACAGTTCAAGCAAAAGTTTCATACCGAATTCCGCTAGTGGGCGGTATCACGGATTATCCCGAATATTACCGGAAACGGGGTTCGCAATCGCTGTGCTGCACGATTGACAAGTATTTATACGTGTCTATCCAGAAGAACGAGGGGGGCGGGTTGGACATCCGGAGCCGGGCGGACCTGCCCTGGGGGACGGGGCTTGGCTCGAGCGGCGCGTATCATTCCGCGCTGATCATGGCGTTTGCCCTGATGAAAAAGCAAAAGTTGTCGAGCCTCGCCATCGCCAAACTGGCTTACGATCTGGAGACGGGAATTGATAAATTTGCCACCGGCCGGCAGGATTCCATAGCGTGCCTGTTCCGGGGCGTTTCAAAAATCAACTATCACCGTGATGATTCAATCACCGTGGACCGCGTGGCCGTTCCTGCGGCGTGGCGCAAAAAATTGTCCCGTCGCCTGCTGCTGTTCGATTCCGGCGTGAGACGGCCCGCGCGTGATTCCATCAAAGATCTGCTTTTGCGAAAGAACGACGACTTGTTGGACAAAATTGCGCAGTTGCCCAGGCTTTTGTTGCGTGCGTGGCAGGATGGAGACCTTGATTTCCTGGGCAAAGCGCTCGACCTGCAGGAGCATTACCGTGGCCGGTTGTCGCCTACGTGCCGAAGCGCGGAAACGGATCGGCTCCTGGGCATTGCCAGGAGTTGCGGCGCGGGCGCAAGGTTGACCGGAGCAGGAATTGGAACCCTGTTATGTTACTGCCCCGAGGACAAACAAACGGAGCTGCGCAAAAAACTCGGCATTTCAGAAATTAGATTTTCCCTGCTCTGGTGATATCTGCCGTAGGAGACGAGGCAACGAGTCCCTGATCAGAGTCCCGTTAGGGACTTCTGGAAATAGCCCGGCGTTTTAACGCCGGGTAAAGGGAAGAAGGAAACAAGTCCCGAAGGGACGGCTGAATCAATCCCACAAATACAGTTCGTCGAATTCAATCCGGTGCTTCTTCAACAACCTCAAAAACTCTTCCTGAAAACTGTGTTTGCGATGATGTTCCTTTTGATTCTTAATGTAATTGATAATGGTGTCCAATTGTGAAACGCTTACGCTGAAAGCGCCATACTTTTCCTGCCAGGCAAAGAGCCGCTGGTCCGGAAAGGTTTCGTGAATCCACTTGGATGAACCGCCCTTAATGAGTTGCATGGCCTTTGAAATGGGCATCGTCGCCGGTATGGACAATAAAATATGAACGTGGTTTTCGGCGCCGCCGGCGATCAATTGGGTCATTCCATTTTGTCTGGCAATGCCACCGAGAAATGGCCAGAGGCGTTCTTGCAGTGCAGGGGTGATGAATTTGTGCCGTTCTTTTGTGCTGAAAACGCAATGGTAATAAGAACTCACGTAAGACATGCGATTATTCAACCGTCCCTTCGGGACTTAGGCAATTCCGAATTGCAACCCGGCGTTAAAACGCCGGGCTATCGCCAGATTATCCCTCCGGGATAATTCCCAGATAAAAACTCATGTTTTAACCAGTCAAACCAAAGAGTCTCCAAATTTCAGCCGTCGTCTCTTGCTGTTTACGGTCCCTCACGCTTCATTCGCCAGTAAAGTTTGGACAATTCCCAAAACGCTCTAAAAATGACCTTCGTTTTCGGCCCTGCCTTGCCGGCGGCGCGGGGGTAATGGCGGACGCCCACCTGTGTGATGGTGAACCCTCGCCGCGTGGCGCGCGCCAGAATCTCGCTGTTCAGCAGCGAGCCTTTGCTTTCCATTTTGATGACGTCAAAAATTTTTCTTTTGTAGAGCTTGAAGGCGCAGTTCATGTCCCGGATTTTCAGCCCAAAAAGAAAGTTCATCAAGCGGGTCCAGCACCAGGCGTTTAATTTGCGGCGAAGGTTTTCCCGCCGGTTGATGCGGAAACAACTGACGATGTCGTATTGCTGCATCAGGGGCAGTAGCGGCGGAAGCTCATTTAAGTCGAACTGGCTGTCCCCGTCCGTGTAAAAAACCAGGGCTTTGGTCGCGGCGCGGAAACCGGACTGCAGGGCGGCCCCGTAACCGGACTTGACGGGATGATGCACCACGACCACGCGCGGGTCGGCGTTGGCAATGGCATCGGCCATTGGGCCTGTTTGATCCGTGCTGCCATCATCCACCAGGATGATTTCATAATCCACGCCTATTTTTTTGAGCACACTGCGGGCCGATTCATAAACGCGGCGGATGTTTTCCTGCTCGTTGTGAAACGGAAAGAAAACGCTAATGGAATCCGCCGCCGGTTGCTTTATGTTTTGAGTCGCAGGCAAAACCCAGATTAAACCCAAACGAACCCTCAAAGGGAAGATAAATTTCTTGTGCGTTATTTCCAGTCTTAAAGCAATTGGCGAGGCTGAACGCTTCCGGCAAAAATCCCTTTGCCGATCCATAAAATCCCCATCCCGCTCAACGTCCAGGAAATTTTAACCAAGATATCGCATGTAAATAACCTTTAAAAGACGCGCGTCTTTACGTGCATTTCACGTCATTCCGCCCGTGAACAAATAGATGATAACTTTTACGATTTTTTTATTCGAAATCCCCCAATATTCTGCGAAAATAATCTCGTCTGCGGATTTTCGCGCGCCATCGCCCCCAGGCGCAGAGACTCTGCCTTCGTAGCAGCGAACGTGAGTTCGCTCTAATTAAAAATAAAATCAAAACTAAAATGAAAAATCATAAATGGATGGGCGGCAAAGCGGTTAATAGCCAGGCTCCAAACCAGGAGCCTCCGGCAAGAAATGAAAGTTTCGACATTCACAAGCACCGAGTATTCGAAAGGATAACCAAATGGCAGGATAAGCTCGCATATGCTCCGCGTTATCAGGGTATTCTCGATCCGTATACAGGAGACCCCTATTGTGTGGCATTTAGGCATGGAGGATTTTCTTTTATGAGGGTTTTGTTAAGGCTCGCTGTTGTAGGCCACAAGGATGCCCTTCGAGAACTCCTGTTTTATATATATGAGGCCGTCGAGAAATTGGAAGCTCTCGGAGAAAGCCAGCCGGAATTGGTGAGTGAATTCGCCCAAGTGCGTGCGGACTGGCCTGTAATGTTATGTCGTCACGAGTCATCCAATAAGCCGGTTTCTTCATATCTTGATCGAATTCAACTGGGTGCGAAGTGTCAGATTAATGCCGATGGGGCGAACACGGCCAAATATTCACTAAGGACTCCAATCAACCGCTTTGTGTGGCGCAAACTCAAAAGGATGCCTTTTTCCATCCTTCTAATGTCAGACGTGCCTGAAATAGCAGCCATCAACTTAAAAGCTTTGCCAGCATTAACCAAGGCGACGGCAAAAATATGGGCTGACAAGGTCTTAATGCCCTACATCTGTGCCTATTACGAAGATTTTTCAAAAGTTCCCGCGTTCCAGGCGGCTCTGCGCCGCTTCGGAGTGAGAACGCGGGGACAGCAGAGGCGCGAAATCCGCAAAGATGTTATTCGCGCCCTGCAATCTTTGGCGCGTAATGGCGTGACCTAACATCGGCATGTCTTAGGCCACGCCTTAGTTGTCCCCTGGATAATTTGCAATGTCGCGGCAAAATTGCGGTATGACTCTTGTAGCAGTTAATTCAAGCGCAATCGAAGCGGTAGGCTACGACGGTTACACGCTGGCCGTCCAATTCCATACCAGCGAAACCATCTACGAACATCATGGTTTTCCTCAGTCGCTATTTGAGGAATTCATCAACGCCCCCTCAATGGGGGAATTTTACAACAAATTCATCAAAGGTAAGTTTCAATAAATCACTTATGAGAAAACAAATGTCACGCTTCCAACTCGCTGCCAACCGCCATAACGGTACAGTGTCAACCGGTCCCAAAACGCCCGGCGGCAAGGCCGTTTCAAAAATGAATGCCCTCAAGTATGGTATCCGGGCAAAGCAGACCGTCGTGCAGGGTCACAAAATCAAGGAGTCACTCGGAGAATTTCAAGAGCTTTGCCAGGAGTTTCATCAGAATTATGCCCCGGTTAGTCCGGTCGAGGAAATGTTGGTGGATCAAATTGTGGATCTTATCTGGCGGCTGCGTCGCGTGCAAAAAGCGGAAACCGCCGAAATCGCGCTTCAGGCAGATGCTCAAATTCTCAAAAAGGAAACCACAGACCCTTTCGAATTTATCGTTTGGAAACTGGCAAGGGCCGGCCTAAACCCATCATTGCGTGTCGGTCTTCTATTGAATTTTGATTTGCAATTGATGCGCTCTTCCGCCGGGATTGACTGGCTGATGGGGCATTTGGAAATCGTGCGCAATAACTTGGAAAGGGACGGGGTATTGACGGAAGAAACATTGGAGCAATTCAGGGGAGCCCTGGGTGGAGTCAATATGACCACAAAGAAACTGGAAGAGTTTCGCAATCGCTTCTTAAAAAACCCGTCCCAATTAGACCAGGTATCGCTTAAAGAGGTTCATTCTAAGCAAGTTGGCGAGTTCTTGGATGAGCGTATTGCAGAGCTGAAGGTTAAGCTGGCTGAACGAACAGCATACGAAAAAACTCAGGAAGAGACCCGCCAATTGGCAACCTTGGTCCTCTCAAAGGAAAAAGTTGAAAATATTTTACGTTATGAAACCTCGCTTCAAAAAAAATTGTTCCGGGCCATGCACGAACTCGAGCGGCTACAGCGCCGTCGGCTTGGCGAGAATGTGCCGCCTCCGCAAATCTTGGATATTTCCAATGGCGCCTAGTATGGGAAAACCGCCAAACGAACCCATCGTGCAAAAATCCCAAAACCTTATGGTTCAACGACAAGCGCAAAAAATTGTCGCAGCCCTCTTCTCTTGCCTCGCGTTTCCTCATCCTTTATCCTCTGATTTTATGACGTCTTCTCCATCAATATCACCGCTTCGTAGTTGGCTGTTTGCCATCTTCTTGCTGGCGGCCACGTTTATTGTCTATTACCCGGCCTGGCACGGGGAATTTCTTTGGGATGATGCTTGCGTTCCCCACAGTCCCCGGGACATGGGCCATTATACATTGCAGGGCCTGGAGGATATCTGGTTTCACCCCGCCCACCAATATCAGCCAGAGGCCGCGCATCAATATTATCCGCTGACTTACACACTGTGCTGGGTGGAGTATCAGATTTGGGGCTTCAACACGACCGGATTTCACCTGGTGGACATTTTGCTTCATGCCTTAAATGCGATTCTCCTGTGGTTGGTCCTGCGGCGATTGAAAGTGCCCGGTGCGTGGCTGGCGGGCGCTATTTTTGCCTTGCACCCCGTCAACGTGGAAACGGCGGCCTGGATTACAGAAAGCAAAAACAGCCTGTCGTGCTTCTTTTATCTGTGCGCCATGATGGCGGTGTTAAAATTCTGGCTGCCGGAAGAGACGGCGAGTCCTGATTCACAACCTCTCTCTCGCCTCAAAGATTGGAAATTTTTCTGGCTGGCCTATGTTCTTTTTCTTTGCGCCATGCTGAGCAAGACAACCGTTTTGCCCCTGCCCGCGGTCATTTTGTTGCTGGTCTGGTGGAAGCGCGGGAAAATCACCCGGGCCGATGTTTATCCGTCGCTGCTTTTTTTTGTCACCGCCATGGG
>Ga0206845_1029_pt1 | contig 23899 bp, 21 predicted proteins | sample Alteio_BWOrgCont_19_FD_152887 | JGI IMG/M metagenome (GOLD analysis project Ga0206845, IMG submission 152887) | Enriched cells from forest soil in Barre Woods Harvard Forest LTER site, Petersham, Massachusetts, United States -... | ecosystem: Environmental > Terrestrial > Soil > Temperate forest >...
TAGTATAGTCAATACTATAATCATGATATGCTTTGCGATTAGTAGAAATTAATTTCATGCGTCATTCGTTTTTATAAATATAACATTATATGCTTATGATCGTGTCTTTCTGCGCCGCTCTTTTATATATTTAAATAAAGCGTACAAGAGAGGATAGGATACAATGCTGCATATTAATGCAAATATAACACCGCCAATAAAATAATTCCAGATCGAAAACGAAGAAAACGCAATATAACGAGAACAGCAATCCGCAAGAAACTTATTAAAGCGAGCAAAGACCACCGGCTCATAGGAATGCAAAGAAATATGTAATATCTTCTCTAATAAGATATATCCCACGAAATAATCGATAAAAATAATAGGAATCATCGTAAACGGATTATTAACAATACAGAGCATAATAAGCATCAGTGCAGTGTTCAAGCCAAATGCCCAGCTTACTGTCGAAGCAACAATTATTTGAACTCCCAAAAGGGGCGAACAGGCAAAAAATATACCCACACATGCTGATGCCGTTAGTCTATGCAGAGATGATTCCCGCAGGATAATTTTTTCAAAAGCCGAATTTAAAAATTGATACATACTCTATTTACCCTCGCTTCACGTTCATCTTATTTCAAGATACACTACGAAGAAAGGGCAAATAAACTGTTTTGCCCAAAGGAGTAATTTCATGCGATTTTTTATTTTCTTTGCCACTATTACCCATCTTCTCTTAATACCGCACGCTCATGCATCGCAAACGATGTATCTTCTCAAGATTAAACCGCCGAGCGATCTATCCAGTGAACCGTGGTGCGGCATTTACGGGGGTAGACCCCTTTCTTTCTCGGGCAATATGGCAATTATTAAAGACATCAAAACGCCCCTTGTTTTTTCTCTCTTGATAACCAATGATCTTACCTATTGCCAAACAGGATGTACCATCCGATATCTTTCCCGACGACCAGGTGCTCCTATCCGCTGGTTTGACCTGTCACTCAAACTGACACACAGCATATGGCAATGGGAAGTCATGGAACTGACCCCCGAGCAAATTCCTCTGAGTATACCCTATCACGCAATCATCTTTTTCTTTGATCCTGAACTTATTGAAGGATTAAAAATGCCGGTCTCAGCATGTTGCTCACCACTCAGTAATACCCATACGACAAGCGTTATTTTTGAATTTCCCACAATTGTCCTAAAAAACACGGCGCTTAAAAAAATAAAAAGTGCATGCCAAGAAGCACATTTATCGTATCTTGATATTCGCGGAATTATTGCACAAGCAACTTCTATTGAATGCATCATTGACAGCGTTGTTCTCAAACAAACAACAACAAGTGATGTATGATTATCCTTGGTATTGAATCATCCTGCGATGAAACTGCCGCAGCAGTATATTGCGAAAATCAGGGAATGCTTTCCAATGTTCTTTATAGCCAAGTAGAGCTCCATAAGCACTATGGCGGAGTCGTACCAGAAATAGCATCCCGTTCTCATATTGAAAAAATACCACATATTATTGCCGAAGCGCTTGAGGGCGTCCGCATAACACTCCAGGATATTGATGCCATTGCGGTAACAAACGGCCCAGGATTGCCGGGATCGCTTTTAGTTGGCTTGTGCTTTGCAAAATCTCTCGCCTATGCGCTCAATAAACCTTTAATTGGCGTTAATCATATTGAAGGACATATTTTTTCAGCGTGTATTGAACATGATATCCCTTTTCCTTTTATCTGCTTAACAGCATCAGGTGGCCATACTGCGCTGTTTCATGTTACGGATTATGGAGCATATACCTGTATTGGAACAACGGCAGATGATGCTGCAGGAGAAGCTTTCGATAAAGTCGCAAAATCACTAAACTTAGGATATCCTGGGGGCCCTCTCATTGAACAGCTCGCGCATGAAGGCAACTATCGCGACTATCGCCATTATCCACGACTTCGTCGACGCGACACCAACTTCAGTTTTTCTGGTATTAAAACCGCCGTACTCTACGACATGATAAAACGGGAAGAATACGACAAAGAGAAAAAATTATTTACCTCACCTCACACAAGAGCACCCATTGAAATTGCAAGTTCACTCCTTGTTGCTATGGGGGATATCCTTGCTGATCGTATTACTACGGCCCTTCAGCATTATCCTGCAAAGGCTCTCACCTTTGTAGGGGGAGTAGCGTGTAACAAATACTTACGTGCACGCCTCAAAAGCGTTGCCGACAGCCACGACATTATCTACGCCCATCCTTCAGCACAATACTGCACCGACAATGGCGCTATGATCGCGTTTGTGGGAAATTATAAGGCGCTCCAGGGCAAATATGACCCCCTAACGCTTGATATATTTACCTCATCGCACTCATCGAAGCAACATGTCTCCTAAAGACTGATGCTACGGTAGCTTTTTTGCTATCCCATGATATCCTTAAGTAATAATAAGGATCTTGCGATCTGTTTTAATTTTATTACCGTCAATAAAATAATGATATCATTCATATATATTCTTTTTAGCCTATTTTTTTATCAGCAATTCCTAAGCTCTCATGATACCAATACCCTTGATAAGCCATCAACCATACAGCAGAGTCAAGACGCGCGCAACCAAAAAAATACAGAAGAAGAATGTCAACCAACAACCTCGCCTAAAGCTCCATCAAATAAAAATCTTTTTCGTAAAAAAGACGCCCCTGATACACAGAAGCCTCAGATACTGGTTAAAAGCTCACCCTCAACGTTTTCTCTTCCTTTGATTGGGAATCATACTGTTCTCAATCAATTCTTCCCCCACCTTCCTCCAAAACCTAAATCACTGCTCTCTTATCAATTATCAAAGAATGATAATGATTACAACACTCGAGGTTTTCTCGTAATCAGAAAAAAAGATGCGATAAAGACCGGGGAAGAAAACGGTGGCGAAAATCCCTTTGACATGTTTTATGTTATTGCGTTTCCTCAGCTTACCGTTGAAAGAATGAAGAAATTGGCTCAAGAAAGCGGCGCGAGAAAAAATACACGTCAGCATGAAGGGGCCTGCGAGGTCAGCAAAGTAGGCGGGATGAAATGGACTGCCGTTTTTTGCGGGGGACTGGGATTGAGCATTTATTCGGGTTCATTAAGCAATTATCCTCGGCTAACCTGTGCCGGCTTGAGCTTACCTGGATACTTTGTATGCCAAGAATTATTGAATAATTTGAGCCACGATAGCAATAAACACAGAGAAGCACGAAAAGCTATTGAAGATATATGGAGCGATCATCCCTCATTCAGCGAAGACCAACGAAGGAAATTGAAAATACTGCGGCACGAGATGATACAACATTTTACCCGTCACGTTCAAAATACTTATATAGGCAATGCTTATAGCAATAAAACAATGCCATTTTTACTGGGCAAACCACAGAATCTTGCATGGCGAACAAAGGATGATACTGAGCTTTACGCCCGAAATCCTCTCTCTGACTCAGCTCAACAATATATTCTTAAAGCCTGTGGACTTCCTACAGAAGGATCAGCATTAACATTCATTCAAAGACTTCCTGCGACTTCTAGTAACTATGTCACTACTGAAACAGTACTTACTGATTTTGCATCACGCAATGTTGCAACAATACCACTCGCATCATTATCATCTGATACGAACAAAACGCCTTACGTCATCGTTGATGGTATGACCCCAGTCCAGTTTGCGCAAACTCTTGTTCGAAGCTTGCCTCGAAAACTGAAGTCCACAACAGCGGTACTCCCACCAGACGCATTTAAGGCTTGGGAACGTGCTGCAACAGAACCCCAGAATCCCCAGAATAATCCACAAGATAAGAGATGCCCATATGCCATTACTGATGTTGTAACGCCCTGCTTATCAGTCAAACCCCGAATGAGGATACAACACCCTTTTCAAGATAACACTCCTGAACTGGATGGGTGGGAAACAACTTCGGAGATGTTTTCGTGGACCGGACCTTCACATCAAGCAAAACTGCAAAGTCCTGTATATAAAACAGCAACTCCCCATACTTCACTTGCATGGCTTCCATCAAACAAACCTGTACCGCGGCCAATATCTCCACAAACCTTAGCACAATTAACCGACCAAGAAAAAGCAATAGACCCTCGCATGGCTGCTCAAATGATGATGGCTAATCCCATGTTAATGCAGCGCATGGCAGGAAATTGAATTATTCCTGCAGATTAGGGTATAGTTTTTTGTCGATCTATGATATTTTGTGCAGAACAGTCATTGATCCTCTGTGAAAGGGGCAAAGCATTATGAATCAACGTCCTCGAGTTTTTATTATTGATGGCGCATCATTTATGTATCGTGCACTGTATGCGCTTAAACCAATGCACAGCCCGCAGGGTTTATCCGTAGGAACAGTGTATGGGTTTTGCCGCATTCTTAGAAAATTAATACAGGAATGGTCGCCACAATATCTCTTGCTGACATGGGATAGCAGAGGAAAAACAGAGCGGCACGCGCTCTTGTCTACTTATAAAGGTTCTCGAGAAGCGCCACCTCAAGAATTAACCGATCAAAAAGAGCTTATTAAAGAATTTGCTGATATAGTCGGCATCTGCCAAATAGCACTTCCCGGCATAGAGGCCGATGATATTATGTACTCACTATCATTAGATCTTGTTCAGCAAGGCTTTGATGTGGTTATTGTCACCAATGATAAAGACATGGGACAGATCGTTAATGAACATATTGTACTCTATGATGCATTCAAAGAAGTTTTTATTAATCGAGAAACTATCATTGAAAAATATGGAATTCCCCCCGAAAAATTATCCTTTTATTTTGGTATTGTTGGGGACACGGCAGATGATATTCCTGGCGTACGCGGCATTGGCCCTAAAGGTGCTGAAAAAATAGTCCCTCACTTCTCCTCTATGGAACACCTTTATAACAATCTTGACCAATTAACCGATGAAAAACTCCGCAAAAAACTCTGCGAACACCGTGAAGATGCTTTAATCAGCGAGCAACTGTTTCGCTTGATTAAACATGAAATACCGCTCGATATTAATCAATGTCAGTTTCAGCTACAACAATGGAATAATGCTCGTCATTTTTTTACAGAACTAGGATTTACTTCACTCTTAAAAGACTTACAAGAATCACGCCCTGACTCGACTCCGTTTTCAAAAAAATATGCTATTACTTTTACTACGATAAGCTCAGAAGAAGAGCTCAAGGTATTATGTAACACCATTCAAAATGTGGGATCATGCGCCGTTGATACAGAAATCGAAGGCGTGCACGTTTTACAATCAAAGTTAGTAGGTGTATCACTTGCTTACGAAAAAGGACACGCATACTATATTCCCGTAGCACATTATGGGGGTCCTAATATTGCACATAACCTTATTACACAGTATCTCAAACCCATTCTTGAAGACCAACACATTAAAAAATACCTGCAAAATGCTAAATTTGATATATTAGTGTTTTCCCATTATGGCATCGATTTAAACAGCGTTGTTTTTGACACGATGATCGCAGCAGATCTCCTTGCGCGTGAAGATGAAAGAGTAAATTTAAAATATTTATCACAACGGTATCTCAACCAAGAGATGGTCTCATTTAAAGATCTTCTTGCGCAACATCAAGTTACCAGTATAGCAAAGGTTCCCGTTAAAGACGCTCAAGAGTATGCTGCTGCAGATGCGCACCAAACATTACAACTCACGCACCTCTTTGAGCAAAAACTGAAAGACGAGCACTTTCATGAACTTTTTTATACTATAGAAATGCCGTTAGTTGCCATTCTTACTCATATGGAGCGCGAAGGAATTGTTCTTGATGTTCCTCGACTCCTCACCATTAATGAACGTGTTGTTCGCGATCTTAACATTATAAAGCAGAATATTGTCGATCTTGTAGGACCTTCTGCTGATACCATTAATTTAAACTCGTCGCAGCAAGTAGGAAAACTCTTATTCGAAGATCTCCAACTCACTCCGGTTAAAAAAACCACCGGAAAAACACGCCACTCAACTGATCGCGAAGTCTTATTTGAATTAGCACGACATCATCCGGTTCCTGCGCTGATTATCAAATATCGTGAACTGTACAAATTAAAAAGTACCTATCTTGATGCACTCCCCACTTTTGTTAATCCATTCACCGGACGCATCCATACCACGTTGAGTCAAACCGCTACTGCTACCGGTCGTTTAGCAAGTTCGGAGCCTAATCTGCAGAATATTCCTGTCGAACCTCATGAAGCAATATCGGTACGGTCGGCATTTAAAGCACCGGACGGGCATCTTTTTCTCTCAGCAGATTACTCACAGATAGAATTACGCGTCCTTGCCTATTTATCACAAGATCCACAATTGACCGATGCGTTTCTTCACGACAAAGATATTCACGCTATCACCGCTTCACGGCTTTTTGATGTCTCTCTTGATACTGTCACCCATGAGCAACGCCAATTGGGTAAGCGTATCAACTTCAGTATTCTATATGGACTCACACCGTATGGTCTTTCCAAAGATCTTCACATTCCTTTTGCTGACGCAAAATTATACATCGAAAAATATCGTGAACAGTATCCTGGCGTTCATCAATGGATGGAATCAGTTATTGATGAAACAAAACAGCATGGCTACGTCACCACACACTGGGGTCGACGCCGTTATTTGAGTGGCATTTACGAACGCAATAAACATCTTTATGAACTTGCTTGTCGTACTGCAATTAATACAAAAGCACAAGGAACTGCTGCAGAAATTGTTAAATTAGGAATGATCCACGTTACCCGTATGCTCGCTGCATCGCATCCATCTGCAAAACTGATTCTCCAGATTCATGATGAATTACTCATTTCAGTTCCGCACGATGATGCTCATGCTATTCAAACAGCAGTACAAGAAGCACTTGAACAGGTTACCGATTGGAATGTTCCCCTTCGGGTAACAACACGCATCGGACATACATGGGGCGATGTTACGAAGTAGGATTAACTTTTTGGAACGTGTAGAAACACCCGTCTCTCTCGCCATAATAATCATCTAAAAATGGACAGTCTTTAGGAATACCTCTATAGGAAACTTTTTCCCAGCCATCATATTGTCTATCACAATGAGCGGGGTGATAGCATGGATATATTTCACCGTCAACGGTACCCATAATTCTACACACTCCCTTATTTCGATCATCCATAAAACATTGATACGCCCTATTCTCATCTATTAAGGTCTGATCATCCTGATTAATTGCAGAATCAAAAATGGCTCGAATAGTATCATTGTGAAATTGGATAGCAAAAAATGTCATTGACAACCCACCGGCGCCAAAAAATCCTATAATTTCCCCTTTTCCAAAATATTGATGCTGGACTTGTTTTTTCAACAAAGATTGGTACTTTGTATTTTTTGTCTGAAGACAATAAAGTTTATTTGAATCTAAACTCTTAACACTTCCCGTAACGCACAATTTAACCTGAATATTCTCACACCGCGTTCGAGCGCAAAATTGCAACCATGGAATAAGTTTGAAATGATGATAAGAACTCCTAACATCCGTACTCCTTCCCTCAACAACACCGACTTCCCAAAAAAATCTATTACCGATAGGATTCATTACAATGTCACCCTCTTTAAAAGAAGATTGTGAAGCGACTATATCTATTTTTTTTCCGATATAATAATCGAGAAAATTTCGATAGTCTTCATTGATAAGCTCTTTATTTTTGAAAGCCCACCAACCGGCTACTGCTGTTAATCCGATCAGTCCAGGAAGCTTCCATTTATTCATCGTCGATGATACAGGACTATTTCTCAGGCAATTTACCCATGATGCACTCATTCCAACGCTATTATGTACACCATACACATGCGCCGAGATTGTTACCGTTATGCAAAACGACAAGCACTTTATAAAACGCGCTTTCATATTTAAACCCTTCTCTATTATGGCAAATTGAACCGTTCTGATGTCGGCACACGCATCGGGCATACGCGGGGCAATATTACGAAGTAGGATCCATTCTTCGAAATTGTACCGTTTTATAAACATTCTTCTGTCCTGGCTTGCTCGAAATGGCAACCTTACCGATATGACCATCTTCTTCTTTAAAATGACATTGCCCACCCTGTTCGCTATACACAAACCGCTTCCAACCAGGAGGTATTCTGTCGTGATGCGCACCATAGCATGGCCAGCACTCTCCTTTCAAAGCCCCTGGTATCAAACATTCCCCCCTGTTCTCGCTCGCAAGGGAACAGCAATAAGCACAGTCCTGTATACGTACATTACCCTGATGAAGTTCAAAATATCTATCGCTTAGAGTTCTGGTAGTTGCTCCAAATTGAAATTCATACATTTTCCTGCCAATTCTCGCTCTACCAACACAACGCATAATTGTACCCAAACCAAAAAAGGCATGATTAATTGTTTTCCCCACCAAATCTTCAACTGTATCTTCTTCTTCCTCCGAAGAGTTACTATCATCATACTTATTTATTCGAGGAAAAAATTTTAAAAAAGGAATGAAGTTAAATTTTGCACACGGTCCGGTAGTAACATCATGAGTCAAGAACGTCGATTCTGTATTCCAATAACAATCACGAAAGTTTAGATAATCTTCTCTAATCAGCTGCCGATTCTTGAAAGCCCACAAACCAGCCACTCCCAATCCGACCAGCGCGGGCACTTTCCATCTATTCATCGTCGATAATACAGGGCTATTCCTCAGGAAATTTACCCATGATGTACACATTCCAACGTCACAAGCACCGTACACATGCGCCGAGATTATTACTGTTATGCAGACCGGCAAGCGCCTTATAAAACCCCATTTCATCGACAAAACCCCCTTTTTTCAATTATTGCAAATTGAATTGTTTTTATGGTATTATATCTTATAGGACATAGAATATAATATATCTTTAAATATAGACTCTATTCTATATCATAAAATCATATTTGTAAAATACACCACCTCATAACATCTATCGTCGACTCAAAAGCGCGATACTGCAATAATTATGTGTTAATGAGCTGTATTACTGAAAGGACAACCCATGAATCAAAAAAATAATGCATTAAAAAGTTTATTCATACTGAGTATATTATCGTCTGCGTGTATTTATACTGCCGAAACAATAACTGAAGAAACAATCAGTGATGTACAAAGCAAAAATCTCAAAGAAACCGCTCAGGAAAGCGCAGACCAAATCTTTGGTGGCCTTACCGATATGACCGATATAACAATACGTTATACGACCCTTATGCAAATTTTGCGAGAATTGAACGAAAAAGCTCAAAGCTCCGATCAAAAGCAATTAGTTCGAAATGCGCAAAGAAACGTGGAAGAGCAATACCGCGCTGTATTGACAAAAGGTGCACAGCCTCTTACACGCGCAACAGGAAATATTGTCAGCGAACTGAACGACGAAGAACGTAGTTCAATTAATCGTCTTATTACCAACGATTGGAAAACAATTTTACAAGAACGAAAATCTGAATCAGACGCTGCTGCACGAAAAGATAGCTTATTAAAACAATTAGAAAGCTTTGATAGTGAAAATCTTTCAGTAGACGATAAAGATCTTATTGAAAAAGCACGCAAAAGAATTCACGAAGCATTTAATGAATGGCAAGCGTCACAAAAAACAGCAACCACGGAAACTCCTGCAGAATCTCCTGAGATAGCAACAGAACAAATACCTCAAGCTTCACCGGAAGCTTCTTTTGAACTATCGCCTCGTCAAATCGAAAAATTTAAAAATATTTTAACACTTGAACCAGGACAGCTACTCCTCTACCAAGCTCATGAAATTTTTCCTGATGTGCCAAATCTGAAAGATAACGAGAATCGAGAAGAACGAAGCGCAGAAATTTTAGAACAACTGAGGATCTATGAAAATAAAAGCACGCGCCATCAAGATAAAACGTTAATCGGTAAGGTTCGCAAAAAAATAGAAGACGCTTATGAAAATGCCGGAAAAAATATCATTCACCTCGCTGCAAACCCACGAACTCGACTCGAAACGCTCATAGAAGATAGTTACAACACTATTTTAGGTGAACCACGTTCTGAACAAGAAGCAATGGCTCGAAGACGAAGAGATAAATTATTACAACAATTACAAGATCTTGATAACGAAAATCTTGACCCTGAAGATAGAAATCTTATTGAAAAAGCACGCAAAAGAATTCATGAAGCATTTAATGAATGGCAAACAGCACAAAAAGCGCCAATGCCGGAAAATCCTTCATCAACACCTGAAGCAACTCCTCAGGAATCAGAAGTAGCTGCTGCAGTAGTAATGGCAGAGGAAATTCCTGAAGCCCCATCGATTGAATCAACAACAAAACCATATCGAGAACGTCAAAAAACAACACCCGCCATAACCTCAAGAACATCCGCGCCCCAACAACCTCAAGGTCTCTTCGCAGAAATGAGCGAAGTTCACAGTGGCAGAAAACCATTGAAGCCAATTGTTCAAAGACCAGCAAACGTAATACAGGAAGAATCTCAGCAAGCGAATCCGTTAAAAACAGATAAACAATCACCAGATTTAATGCAAAGCATGCGAGAAAGATTAGCTAAGAGAAGGCTTTCTCTACGGGGAAAAACAAATATTCCTCCTCGTGAGGAGATCCAATCTAATATTCCTCCTCGTGAGATCCAATCTATTTAAAATCGAATGCTTGCACGAGTAAGTAATTAACTCACCATATTCAAAAGAGGCTTTAATATTAAAGCCTCTTTTGAGCATTATCACCCATTTTTTCCTTATAGCGCACACTATTAGAAAACTTGACAAATAGCATTCTTTATTCTATTTTTAGTGGTGGATTCTTTGAAATATATGGGGGCGTACTGGTTTCGACGTGTTGTTGACGGTGCGCGGTGCATGCCGAGCTTTGGTTGGATGCTCGTACTACAAACAATCAAACAATAAATGCAGAAGCATTTGATGCCACGGGTGACTATGGCGTTGAAAATGGCTCTGATGTTACCTATGGTTCAGTATCATTTGTAGCACCAGTTACCGGATTCAGCACCCTTTCATCTTGTGTCGTTTGCTAATCCTTAGGGATTAGTAATCTTGTAAGCACTCACGTGTCTATCAGTGAAGCTTACTCGTATCACTCAGATAGAATATCGCGCAAGATTCTTCGTTGTGTAGCGCGATAATACACCCAACGGACGTTCAGAAGACCTTTGATATTGAGAGCTTTTGTAACGTATATTCAATGTCTGAGCATGGAGTGCCAAGCATTTGATACAGTGCGGACATGGGTTCGATTCCCATCGCCTCCACCATACTTCGCCTCCACGGGTAGGGGAACAAGCACTCTCTCTTTCTTTTTATTATGTATTTTCTATTACCGATAAATTACCCTTCTCTATTGTCGATGGGGCAGAGACAACACGACGTAGCCCGCGGGATAAACAAAGTGATTTTTGTAATTGAGGAGATGACAATGATCCACTAGCTAAAAGACCGGGCGATCGAGGTGTAAGTGGCGTAATGGGCGATTCCAATATGTCTGGCGCACATGGTTTTACTGATAAAGGGGCTGGAGATTGCCATCTTTGTCGCATATAAGCGCTCAAAGGACTTTGAGGAGTAGGACTAGGACTATGAATTAAAACGCAATTACTATCGACATTGGTTGCTCGCTGACCGGTTTCAAACAGAGCGCTATCGTCACTCGACAGAGCACCGCTGCAAAGAGGATGAAGAATATTCGTTAAAAGAGCTTTCAATTTTTCATCACATTCTTCTAAAGCAGGCTTCACTGAACTGTCTTGAAATCCTCGCTTACGACCATCAACTAAAAATCTCTGGCAACGAGACCGCGCATCCTTAATGCGTTCTGGCAATACTTTGCAAGCTTGTGAATGATCAAGCTTCTGAAACTCCTGTGAAAAAGAGATAAAATCCCGCATTATATTCTCAAGATACTTCGAACCGATAGGACTCGTTGAACGCGCACATTTTGTGCCTTCTTGATGCCCGGTTGTACATTTTATATCACTATCTGAAGATCCTGTTGGTTGAGGTCCCGCCTCGTTCAGAAAATTGTATGCTGTTGGCACTCTCTTCAGAGGAGTCGTCAATCTTTCCGCTGCATAAGCACAATATGAAAATAAAATGCCGCACCATTGAATAGCCACCATATATCTTTTCATCACATTCCTCCTTATAAGAATTGACGAAAAGGATACTATACCGCTCTTTACCATTGCAACAATTTCTCATAAAACAATGGGTGAGCTTATGCTGGGCTATAAGATTTAATGACGACCAAAAGCTTAATCGCGAACAACAAAATTAATCAAACGATTAGGAACAAAAATAATTTTTTCTAAGGTTTTTCCCGCAAGCCATCTGCTGAGTTCTCCCTGTGCTGCCTCTTCAACAATATGCTGCTGTACGCCAGCAGGCATCACCAACGTTCCGCGCATTTTACCGTTTACTTGCAATGCGATGGTTACCTCAAGCTCTTTAGCAAGCTCGGGATCAAATGATGGCCAGGTACAACTCGTCAGATCTTTATTAAGAACAATCTTAAGCAGCTCGCTTGCAATATGAGGCGCCATCAATGAAAGAACTGCCAAAAGTTTCTCAAATGACTTACTACTCCATCGCATATTATGTTCAAGCGCATCATTAAGCCATTCCATATAAGCAGCGATTACCGTATTCGGCTTAAAAATAGCAAGACGATCATGAACTTCTTTTAAAAAGCGATTGAGACGCCGGGTTGCATTGATATGCTCGCGTTGATGTTCAGGCAATAATGTCTCAGGATTGGTAACATAATCCCACAAACGAAAGAGAAATCTCCTGATTCCATCAAGACCAGCGTCTTGCCATTCACAGTCTAATTCTGGAGGCCCCATAAAGAGGATATACATTCGCAAAACATCGGAACCGTATTTACGAACAATCTCGTCAGGGTTAACAACATTTCCCTTCGATTTCGACATCTTCTCTACTAATCCCGATTTTTCTGAATATTTGCACACCATTCCTTGATTAAAAAGATGGGTAAACGGTTCGTCAAAGGATAAATATCCTAAATCATACAGAACCTTTACATAAAAACGTGCATATAAAAGATGCAAAATCGCATGCTCAATACCACCAACATATAGATCAACCGGAAGCCAATAGCGCAAAGCCGTTTCATCAAACGGCTTTGTGTCTAAATCAGGTGTAGGATAACGAAGGAAATACCAGCATGAGCCGGCCCATTGGGGCATTGTATTTGTTTCTCGCTTCGCTGCCCCCCCCACACTGAGGACACTTAACATTTACCCAGTCAGTAATTAAGGCAAGCGGTGATTCTCCGGTATCGGTTGGCGAGTAACGTTCAACGTGCGGTAATTTCACCGGAAGCTCAGATTCAGGAACCGGCACAATACCACAGCGCGCACAATGCACGAGAGGAATTGGTTCTCCCCAATAACGCTGTCGGGAAAAAAGCCAATCACGCAGTTTGTATTGCGTTTGCGCCACAGCATAGCGCTGTTCAACACAGTACTGTAAAATATCTTGTCGCACTTCACGAGCATGTCTTCCCGAAAACTGTCGCGGCTCAATGAGTATTCCATTTTCCATATCCGCATAGCAAATAGTCTGACGTTCTACCAATTCGCGCGCCATAGCATCATCAGGAACTAAGACAACTTTCAGAGGAATTTTGTATTTTTGCGCAAAGGCAAAGTCACGTTCATCATGAGCATTGCCCCGTACAATACCGGTTCCATAATCAGCAAGAACGTATTGCGCAATCCATAACGGTAAAGGCTGCTGCACCGCAGGATGTATCACATATCTTCCGGTAAAAATTCCTTCAGCATCACGCTCAGCATGATGTCGATGACGCTCTTGCACCAGACGCGCAGATTCTTGAAGAATATGTTCTTTCTGTGGCAGACCTTCCATAATACGCGGTAATAAAGGATGGTCGGGTGCTATAACAATAAAGGAATCTCCAGCAAATGTTTCAAAATGGCGTGAATACATGGAGATGGCAATATCGGTATCTTTAATGTGCGCAGAAAAGAGTAACCCCTCACTTTTTCCGATCCAATTGCGCTGCATACGTTTTACTTTTTCAGGCCAGTCAAGACCGTCAAGGCCTTCAAGTAATTTTTCTGCGTAACGGGTAATACGTAAAACCCACTGCCGGATCTGTTTTAATTCAACGACGGTACCACATCGCTCACAAACATTTCCAATCACCTCTTCATTAGCAAGTCCGGTAAGACATGAGGGACACCAATTAATCGGTTTATCAGTCTGATAAGCAAGTCCCGCTTGGTACATTTTCAGAAAAATCCACTGCGTCCACTGATAATATGAAGGATCGGTCGTATTAATCTCTTTGGACCAGTCATAAATCGCAGCAACTTCTTGCAACTGCCGCTTAAAAACAGCAATGTTACGTTCTGTGCTGACTTGCGGATGAATCCCCTTTTTAATGGCATCATTTTCTGCTGGAAGTCCAAATGCATCCCAACCCATAGGATGCAGAACATTATATCCTTGCAGCACTTTCATGCGCGCATACAGATCGGACAAAACGTACCCACGCCAATGGCCAACATGAAGCCCGGATCCTGACGGGTAAGGAAACATATCAAGGCAATAAAATTTCTTGCCTTCACCAATCCCGCGCGTCACGCCATAGGGATGCTGCTTCCAATAATCTTGCCATTTTTTTTCAACATCATGCACATTATATTTGTGCTGCTGAGGTGTGCTTTTCGGTACCTTCTGTCCATCTTTCATAGCTTACTCCTCGAAAAGCCTTAGTATAGCATATATCAGTCGACTATGCTTTCTTGATTTTCTTCGCCTCTTTTCCTTTGGATACCTGTTGTGTCGAAACAGGAGCCGCCTTAATTACCGGCTTTATTTCATAAACAAAATATTCCTTAAGAGGTCGAGCACCATCAAGACCGCTATCCTCACCTTTTACACAAAGTTTCAACGTTTCTTGGAGCTCTAAACGGTCATTTTTTTCCAAGGGTTGCCATACTGCAATGCGCGTTCCCTCGGGCAACGCAGCACATTGATCAGATATACGCTTCCATGTACCAGTATCATCAGATCTCACCGTCATGAGCAGCGCCAATTTTTTGCCCGATGCTTTATTGCTGATATCAGCAATAAGCTCATCCTCTTTTAATGATGCATCAAAGAATGATATGGTACGCATGTCGCCCTTCGCGCCCCATTCATCTTTCCATAACTTCTTGTACGGTTCTTCTTCTAACCACTCTGAGACAGCTTTTTTTAATCGTTCGGCATAACGATATACTGATGAAGACAATGCCACACCAAGCACCGCAGGAGCATCCTCTTCCAAATATGCATGCAGTACCGTTGACCCATCCTGCATGCCGACATGCACGAATACTGTTGATGTATCTATTTTAAGTGCTTTCCATACCTCTTCTAATGAAGATAATTCAAGATAATCAGCCTGAAGATTTGATTTTTTCTCATCAGTTTTCACCGGGCATTCTCCCGGTTTTTCTGATGAAGCTTGCTCTATAACAAGCGGAATAACATCGCGTAAGCGAGGTTGCTCTACCACATAGATCATCACTTCAGAACCATTTTGGCGAGACCATGTCATCGGAAGCCGATGAGAACCAATTTTTTTGAGAGAGGGGTTGTGAGGTAATTCTTTGAGCGTTGCGATACGCAATCCTTCATGAAGCGTTGCAAATTTTTCGCTTAATGCCTGCATACACGATTCGGGAAAGCACGTCGCGCATACAAAAATAACGGTTACGTTGCTCAAGTCAGATTCTAAAATATTTTCATGACGAAATGACACTTTCTTTTTCAACGCTTGAGCTCCCCACTGTTCTACCCATTTGTCTTTCAGTTGAGGAACAAGTTCTTGTTGCACTTTCTGCATCATATCTTTTGAAGCAGTCACGCGACTTTTAGAAAGTTCGATACCAATGGACTCCTTAGCAGGAGTTGCAAGGTATAACCACAACACCAGCTTTCCCACTCCCGATCCTAAATCAACAACAACATCATTTTCAGTAAGCGGCAGAATTTCAGTAAACAGTTTCTCAGCAGAGTCAAATAAAATTTCTCCATAGGTAGCATTTCCGCCACTTTTACAAATGACATCAGTCTCACTCGAACTGATTGAAAACCCATTAACGCCGCAATATAATGCTTCAAGCAACTCAGCGGGTGTAGGTCGCTTAACAAGATAAACATACAATAAAATTTCTTCTGCAACAGTAGGCAGTATCGATTGCGTACGCTCAAGTCGCAGCGAAGGAAGCTCTGCCAAAGAAACGGTGCTTGCGATACGAATGCCATCGGGCATATCGGCAATACGCTGAGAAATTTTCTCAACAACCTTATCAGAAATATTTTCAGGTAATGCTATGTAAAGAACTGTTGCGCCATCTAACGAAATTGTTTCGGGCTTGCCACACAATACTTGAATCAATTTTTCGGGTAACTCTTCATCGATGGCATCTTTAACATTATCCGCTACACGCCGTCTGTTGGATAGAGTATCCGCTATACGTTTTTGGGCGTCTGAGCATTTTTTTTGATCAGCAATAACAGCAAGCGTAAGATGTGCAGGCGTTCCATGATATAACTGAATCACGAGGTCAATATCATTGTGTATAATGGCAAAAACATCGTCTTGGGTAATCTGAAGCATATCGTTAAGTTCAAGTACCGCACTATCAGACCAAACACGATTAATTGTTTGCTTCTTTTTGCTCAGCGACGGCGCTTCATGCGTTACATTACCCATCACCGTAGCTCCTCGCACGGAATCTTCGGTAACCACTCCATACGCAGCATACGACATACCAATAAACATTATCATTACATACATCATTGATTTCACGCCTCCCAATGTCTCGCAGATATTTCAAGTAAGGACTATAACGCAGTACCCTCTCTTGCGCAAGAATAGCACAAAAGGCCGGATTTTACTCCGGCCTTTTGTATCTTTTATGATGCTATAAAGTTAAGGCCTATAATCCAAAGATACGTCGCAACCAATTACGATTTTTATAGCGAAGTTCTTCTTTACCCAGTTGCGTATAAAGATCATCTTTAATCTGATTTGCTGCCCCACGCAACATAGCACGACGCGTTGATTCATCATATTTCTGGTCACGACCACTATAAAGATCTGATAGTTCTTTAATGCTTTCCTGCGACAAACGACGTTGCACTAGTTGATTAAAAATATCCCCAGGAATGTGATTAAATTTTTGAGACCGATCTCTGCGAGCATCTTTTGCTATTTCTTCAAACTCATATTTAAACGCCTCTCGGAGTACTCTTTTCTCTATAGGAGGATTAGTGCTAAAAAGACTTACAGCATATCCAGACAATATAATTGAAACATAAAACTTGTTCATAATAATTACCCTTTTAAAAAGCCTACAACGTAATTAGTTCACGTTCAGCGTATCACAGACTGGCTCTCGAAACAAGAAAAATCAGTCTGGCGCATAATTTTTTTGAACACTACCCGACTGATCATATCTGAGGTATACTCTTCCGTAAGTCTCTCGAGAGAAAGGATGGTTATGAAATCCCCCCAATCAACACCACAATCAGGAACACATGCTCATATTCCTGATGAACTTGTTCTTGTTGTAAAACGTGAAATATTATTTCCTCAGGAAGCATGGCATGGCATTGAGCAAAAAGATTGCTCAGAATTTGCGCACCTTATTCGCACACATCAGGAGTTTCTTCCGCGATCTCGCATGGAAACAGATCCACGCTACAAGCAGATTATTCCTTATTTGGTTTTCACCCATGAAAATAAATATTTTGTTATGCAGCGCCGCGCAAGCGCCACTGAACAACGCTTACAAGGCAAGCTGAGTCTGGGCATAGGAGGACACATTAATGCTGATGATCTTGCCGGCGCGACCATTGTGGAATGGGCACAGCGCGAATTTGCAGAAGAAGTAACGTATAAGGGATCATATACTATCAGACCATTTGGTGTCATTAACGACGATTCAAATGAAGTTGGCCAAGTTCATCTCGGCTTTGTCTATCTTCTTCAAGGAGACTCTGCGGACATTACCGTTAAATCAGAGCTCAAAAGTGGATCATTGCTCACCCTTACAGCGTGTAAAGAGCATTACAGTGCGATGGAATCATGGTCTCAGATGATTATCGATGCGCTGTGCAATGCATCTCATTCACAGTAAGAATATAAGAAATAAGCCGTACGATGTAAGACATCGTACGGCTTATTTCTTTAAGATCATGTACTATTTATGCATGCTCATGATGTTCAACAGCTTCAGTAGGCTCTCTGTGTGTTGCTTCAGCATAATTCTCTTCCGAAATCTCTGATTGAGGAGGAAGACAGATCAAATCGCATACAACACGTATTTCAGATGCTTGAGTTACACCTTGAAAGATAACTAAGCCTTCTTGATGTTCTTGCGCTTGATTCACGAGATCGTTAGTGGCATGTTGCTGCCATTGATCACGCATATCGCAAAATGATCTCAATTTTCCTTGTTCTTCTTCAGAGAGCTTTGCAACACGAGCAGCTGTTTCTTCATCTTGATGCAATACATCCCATAGACCTGCTGACATTATTGATGGAACAATAAGCAACCCAGTAAGTAACATTTTCTTTAACAAGATACACCTCCTTAATTGTTTCTGATGTGACTAATAAAACCGAGATCATCCTAACTTATTTTTATAGGCAGTGCAATACATCGAGATACATTTTTAATACATCAGCTGATATACCCGCACAAAAAGGAATTTTTTTATTTTTTTCATAAAAGATATCACATGAAGTGGTATTCTCTGCTATGCTGTCAAAAGACATCTCTTATGACAAATAAAAGATGTGCTACAAAATAACATTAACCTTATGAAACAAGGAGCTTTCATGGCATTCAGCGTTGCTTCAAAAAAAAGCGGAAAAAAATATTATCTTCACTCAAAAGAAGTTGAGCTCACAGGTGGACGCAAACAAAAAATTTTCTATTTTGCTGGGGATGTAGGTACAAACGCTGTTAAAGAGCTCCCAGAAGGTTACGAGGTCGTTGAAAATTCCAAAACAGGATTGCCCCTACTTCGCAGAAAAAAATAATACATCGCCTGAACAGTATAGAAATAAGCGGCAGCAGTTTAATCAATCGTTAAGCTGTTCGGGGTTTATTGGTTAAAATAAATGCGGGATTACTTATGAAAACACAACAAGCGGGCAAGCTTGAAGTAATATGTGGTTCTATGTTCTCAGGAAAATCCGAAGAATTGATACGACGATTGCGCCGCGCAGAGTTCGCACGCCTTACCCTGCAAGTATTTAAGCATCAACTCGATGATCGCACAACGACTGATCATGTTCATGCACACAGTGGCGCCACCATCTCAGCTGTTGCCGCTCATTCTGTACAGGAATTACGTCATAAGATCAATCCCACAACACAAGTCATTGGCATTGATGAAGTTCAATTTTTTGAACCATCAATCGTCCAGCTGATTCTTGAACTCATTGATAATAAGCACAGAGTCATTGTTGCAGGGCTTGATCTTGACTTTCGTATGCTTCCCTTTGGGTGTATGCCTGCACTGATGGCAATAGCCGATGAGATAGTCAAACTGAAAGCAGTATGCGTTGTATGTGGCGACGAAGCACGATTTACTCAACGGCTCGTTGATGGAAAACCAGCGCAAGCAGCTGATCCACTCATTATGATTGGCGCACAGAATTGTTACCAAGCTCGCTGTCGTTCCTGCTACCAATTGACATCTGCATGGCACGAATAACAACCGTTTATCTCTGTTCCGCATGCCAACACAAAACCTCAAAATGGCTGGGGCAGTGTCCTCAGTGCCATGAATGGAATAGTCTTGAAGAGAAAACGTCACATGGTCATAGCACGTCCTCTTCAAAAATGATATCTCATCACGCATTACCGCACGTTACTCATCTACATAATATCGTTTCACATAAAGATACGCGTATGATTAGCGGCTGTAAAGAATGGGACCGTGTCGTTGGTGGTGGTATTGTTCCGGGCGCTTTCATGGTGCTTACCGGAGATCCCGGTATTGGAAAATCAACGTTGTTGCTGCAAATAGCACACACGCTTTCATCCCACTATACAACACTGTATATATCATCAGAAGAATCCTTATCGCAGGTAAAAGGAAGAGCAGAGCGTATTGGCTGCTTAAATAGTCATTTACTGTTTGCAGAACAAGCTCATATTGAACAGATTATCGCACTCGCAGAACATTACAAACCTGCATTGATCATTATAGATTCTATTCAAAATTGTATAGTAACTGATGCAACAGCGATGCCCGGAGGAACAAGCCATTTGCGTGACGCTGCTTTTCGTTTAATGCGCCTTGCAAAGGATAATACCATAGCGCTTTTGTTAAGCGGTCATATAACCAAAGAAGGGACAATGGCTGGGCCAAAAACGCTCGAACATATGGTTGATACCGTTTTATATCTTCAAGGAGAAGATCGTTGGCAAACACGAATATTACGTGCAATAAAAAATCGATTTGGCCCTATCGATGAGATCGGTTTCTTTGAAATGGCGGAGCAAGGCCTCACCGAGATGCCCAATTTTAATGAACATGTACTCGCAGAACTATCTCACGCTCCAGGAGCTTCATTGATCAGTTCGCTGGAGGGGACGCGTCCTTTATTAGTAGAACTTCAAGCGCTCACGATTACTACCCATTTTTCTATGCCACAGCGCTTAATCTCTGGAATCGATCAAAAACAAGTTATTCTTATCGCTGCAATTCTTGAAAAGTACTTACAAATTCCCCTCAATAAACAAGATATATTCTTTAAAGTTTCTGGGGGCATCAAGGTCAAAAGTAATGGGGCAGATTTAGGAATAGCACTTGCGCTGCTTTCAAGCTATTTTCAAAAACCACTCCCTGCCGGCTGGATAGCATTAGGGGAAATAAGTCTCACAGGCCATATTAAACCGATTAAACAGATTAACACTCATCTTAATGAAGCACGTAAATTTGGCATTAAAAAAGTATGCGTCGCCGAGCAACAAAAAAGTGATCTTGGTGGTGATATGCTCAAAAAATTTGCCACAATATACGATCTTCTTTCATTGTTTCCCGTATCATAACCTCATCAACAATCTTACCCGTTACGAATATATTTTTTGCTCTTTCAATGACTTGCTCTTGATATTTTTTCTATAATAGAAATAATTGATATTTTAGGATTAAAGTAGAAAAACAGGAAAGCGATGTCCATAAAAACATATGTATTGTGTATAATGTACTTTTTTACTGACGCTGCACAATGTATTGAAAGGCCCTTTACCTTGGGGGAAATTTTTCCTATCGTTATCCTAAAAATTATTGCTGAATATACACCATCTCTTGAAATCCCGCTGGATTACCAGATTAAAGAGCAACAGTACACTCATCGATCAATTACTCAAAGCGGCACCATTATTTTGCAGCATAACGGACATATTGTCAGCTGGAACCCTCTTAATAGTACCCATTGCACCTATCAAATCCCCCGCTCAGAAAAGATTGATCGCATTACGCAGGGAAGAGTTATTATCGCAGAATGTACTACTCAAGGAATGTACCTCAAAATACTTTCAGGAGATACCCTGGAAGAAATTGTTCGATTTCCCTTTCGTCAGTACTATAAATCAGTTTTTGAAATAAGTGCTGATCATTCAACGATCATATCATGCAAATACCCTCTCGCCACAAATCACCCCATTCAGAAAATCATTATACAAAAAATTGGTCACCAATCCTCCGATAAGATCATTTATAGCGATAAAGATGGTATTTATCTACCCTTAATTATCAACGATGATGGCTCTCTTATAGGAGCACATAATCCCCGAACATTTCAACTCATCCTCTGGAATACAGCATCAAAGGAACTCATCGGATCACTTAAAACCATAGCTCAAGAACAACGGCCGATAAGAAATTTAGTCACACTTTTTCATTCTATCGCCATTCCTACAGAAAAAAGTACGAATAAAGAGACATACTGGGTAAAATTTATATCTCAAAGAAAAGGACAACCGCTCATCAGAAAAGTAGAACACTTATCACATGAAGATGGTCATGACTCTTCCTGGATAGATTCTCGTAGTGATTGTCTTATTGCAAGTGCTATGAGGGGATCGTTGTGCATTGCCCTTGCTGCGCAAAAAAATATCAAAACGAGCGAGTATTTTTTTATTAAGAAAAGCTACAACACAACAGAAAAGCCTGTTTCTTGCTCAGTGGTGAAAATACCACTTTCTTTTCAAGCAACACGACTTGCCGCAAAAATAAGCGATGCGGGAACAGTGTTTGATGATGGCAATAATTTAATGTTTCTTGCTCATGGCGCATCTACCACTCGTCATCTTATAAGACTTCCCTCACATAGCTCATTTTTTGCAATGGCCGGCCACTATCTTCTTTTAGAAGATAGGATTATGTATATTTTCGACAACCACACCTGGTTATCACATCAAGATGCACAGATCGATCAGGAAAAGGAATTTCCTATCGCAATACCGCCTCAACTCAAGGAGATTCTGACAACACCACAAGCGCGTAAAGCATGGGCAGCGGGACACAGAGCACGGTTACAACACAATACTTTACACTCTTCAAACTCTTAAAATTGTTCCAGAAGCAATGGCGACATAATGTATATTTTAAACAAGGTTCCTATTTCTCAAACGGATGATGAGACAAAAGGTTGAGCAGTCTTAACAAACTAATTCCTGAAGTTGATGAAGTATTCAATGAACAACTTGATAAGATCGAAGCATTTGATACGCTGCTTGAAGAAAAAGAAGAAGAGGATGATGATGAACTACTCGAAGAATAGCTTGATGAGCTCGAAGAACTCGATGAACCGTTTGATAAACTGCTTGAAGAAAAAGACGATGATGATACATTTGATGCAGGACACAACAATGATGTATCTTCTTGTATCAAATGCGCACATCGACTCACAAGTTCAAATTTATCTGGGCTGGGCTCAGTATACAACGATACACACTCTACTGGAACGATGATTATACCAGAGCACTCTTTTCTATGCCAACGATTAAATACATCAATAAATCCCTCCGATCTATTTTTTTCCATCGTAGAAATATCCATCACTTGTTGCACATCATATTCATTTTTCTCATAGCATTTCATTACCATGCCATTCTTCCGCATATTCAATAAAACAAACGCTAATTCCCCTGGAGAGTCAACCGCTTGGGGATCAACAATGGTATATTCAGAGCTACGTTCTGAATTCTCTGAATTCTCTGAATTTTGCTTAATCTTAATTTTTTTATAAGAACATTTTATTCCTACACCATCCTGATCATACACCCCAAGCGCCCTTATACCCGAAGAGTTCATAGGCAAAACAATACCTTCCGGTTTAAAAGAGCCAAAGCTAATCGATGCCCATATGGTATGCCCTGGAGAACATCCTTCTTTGATCGAACTACCATCGGTATACAAATCAATTTTTTGCTGCAAATCTCTGCACGTACCATCTGAAGTGATAGCTATATATTTTTTATAAAGTGCTCCAATTTGAATACATCTATTTTTCATTGGAGGAACAAAAAGCCTCATGTTGCCGAGAGAATTAAAACAAATTTTCCTGAGTTGCGCCAAAGATCTTCCCGTTTTTCTGTCCTGCTCTTGCACGCTCGATTCTTGCCCGCTTAAACCAGTATCAGCCGCGTATGCGTAACCACATATGATTATATTTGCTAAAATCCATATACCATTCATATATATCCTCTCATTGCGCGATAGATATCGTCAAAAAGAAGTTATAGTTATGATTTCACGAAAGAGCAAGAAAAAGATTCTCATTATTCCAGGAAGCACAATGATATACGAGA
>Ga0206845_1081_pt1 | contig 23793 bp, 19 predicted proteins | sample Alteio_BWOrgCont_19_FD_152887 | JGI IMG/M metagenome (GOLD analysis project Ga0206845, IMG submission 152887) | Enriched cells from forest soil in Barre Woods Harvard Forest LTER site, Petersham, Massachusetts, United States -... | ecosystem: Environmental > Terrestrial > Soil > Temperate forest >...
CGTTGTCATTGCGATTCTGCTTGCCGTTCCCGTTATTGAAAGCGAGGCCCAAACTTATTCCCTTTCCGCGAGAAATACTTCATTGCAAATAGATGCATCTGGCGGGACTCCTGGGATTTCGGATTGGATCGTTAATAATGTCAACCAGTTGGATCAGCAGTGGTTTTACTATAGTGTGAATTCCAGTCCGGTGGAGTCCATTGACAATCTTGGCTCGTGGACATTCGGTTCACAAAACGGGGGGAATAGTCCAAGTCTGACGGGGACATATACCGATTCAGGCGTGTTGAGCGCGCAAACCATTTACACGCTTACGAGTAAACCGCCTGGTTCAGGGACGGCCACCCTGGGCACTGTAATCACGCTTCAAAATCTTTCGGGTTCTTCGGAAGTTGTCCAATTGTATCAATACTCTGATTTTTGGCTGGGGGGTGTTTCAGGAGGCCAGAATGTCCAATTTACCCCATCATCTCCCAGTTATCTTGTTACCCAGACCGGTTTGAGCGGAGGCCCGCTGGTGGGCACACTCTCCGCCACAAGCCAGGGAACCAATGCCATCGTGGAAGAAGCAGCTTCGCTATATAATGGAGGAAGCCAACTGAGTGGCATCGAAAGCGGGACTCCTGTGCCGCTGTTTAATGATAGCGTGCTTTCGGCGGGATCCGGCAATGTCACTTATGCGTATGAATTTGAAGCAACGGTGGCACCCGGACAAACGTTATCAATTAGCGAAATTCAGACCGTGCCAGAGCCTTCGTCCTTGGCGTTAATTGGGTCAGGAATCGTTATTTTGGGCATGTTTTACCTGGGCAGGTTAACTTTTAACGAAAAAATGAAAGGAAAGGCTTCACATTAGCGTTTCATTCTGATCTCTTTAATAAATCTCAGTACTTAAATTAATAAAAAACGGACGTATTTATGAAAACCCAACAAGAAAGATTCGCGTGCGGCAAGCACACGTCCCTAAGCGCGCGGCTGGCGTTCTCTGTCATGCTCCTTTTCCCGGTAATGGCCGTGGCCCAGACGTACACGCTGACTGACCCGGGTTCGGAGGCGACGGTTACGCTTAATGGCAGCGGCGCAGGAATGAATTATTGGACTGTGGATGCTGATCCCAGTGTGAACCAGCTTGCTTCGCAATGGTTTTATTATTCATTCGATGGCAGTGGGGTGCAAGCGATCAACGCGCTGAGCACGGCGATTGTCGAAACAAACTCAACCGCGAATTTTTTGAATTTAACTTACGCAAATTCACAACTGAGCATAAATATTCAATACACGCTCGCGGGCGGAGGTTACGGTTCGGGGAATGCCGACATCTACGAGGCCATCGCCATTGACAATCTCTCAGGCACTTCGATTACCAACTTGCAATTTTATCAATTTTCGAATTTCAATCTCCTGCAAAACAACGCTAACAGCGTTTCGGTCTTTGGTTCGCCGGGAAACTATTATTTTGCTCAGCAAACGGCCGGTTCGACTGCCCTTGGGGAAGGCATTATTAACCCGGACGCAAACTATGCCGTGGCCGGCACCGCTGCGGCGGTTCTGAGTGATATTCTCAGCGGAAATAACCTCTCTGGCCCTATGTCAGCAGGTCCCGGCGATGTGGCGTGGGCATTCCAATGGGACGATGCAACGCTTAATCCGGAAGCTGATGGCGACGAATTTGACATTGAAAAAGACAAAAGTTTGTCTATCTCAAACGTGCCCGAGCCTTCAACCATAGCATTAATCGCGCTGGGGCTGGGGGCAGTTGGATTGGTGTGCCGCCGCCAGTCATCTTGACGCTCGAGTTTTGTGCTGCATAATAATTGGAAAAGGAGGCCGGTCAATGACCGGCCTTTTTTTTGCCTGATTGTTTGCTAAATGCCATAGAGACGTTGCCATTCAGAAGCAAATATATTCCGGTCATTAAGATTTTGAGCATATGGGCGGTCGTCGTCATATCGTAATGTCATGGCTGCTTCTTCTGAATGTTGCCCTGGCGCTTCATGTGTTTGCCGGAGGCAGCGGTCTGAACACCGTGGTGGTGGTCAACCAAAACAGCTCGAACTCCTGCGAACTGGGCAGTTATTATTGCCAGCAACGCCAGGTGCCGCCACAAAACGTCCTGCCGATTAATTGGACGGGAGGCAATACGATGTGGGGGAGCAATGATTTGCAAACCACCCTCGTAACGCCGCTCCTGAATATGCTGGCAAGCGAGGGGTTGACCAATCAGATAGATTATATCGTTCTTTCGATGGACATTCCGTTCCAAACCAGCGATGGGTCCGCCGTGGACAGCACTACTTCGGCTTTGTTCTACGGCTTGAGGCTGGGTACCGGAAGCGATCCATTGGGCATCACTAACAGCTATGCTGCCAGCGAGGGGATTTTCGGCCAGGCACCTATCGTCGGCTCGCCAGGTTATTCCTTCCTGACTACCATGATTACGGGTGATTCGCTGGCCCAGGCGGAACAACTGGTGGACCAGGGGGTGGCCAGTGACGGCACATTTCCGCAACAACCCGTGATCCTGGCGAAGAGTTCCGACATTTTACGCAATATCCGTTATGTGTTTTTCAACAACACTATTTTCGACGTGAATGTGCTGGGAGCTTCCACAATTTTGCAGACCAACACCGATTCGGTTTGGTGGCCGAGTCCATGCCTGGGCTACCAAACAGGGTTGGCGGATTTCAGCGTGCCGGACGGCCTGCTTGGACCCGGGGCCATTGCGGACAGCCTGACCTCGTTCGGCGGCATCATTTTTGGCAGCACCGGCCAGACCAACGAGTTGGCGTTTATTGATGCCGGGGCGGCGGGGAGTTATGGCACCGTGGCGGAGCCGGAAAATGATACGCAGAAATTTCCCAACCCGGAGGTTTACTTTTATCAATCTCGCGGTTTCAGCCTGGCGGAAAGCTATTATCAAAGTGTCAATGTGCCGTATCTGGGATTGATGGTGGCGGAGCCGCTGGCGGCGCCGTTTGCCCGGTTCGGTTCCGGGCAATGGACCACAAACATCGCTAATGCCGTGTTGAGCGGCACTGCTAACCTTTCCGTGAAATTCCGCGCTCACGATGGCAACCATCCCTTGCAACAAATTGATTTGTTTGTGGACGGCATATATTACAACACGCTGACGAACCTGGCCCCCAGCCCCGGGAATGTGCTTACGGTCGCCCTGAACGGTTATCCCGTGACTTACACCGTGCCCACGAATGCAACGTTGAGCACAGTGGCGGCGGGGCTGGCCGCTCAGATTAATGCCGCGACCAACTATACCTGGGCGCAGGCTGCGCCCTACGGCGACCGTATTGAACTAAAATCCACGGACATCACGCCCAGTGCCGCTCCTTTCTATGTGGCCAATACCAATTCCGGGGGCGCATCCGGGGTTTCATATAGTGTCAACTACCTGTCGGCTTCCACTCCGCCCCAGATGGGAGCAGGTTCTTTGAATAAGAGCGGCGTTTACACGATGGGGGTGGGATTTCCCAGCACATTGTCGTATGTCATCCAGGCTTCAACGAATTTGATGGACTGGGAACCCATCTTCACGAATAACGTGCCGGGGCTGCTGAACTTTACGGATTATGCCTCGACCATTTATCCGGCGCGTTATTATCGCATCGCCTGGCCGCAGGCAGACCTGCCGCCGCAATTGTCCGCCCCCCAAGCAGCCGGGGCAGGCGGGTTCCAAATGAATGTGGTGAGCGTGTCCGGACAGGCGTGGGGTGTTCAAATCTCCACCGATCTGGTTCATTGGGTTTCGGTCTTTACCAATCAATCCGGAGGGGCGTCGAATTATGTGGATGCGACTGCCGCAAGTTCATCCGACCGGTTTTACCGGGCATTTCTGGCCAACCCGCCGCCGCCCGTGTTCTCGGTGCTGAATGTGGCAACGAACCTCAACCTGGTTCAGGTAAAGAGTGCGTCGCTGCCTTACGCAATCGGAGTCTCTAATCAGGGCGGGTGGACCGGGCTGGAAACCAATTTTGTGACCGGAGAAATCCAAACGATGGCCGCCAGCGCCCTGGGCAGCGGCAGCAGCCTCTCCACTTTTTTAAGCGCCGCGCAGCCCGCATTCCTGGCGTCGCAAGCATTCGGCATGCAGATCTGCTCAGTGTATAGCAATTCACCCCCCACCAATGCCTGGATTCAGTTCACTTTTACCCTGACCAATGGCCAGGCCGTGGTCGTGGCTGTCACCAATCAATCGGGCGACAATTCAATTGCCCTCGCTACCCAACTCTATAACGCGATAAACGCGAATCCCAGCCTGCAGGGGAGCAACGGCGTTGTGGCCGCTGATTACAACACATCAATCGGGAATTCGGTCGCGTTTAATCTGTATGCCAGAAGTTCGGGGCTTCAAGCCGCCCAAATTCAAGTCCAGACCAAATGGTCCCCGATTTCATTTCCGCAACAGCCAATTATCATATCAGCTCCGCAAGGCACTCTCACGGAGAACCTTTCCGACCTTCAGTACCGAAATCATCTTTACGTGACTGCCGGCGCCGCCAGCCTGGCTTCGACCTTTTCCCTGGCTACCACGAACCTGCCTGACGGTTACCACCAGTTGACAGCCGTGGCTTACGAAGGCAGCAACGTACGCACGGAAACGCAGGCGATTGTGCCCGTGCAAATCCAAAATACTCCCTTGAGCGCGACGCTGACGCTGCTGGACCTGGGCGATTCGTCGCCGGTCGGAGGCACTTATCACATTCAGGTGGCCGCCAATACCAACAACGTGAGCCTGATTACTTTGTTCAGCACCGGCGGCGCGCTAGGGATGGCGACCAATGTATCTACCACGACCTTTACCATCGCGGGAACGAATTTGTGGGGCGGGCTGCATCCTTTTTATGCGCTGGTGCAAACTTCCAGCGGACTGGAGTATCGGACGCAAACCCAATGGGCCACGCTGGTGGACACCCCCTAGGCGACCCATGCGGCACCGGGACGGCAATCGCGGGGAAAGTTGAAAAGTTTTCCTATTGGCCGCTGCCTGCACTATGCTGGCGGACACAATGGAACTGCGTCATTTGCGATATTTTGTGGCCGTCGCTAAACCTTTATGAACGAGACAGCGTGGAATTCTTTTCTTAAAGAATACAATAATGAATTATTGTCTTATGAAGAAGTCGTAGAAGGCCTTTCGCCTGCACTTATTAAGGAAGGATGGTTGGGATACACCGGAGCAACTGAAAAGGAAATTGTCCGTATTGAAAAACGGCTCGCAATTAAGCTGCCCCCCTCATATCGAAATTTTTTAAAAGCTAGCAACGGCTGGCGCTTTCCCTCCACATTCATTTTTGATCTACTACCTGTCGAAAAGATTGCTTGGTTTAAGGAGCAAAATCAGGACTGGATTGATGCCTACGTTGGCCCATCTATCGATCTTCCTCCTGTTTCCGATGAGGAATATTTCTTATATGGAGAGAAACAAGATTGCTGCAAATTTAGAACAGAATATCTACACACGGCTTTGCAAATTTCGGAACCAGGCGACTCGGCAGTCGTATTGCTAAATCCGAAGGTGGTTACGCCCGATGGCGAATGGGAAACATGGTTTTTTGCCAACTGGCTCCCTGGCGCAACCCGCTATCGTTCATTTGGCGAATGGCTCGCGACCGAGCGGACCAATTGCCGAAAGCTGTTAAAGAAATTACCTAAAACTGAAGTCAAAAAATATGCAACAGCTAAAAAGCCGGTATCGGCAATGAAAGCAGCCGAAGTAGCGCGCCGTGGTGAAATAGTGCTGGCCTTAGAATCACTCGAATCATTTGCGGCAAAAGGTGATTTCTATGCTGTAGCTTCTCTTGCCGAGCTTTATGCTTTCTTTGGGCAATGGGACAAAGTGATGCCAAATGCCGGACGAATAATTGCCAACCCCATAGCCGTCGGCCCCGGAAATGTTTTTTATGACATGGTGAAATTGCTGGGCCGTGCCGGGCATCGTTCCGGCGAATGGAATCGGGTGATTGAAGCTGCTGAAGCAGCTTTAAAGGCCAATGCCAAGTGCAGTAATAAAGCAGCGGCAAAATCTTGGGACAAAATTTTTCGCAATCTGATAGACTATGCGGACCGCGAGGGCAAACCTCCCCATGAGTTGGTAGCTCTTTTTAAACTCCCTTATCCAGACTCAATGGAAAATATGTCGGAAAAGGAGCTCAAGGCTTGGTATCAAAATGCCATTAAAATCGCTGATGCCAATCCGCATCTCAAAAAGGATCCCGATGGAAAAATAGAGTACTGTTTCAATTTGGCTAAAGGTTACCTTGAAGATGAGGCAATGAGGTTATATGAAACCCATGGTAAAAAATTCCGCATGGCATGGCAAGCTGCTGAATATGTGGCACCCATCTATGTTCGACGAGGAAATCCTGATTTGGCATGGGCTGTAATTCAGGCCAATTTTCAAAAATGGTGGCCAGTGGGTTACAGTCAGGTTGCACCTGTCGTCCTGTTAACGGACGAATATTTGAACACATTAATGACGCCTGAACGGTGCCAGCTTATACTTTCCACACCACGGGGACCAGAAGCTCTTAAAGAGAAGAGATAGATATGGAACTGCGTCATTTGCGATATTTTGTGGCGGCGGCGGAGCAGGAAAACGTTTCGCGCGCGGCGCTGAAATTGCACGTCTCGCAGCCGGGCGTCAGCCGGCAGATCCATGACCTGGAAGAGGAACTCGGCTTTCCCCTGTTTGAGCGTAGCGCCCAGGCGTTGAAACTGACGGACGCGGGAAGAAAATTTTTGGAGGAGGCGCGGGCCGTCTTGCAACGGGCGGAGGAAGCGGTGAAAAACGCGCGCGCCGTGGCCGTTGGCACCGGCGAGGAAATTCACGTGGGCTATGCGCCGTCGCTGACCATCCAGATTTTGCCCCGGGCATTGCGGGCGTTCCAGCGGAAATTCCCCCGGGCGCGGGTGGCGCTGCATGATTTATCCACGGAAGAAATGCTGGCGGGATTGCGGGCGGGGAAATTGCAGGTGTCGCTCATGGTGCATCCGCCGCGCAAGATGCTGCGGGGCCTGCATTTCCAGGAACTGGCGCGCTATCCCCTATGCGCCGCGCTGGCGCCCAAACATCTGCTGGCAAAATCCAAAGAGGTGAGCCTGGAGCAATTGGCGGACGAGCCGATGATTGGTTACAGCCGCAAAGATTATCCGGAATATCACGATATGCTGGATGAAATTTTCGCCGGCGCGCGCAAGCCGCGGATTGTGGAGGAGCACGATGGGGTCACGAGCGTCATCGCTGCGGTGGAATCGGGCCGGGGATTTGCACTGATGCCGCGGTGCGTGGAGAGCATGGCGGGACCGCGCGTGAAACTGGTTCCCGTGAAGCCGGCGCCCGGGCCGATTCCCGTGGGCGCCGCGTGGAAAAATGGGCCGGACCTGGTGAAGGAGTTTATTGCGGCGGCGGCGGAGGGCGCGAAAAACTAAAACGGGCGCACGTTCCCAAGGTGCGCCCGCTTTGATTTGCGAAGAGTTTTAGTTTTTCCGACGACGGAAGAGCAGCGCAACGCCGCCCACGGCTCCCAATGCCCAGGTGGAAGGTTCCGGCACGGGCAGAACAATGCCTTGGATGGCCAGCCCAGTGGCATTACCCAATCCAGTGGCAACCGTGGTTCCTGTGCCGCCGCCCGGCGCAATTTCGGTAACGGTGCCATTACCATTGGCCACGAAGAGATTCCCCATGCTGTCAAAGGCCATTCCTGCGGGGTTGTCCAGGCCGGTGGCATAAATACTTTTAGTTTGGCTCGGGGTAATTTCAGTGATCTGGCCGCTCGCATTGTTATTTCCCACAAATACATCGCCCGCGCCGTTAATCGCCATATACGTAGGGAAAACCAATCCCGAAGCAAAAACAGACCCGTTTGAGCTTAATATTCCGCCATTGTTCTTGAATTCATCGATGTTACCGCTTCCATCCATCGAGACAAACAGGTCCCCCGCGCTGTCAAAGGCCATTCCTCCGGGTTCCGAAAGTCCTGTGGCAAAGGTGCTGGGGGTGCCGGTGGGCGTAATTTCATAGAGGTCGCCGGTACTATAACCGCTTACGAAAAGGTCGCCGGCATTATTAAAGGCGATTCCACTGGCGCTGCCAACCGTGGCGAAGGTGGATTCAGTTGGGCTGGGGCCGGGTGTGATTTTATCTATGGTATTGTCATAAGAATCCGCCACAAACAGGTCGCCAGCAGTATTGAAGGCCAGACCTTCGGGCTCACCCAGTCCGCCGGAATAAAAGGTGTTTACCGATCCGCCCGGGCTGAAGTCATAAACGGCTCCGGGGGAGTCGTAACTGCCCACGTAAAGATTTTCCGCCAGGGCGCTGGAAGCCGTCAGCAGGGCTGAAACGACCGCGCCGGATAATAGACAAGCATTTGTAATTTTATATTTCATAGAGATTTTCAGGGTTAATTATTATGACTATCATTGACTATTAAGCGGGAAAATTTGTTTTTTCCAAGCACAATCTATCACTTGCCCTGAAACCTTAAACGGATGTCCGGTTACAGTGTTTCCGGCTATGGATGCCGTTATGGCGTGAGGAGCGGAAGCAACCAAGGGAAATAAAAAGGGAGCCAGACATTGCTCCAGCTCCCCTCGAAATTAACCAGTCACTTGCGTTGTGTGCCAAATGCGCTGGCAGCGCGATACGCGGTTTTAATTTTTACGCTTTTTTCCGGCGGAAGAGAAAGGCCACGCCTCCCACGGCTCCCAATGCCCAGGTAGAAGGTTCCGGCACGGGCAAAGCGATGCCTTCTATCGCAATGCCGGTGGCGTTGCCTAATCCCGAAGCCACGACTGTTCCCGTCCCGCCACCGGGCGCGACTTCATATACCGTGCCGTTATCGCACACAAATAGATCGCCGGCAGTGTTGAAGGCCAGTCCGTTTTGATAGCTAAACCCGGTGGCATAAACACTCGAATTGCCCTGGGGCGTTATCTTTGCGATCTGGCCGTTCGCATTACCGTTTCCAACATATACATTGCCCGCCCCATCTATCGCGATATCCCCAAGGCCAGTAAATCCCTGGGCGAACAGGGTCGCGTTTGGGCTTAATATTCCGCCACTGTTTAAGTATTCGTCAATAACGCCACTGCCGCCGGACGCGACAAATAAATCCCCGGCCTGGTTGAAGGCCAATCCAGCCGGACCGGAAAGCCCGGTGGCAAACGTGGTCACCGTCGTGGTTCCCACTTTGATCTCATAGATGTCGCCATCGTTGTTCCCGCTAATAAAGAGGTCTCCCGCCTTGTCAAAGGCCACTCCATGGGGGTCGGGAATCGAGGCATAGGTGATTTCTGTTTGGTTCGGCATAATTTCGTCAATTTGGCCGTTAAAGGAATCTGCCACAAAGAGGTCGCCTAAATTGTTGAAAGCGATCCCTTCCGGTTCACCCAGATTACTGGAGTCGCCGGAGTAATAGGTGCTGGGCGAACTGCCCGGCGTAAACTCATAAATAGCTCCAGGATAATACCAGTCGGCCACGAATATGTTTTGGGCCGAAGCGGTGGAAGTAATGATTAGGGCGGCGGCCATCAAGGCGCTCCCTGTAAGGCATGTTGTTGGAATGTTCAGTTTCATATGGATAATAGGTTTTAGTTGGAAATAGTTTCTGCGCTGACGCACGCCACCCTGCCAATTTTATCTTGTAGTTGTCAAGAAAATTGCCATTTTAAAATTGTCCAAAAACCGCGCGGGGAAAGGCCTGAACCTGATAAAAGCCCTTCAGGATTCGTGGCCGGAAAAGAAAAAGGGAGCCGAACACTACTCCGGCTCCCAATGAGAACTAAGCGCTCACTGCGCTACTGCAACAGTGTATGTGGCGCAACACTCACGCCGACAAACCTTCGCATCAACAATGCGAATATCTTACCAGAGAACGCGTTTTCCGCGAGTCGCCAATACTGGTGACACGTCCCGGCGGTAATGCTCTATCGCTTTGGAGCTGGATTTCGGCCCATAAGTGCGTAAATCGTCAATATAGACGGGCATTAACCCTAAAAAATGCCCGAAATCGTTAACGATAAAAACCAGCCTTTAGCCGGATGTGATGCGCGCTTGGCAAATTGTCCGCAGTGGTATTTAATACCGCCACCGGACATTAACATGCGAATTCCCGACGATAATAAAAAATGCGTCGTTTTCTTTGGCGTAGAAATTCAAGATGGCGCCTCGATAAAAATAAAATGGGGCGGAACGGGATTTTTGGTCAACGTTCAATCTGATAAGGTCGCAGGCATGCATTTTGTTTATCTAGCGACGGCACGGCATGTTGCGGCGCAAACAAAAGGCACCGTTTTCTACATTAGGTTCAATACGAAAGACGGAAATTCTCTCGAATTCAGAGTTGGTGAGGAGCCTACATGGTGGTTTCATCCGAGCGAAGCCGAGGCAGCGGATGTTGCTGTTTTGGCATTAGGCATTCCGCTGGAGATTTTCAAAAGCCTTGACGTTGTCAGGGTTGACTCAAAACAGTTTGTAACTGATTCCGCATTGAAGGCAGAGAATATTGGGGCAGGAGATGAGGTTTTTATAGTGGGTTTATTTTCTTATCACGCTGGCAACCATAAAAATATTCCGATTGTGAGGATGGGCAATATCGCGATGATCCCCGACGAGCCAGTTCAAACCAAAGATTTCGGGAACATGGAGGCATATTTAATTGAAGCACGTTCAACTGGAGGAATCAGCGGTTCTCCGGTTTTTGTATTAAAACAACGCGAAATAGGGAAATGGACTGTCCATTTACTAGGTTTAATTCATGGCCATTGGAATATTGATTCTGAAAAAATAATTGACGCCATCTCTGCGGATGGAGCGATAAAGGCAGGCGTCAATGTAGGCATCGCAATTATATCACCCGCAAAAAAGATTTTAGATATTCTGAATCGAAAAGAATTGGCCGACGCAAGGGCCAAGCTCGAAGCAGATGAAATTGCAAAGAATTCGCCGACACCGGACTAACGCTTAGCCGCTGTAAGCAGAGTTTTTCTTACCCATTCTGATTTGTTTTCGTTTGAGCGCAACACGGCGTCCGTCACAATTTCCGCTTCATCTGCCGAGAACCTAGCTCCGATTAAGACTCCTTTAGCCTCTCCTTTTGGAAGCTTCGGCCTGCCCATTTTCGATGTTTTCGTTTTCATACTATTTGTTAAACAAAATGTTTGACAGCAACATACTTTTCGTTTAACATTAAGTCAAGTAGATAAACAAAGACCCGCAAGCGTGTCACCGCTCACGGGTCGCAACCAAAGGCCGAAGACCTAAAGTTGCGTATCAGGTAGATACACGCAAAATTTAAGTCTTGGCCGGAAAAGGTCAAGTTGAACTGTATATGCTGCAATGGAATAGCCAAACGGCGCGGATTTTACCGCAATAAAAACTTCAATGTCCAAAGATTCGAGTGCCTTAAATGCGGCACGTCATTCTCGGAAAAGCAACCGCTGGACAATCTCCGCGTGGATTTCAAACAGGCTTGCCAAGTTCTGAATCTGTTGAGCGAGGGCTGCGGAATCAGAGCCACCAGCCGATTGACTGGACTGCATCAGCAGACCGTCTTGAACGTGCTGGCGCGAGCGGGGAGCAAAGCGGCGCGGTTTCTGGACGCCACTGTCCGCAATATCAAGCCCGAATCCGTCCAGGCTGATGAGACATGGTGTTTTGTCGGATGCAAAGAGGCAAACAATGATTGTCACGACCCATTTCGCGGGGATCAATTCCTTTTCTTGGCTATTGATTCAGGGAGCAAGCTCATTATTTCACACGTTTTAGGCAGACGTTCCCCCATTCAAACCGAAACCTTTTTGAAGGATTTGCGAAGTCGTGTTCCTGAACATTTCCAACTGACTACCGATGGCTATGAGCCGTATAAGACCTGTGCGCCGCGCACCATCGGCAAGGCCGTTGACTTCGCGCAACTGGTGAAAATTTACGCCAATCCAAAAGACAGCATCAGCGGCGAGCGGCGTTATTCAGCCACCCAATGTATCGGTTCACGGGTTGTCATTCGCCGGGGCAATCCAGACACGGCTAAAATCAGCACCAGCTATGTTGAACGGGCCAACCTGACAAACCGTTTGTTCAATCGCCGTTTTACCCGTCTAACGCTCGGATTCAGCAAGAAAATCGAATATTTACGTCATTCGGTTGACTTGTTTGTATTTGCTTACAACTTCATCAAATTGCACAAAAAGCACGGTAAAACGCCAGCAATGGCAGCGGAATTAACCAGCCACGTATGGACATTTGAAGAGTTGCTACGCGATGACAACGGGTATTAAATCACTAACGATTTACCCTGAGCCAATGCCTATGAAAACAATCGCTGAACACCTTGACGACCTCGATAGGATGATAGATGCAGGCAACACACCAGTTGCAAACCTTCGCAGCCAGATTGCGTTTATACAACGGGAAGTAACCGCGCTTGAGGAGAATTATGCGGCACTGGCTGGCGCTCATGCGCAACTCCAGCAGACGCATACGCAACTCCAAAACTCTCAACCCAGTCCAACGATAGATATAAAACCAAACCCGTTGACTGAACCACCCGAAAATTTTCTTTAGCATCCCACATTTTTATCATGGGTTTTGAAATTTGTTTGCTCATTGACAGATTTCAAACTGACATTTTGGCGCGGTTGCAAGACTCGCGTTTTTTATGATTTTTTCCCCGCGCCAAAATGAATTTTTCACTTTCCCGCTTGACAGGATTTTCACCAATTCCATTGACTCCAGACTAATGTTGCACTACCGTCCCGGCGGGACTATGGCTTTCACAAATACACATTGATTTGGGCATAAACATTGGGGATTTTGGGTGTCATTTTCGGTTTTTAGGCTCTCCGGGCGGCGGCAAGAACCTTAGTTCGTATCCATTTTGACCTGCGGATGCCTGCCGCTTTCGCGGCGGCATCTATTTCGCGGTTTTCGTCCTGAGAGATTCTGACTGAAATGTATAGCCAACGCTTTTCCTTTTTCGGGAGTGCGGGCCTGCCGACTTTGACAGCGGTTTCGCTCATGGCTTCTTGTCCTTTTTAGGCACAGGCGTTTTCAAAAATGCTTTCACGGCGTCCTCAAACTTAACGCCGCTCAGGTTCGGCATCATGGTTTGTTCCAATTTCTTCTTTAGCTTGGCTCGTTTTGATTTTGACACGGATTTTCTTTCTGCCCCACGGGATGCGCGGGGCTTTCGGTTTAACAAGGCAATCCATTTGCCGATATAGTTTGTTCCCTCATATCATCTGCCGATAAGTTAAACGCGCTCCCGCGCTCATGCCAATAGCTGTTTGCATCCGCTCGCCATCGGTCAGCTTGCGAGTGTTCCACCGGAAAGCAAATTCATTGGCGTAGCGGTGAAGATGCTCGCGGCTCACGCTATGCCATGCGCCATGCACGCCGCGCTTTAAGAGACTGAAAAAGGATTCGCAATGATTGACGCCAGCACTCACGCCGTCCGGCATCTTCACAACGTATTCATAATCGGAATGGTTGACCGTATGATGCGCTTTGAAATTCTCCGCCGCTTTGCGATAGGCTGGCCACTCATCCGTGCAAATCGTGGCATCTGTGGCAACGCAATCCCGCAACACGTTATTGATGTTGTTTTGGCTCACGCTGGAAACAACCCGCGTCCGCATCTGCCCGTCCTGTTCGATTAAAGCCATGACTGGCGTCTTACTGGACATCTTGTGCTTACGGTCATTCTTGCCGCCGACAAAAGTCTCGTCCACTTCCACAACGCCTTTTAAGAGGCGATAGAGCGGCATTTCCTGCGACACTCCAAAGCGGATACGATGAGCCATGAACCATGCAGCCTTATAGGACAGTTTAAGCATCCGGCTTAACTGCAATGCACTGATTGATTTTTTGGATGAGGAAAGAATAAAAAAAGCCATGAGCCATTTGGAAATGGGAATATGTGAATCTTCCAGAACCGTTCCGATAGTAACAGTAAATTGCTTGCGGCAAGCCCCGCAAGCGTAAAGCCCTTTGCGGGTTTTACTGCCCTCTTTGGGCTGCAACTTCGTAATGGTTTTTTCCTTGTGATTCTTGCAATGCGGGCAGACCGGGCCATCGGGCCAAAGCATGGATTCAAGCAATTCGCGGGCCTTGACGCTTTCATTATTTAACCGTATCCATTCGTGCCCTAAAGAGGTTTCAAATTTATTACAGTGCAGTCTCAAAGGAAAACTACGACCAATTGGCCACCAATTTTTGCTTGTGGTGGCAAAACCAAGCTCTGTCCCTTCTTCAAAAATTAACTCTTCCGGAAAATGTTCGGCCTCTTCTTGGCTACGCATTTTTAGAAAGTCTGGATCAAAGATTTCCTCGTTAGTGCCCTCAACAAAAAGGCTCACTGTAGCTTGGACTAACGTGATGGGTTGGTTGCTGGGAGCTAAATTTGCAAAACCCACTTGCATTTCTTGTTGTATTGTAGCTGTTTGCAATTGGTTGCTAGATGTTTCCTCGTTAAGTTCTGCAACTGCCAAAGAGTTTGTTCGTTCAACTTCAATATCTCCGCCCACAATCCGCTGAATTCGCCCTTGTTACTGCCCATTTCCATTCATTTTCTGGATCAAATCCTCCGCGTCGGCGCGAAGGTGGGCGTCCGCATTCGGCAGCAGCAGGGGCTGCACGGTGCGGCGGGCGTCGTCGGTATCATGGTCACGCACCTCGGCTTGGGCCAGGGTGAACAGGTAGGAGCCGTTTTCCGGTTCCAATTGGATGGCGTCGTTCAATTGCTGTTCCGCCGAGGCCAGGTCATCGCCCTGCACCATTTCAAAAAAGCCGAGCAATTCGTGCGCGGGCGCGAAGCTGGGCATGAGCCGGATGGATTTATCCAGCTCATCGCGAATTTCCTCCGCCTGATCACCCTGCAACCGGCCATACAGGTCGCCGTGCGCGGTGAGATGATATTTCTCCTGCGCATAAATGTAATGCGCGAGGAAGCTGTCCGAGCCAAGCTGCAGGGACTTTTGCAACTCGTCCACGGCGCCGGCGGAATCGTTGCGTTGCGAGGCGAGCAGTCCCAGTCCCTCGTCCGGCAGCGGGCTGGCCGGCGCAAGTTTCTGCGCCTGCTCGAAATAGGCTTTGGCCTCGTCAAACCGGCCAATGCGCATCAGCTCATCGCCAAAGCGGAACAGGATTCCCACCGGCGTGACGGCCTGGCTGGAAACGGTGACGGGCGTTGCCAGATTTTGCGACAACGTGAGAACCAGCGGATGAAAATTCCCCGCCTGCGCGTAGCGTCGCAATTCCGCTTCCATGGCGGACAGCGAAACGCCCAGCGCGTTGGTGAAAGCCTGCTCCGGCATCTGGCCCTGGCGAAGCAGTTCGGTGAACTGGCCAAAACGCGCGCGTAGGACGGCGTTGTCCCCGGCCATGAGATAATGCGTGAGCAACCACGATTCGGCATAGAACATTCCCTGCCGACTGGCTTCATTGTATTGCGGGGAATCGTGCGTGACCGCAAAGAGATCGTGCAAGGGCATGAGTGGTTCGCTGGCCAGTGTCTCCAAATGGCGGTCAATCGGCCGGGCAATTTCCACCTGCTTGCCACTCGTGATGAACGTCGAATAAATCTCGGCCATTCCTTCTTTCAACCAGAGCGGCCAGATTTCATCATTGTGGCGAAAGAGCAAGTGCGCGTATTCGTGGAAGATGACTTCCATGCCGCGCGAATCGGATTTGGGGGCGGCCAGGACAATGAGGTTCTCGTCGCTGCCGCGGGTGAAAAAACCGGCGATGTTCCCGGGATGGCCCTGGTAGAGCGGCAGGAAAGGCATCATGCTCGCGTGATCGGGAAAGGCCAGGACCACGATGGGCGGGGAAACGGTGGCGCTGACGCCGGCCAACTGGGCGTAAGCGCGCTGGAATTGTTCGAGCTGCCCGGCAATGCGGTAGGTGTCCTGCCAGTTGCCGCAACTATAGACGTTGAAATGGGCGGTGTGGGTCACGAACCAGGGCCGTTGCGCCAGCGGCACGTCATCCGTCTGGCCGCAAAGCGGCAAAACGGCCAGGACAGCAAGCACAATCAACCAGCGGCGCATTTATCCAATGTAATTGCGAACACAACGGCGGACAAGAGGCTACACGCTTGCGTCTTGGAGTGCGGCGGCAAGCGCAGCGTGACGCCGCTTTTGGTAGAATGTCCCATTCCCTGCCGTCATTTGGCAAACATCCTTATCACAAAAAACTGGCAATCGCTTCCCCCTCTCCCGGTGGGAGAGAGCCGGGGCTCTAGCGAGCGGAGCGAGCGCCAGCTCTTGTGTTGTTCATTTGTGGGAGAACTGTTCAAATCAAATTCTCCATCGGTTCATAGTGAAGTAAAGAAATCACAACGATTCATGGAACAGGCCATCCGCCGAAAAGGTTTGATGGGGGTTTAGCGCAGGTCTATGATTTTCACGGCACGGCCCGATTCATTCAATTTCCATATCATGCAAAAAGTCCTCAATTACCTGAAACAAAACCAACCCCGCTTCCGCGCTGAACTCTGCGCCTTCCTGCGTTTCCCCAGCGTCTCGGCGCAGACGAAGCACAAGGACGATATGCTCGCGTGCGCGGAGTGGCTCGCGCAGCATTGCCGGTTGATCGGCCTTGCGGCGAAGGTCTGCCCCACGGCGGGCCATCCCATCGTGCTGGCCAAAACGCCCGTGGCCAAAGGCGCCGGCAAAAAGCGTCCGCATTATCTGGTGTATGGACATTACGACGTGCAGCCGCCGGAACCGCTGGAGCTGTGGAAATCGCCGCCGTTCGAGCCGCGCATTGAGGGACGCTCGCTATTTGCGCGCGGTTCCACGGACAACAAAGGCCAAATTTTCGCGCACCTCAAAGCGTTGGAAGCCTATCTCAAAACCGGCACGCCGCTGCCGTGCGATTTGACGTTTGTCATCGAAGGCGAAGAGGAAGTCGGCGGGAAAAATCTGGTGGAGTTCCTGAAAAAGCGCCGCAAGGAATTGCACTGCGACGCCGTGGTGGTGTCAGACACCGGCATGCCGGACAAAAAACATCCCGCGCTGACCTACGCGTTGCGCGGCATCATCGCCTTTGAAATCATCCTGCACGGACCGTCGCGCGACCTGCACTCCGGCATCTTCGGCGGCGCGATTGAAAATCCGGCCATCGCCCTGAGCCGCCTGCTCGCGCAGATGCACGATAAAAACGGCCGGGTGGCCATCCCGCATTTTTATGACGACGTGGCGCCGCTTTCCGCCTACGAGCGCAACCAATTTAAGCGGCTGCCGTATAAAGATTCTGCGCTGCAAAAATTGTTGGGGGTCAAAAAACTTTTCGGCGAGCGCGGTTTCACGGCCACGGAACAGCGCAGCGCGCGCCCGACCTTTGAGATCAACGGGCTGACCAGCGGCTACCAGGGCGAGGGCAGCAAGACGATTGTGCCGTCGTGGGCGCGGGCAAAAATCACCTGCCGCCTGGTGCCCAACCAGCGTCCGGCGCACATCAATAAAATCGTGTGCGCTTACATCAAAAAGATTTGCCCGCCGACGGTGCGGCTGGAGTTGGCGGCGGGCCATGGCGCGGAGGCGTATTACGTTTCGCCCACGGGCGCGCACGCGCAGGCGGCGTTGCGCGCGTTGCGCGGGGCGTTCAAGCGCGAGCCGGTGCTGCTGCGCGAGGGCGGCTCGATTCCCATCGTCAATGAGTTCAAAAAAGTGCTGGGCGCGGACACGCTGCTGCTGGGCCTGGGTTTGCCGGAGGACAACGCGCATTCGCCCAACGAAAAATTTGACCTGGATAATTTTGAAAACGGCCAGCGTATGAGCGCGCTCCTATGGCAGGAACTGGAAAAAACTTCATGCTGATTGCCGGCGAGGCGAGCGGGGATCTGCTCGCCTCCGAGCTGGTTTTGGCGCTGCGCGCGCAATGGCCGGACGCGAAATTTTTCGGCGCGGGCGGCGCACGGATGGCAGCGGCGGGAGTGGAACTGGCCTTTGACCTGACGCAGCACGCCGTGCTGGGCCTCCCCACGCCGGGAAAATTCCTCGCGCTGAAACGTCTCGCCGATAACCTGCTCGCGCTGGGAACCCGGCGCAAACCGGACGCGGTGATCGGCGTGGATTACGGCGGGTTCAACCTGCGCTTCGGTCATGCGGTCAGGGAATATGTCCGCAACCATCCAGAGGCGAATTGGAACCCGAAGCTCGTGCAGTTCGTCTCACCGCAAGTCTGGGCATCCCGGCCCGGGCGGGCGAACCTGCTCGCGGCGGATTACGATTTGCTCCTGAGCATCTTCCCCTTTGAAAAAGACTGGTATGCGAAGCGCGTGCCAAAATTGCGGGTGGAATTTGTCGGCCATCCCATGCTGGATCGAGTCCAGAAGCCGGAAGCCGGAAGCCGAAAATTAGATTCACCCGAAAATATTTTGCGCATTGAACCTCTGAGCCAATCGCCCGTCGTTGCAAGCCATCGGCGGACCATTCTCCCTCTCCCAGCGGGAGAGGGCAGGGGTGAGGGAGAACTGTTCAAATCAGAATCGCGCTCCGGGTCAGTCGGAGAGGCCATGATGATTTTGCTGCTGCCAGGGAGTCGCAGGAGTGAATTGAAACACCATTTGCCGGTGATGTTGGAAGCGTGGAAGTATATCCATGGCCAATTGCCTTCGGTGCGGGCCATGATGGTTTTGCCGAACGAGCAAATGAAAACGCTCGCGGCGCGGGCCGGGCAAGCCGGGGTGGAAATCCAGGTGGGCAACCTGCCGGAGGCGCTGGCGCAAGCGGATTTGGCCATCACCAAGACGGGCACGGTGACGATGGAATGCGCGTTTTTTGGCGTGCCGGCCGTGGCGATCTACAAAAAATCGTTCCTGGGCCTGGCCATGGCCCTGGGCATTGTCACGGTAAAGTCGCTGACCATGCCGAACCTCATGGCCGGCGAGGAAGTGTATCCGGAATTTCTCCAGGACGCGGCGACGCCGGAAAACGTTGCGCTCGCGGCGCTGGAGTTATTGCGAAGCGAACCACGCCGGCAAAAAATCAAAGCGCAGCTTGGGCAAATCATCGCTTCGCTGGGCGAGCGGGGCGCGAACCGGCGGGCGGCGGCGGCAATTGGAAGTTTGTTTCCATGAAAGACCTTGCCCATCCGTGCTGGTTTCGTTTGCAAAATATTGGCTGCGATGGCGCCGCTAATGAAATTGTCAACGGGGCGTGGCAAAGATAGATTTTTGAACTGTGCTAAACACCCAACAACTCGGCGCGCTCAAGGCCGCGAATTGTGAAGTGGTGACGGACAATCTGACGCGTCAACTTTACGCGACGGATGCTTCGCCGTATCAAATCGTGCCGGACGCGGTGGCGTTTCCCAAAAGCGCGCGGCAGGCGAGTTCCATCATCCAGGCGGCGGCGCAGGCGGGCGTGCCGGTGATCCCGCGCGGGGCGGGCACAGGACTATCCGGTGGGGCGATTGGTGAGGGGCTGATCATTGATTTTGCGCGGCACAACCGCGACATTGGCAGGCTGGATTTGGAGCGTCGCACCGTGCGCGTTGGCCCGGGCGTCATCCTGGACCAACTGAATGCTTTTTTGCGTCCGCACGGTTTTCGTTTCGGGCCGGACGTGGCGCCGAGTTCGCGCGCGACTTTGGGCGGCATGATTGCGAACGATTCCTCCGGCGCCCACACCCCGGTGTATGGCACGACGGGCCTGCACGTGGCCAGCCTGGACATCGTCCTGGCAGACGGACAAATCGTGGAAGTAGGCGAAGGCGGGGACTCATTGCCGAAACAACGCAGCCTGATTGAAAGCATCGTTACGTTCAATTCGCTGGTAATCTCCGAATGTTTTCCGCCGGGGCTTTTGAAACGCTGGCCGGGTTATGCGCTGGCCCGCGCCGTCGAAAATCCAACCAATCTGCTCCGCATCCTGTCCGGCAGCGAAGGCACGCTGGCAGCCATCACCTCGGCGGAGCTGAAAATTGTGCCGGTGCCGGAAGAGCGCGGCGTGGGGCTGATATTTTTTGAATCCGTGGCCGAGGCGATGCAGGCAACGGAGGAGTTGCTGGATTTGAAGCCCGCGGCCATCGAGCACATTGACCGCCCATTATTTGACCAAACGCGCGGCCAGCGGGAATTCCTGGCCGTTCGGGATTTGCTCCTGCTGGATACCGAGCCATGCGAAGCGATTTTGATCGTGGAATTTTTTGAAGGCGCGCAGGCAGGACTGGCCCAATTGCGTAAGAAGAAGCTGGGGTTGCGCAAATTGATTTTGGAATCGCCGGCGCAGGCCAGCCTCGTTTGGGAACTTCGCAAAGCGGGATTGTCGCTGCTGACGAGCCGCAAAGGCGACGCGAAGCCGGCTTGTTTTATCGAAGATGCGGCGGTGCGTCCGTGCGATTTGCCCGCGTATGTGAATGCGCTGGGTGATTTGATGCGGCGCGTGGATGTCAGCGCCTCCTATTACGGCCACGCCGCCTCGGGGCTGCTGCACGTGCGCCCGGTGCTGGATTTGCACAGCGCGGCGGACTTGAAAAAATACCGGCAAATTGCCGACGAAGTTTCGGCGCTGGTCCGGCAATTCAAAGGTTCGCTGGCCGGAGAGCACGGGGTGGGCATGGCGCGCACGGAATTTCTCCGGCAGCAGGTGGGTGAAGATGTCTATAGCCTCATGCGCGAAATCAAGCGCTCGTTCGACCCGAACAACGTGTTCAACCCCGGCAAAATCATTTCGGATGGGCGCTACGAAATTGACAAGAACCTGCGAATGGGCGCGGGTTACAAATTAAACCTGCCGTTTGAGCCGCGCCTGGCGTTTGCGGCGCGCGACGGGTCGTTCACCGCAAACCTGGAACAATGCAACGGCAGCGGCACCTGCCTGAAACAAACGCCGACCATGTGCCCGACCTATCTGGCCACCGGCGAGGAAATCATGTCCACCCGCGGGCGGGCCAATGCCATCCGCGCCTCGCTGGAACGGCGGGAAATTTTGGATCCCCTGGCCTCCGAGGAACTTAATGCGGCATTGAGCAACTGCCTTTCGTGCCGCGCCTGCACAACCGAGTGCCCGTCCAATGTGAACCTGCCGTTGCTGAAAGCGGAATTGCTCCATGCGCGCCTCCGGCGCGACGGCCTGACGCTGCGCGACCGGATGTTGACTTCCGTGGACCGCCTGGGGCGATTGGGTTGCGCGACGCCGCGGTTATCCAATGCCGTTATGCGTTCCGGCCTGTTCCGCAAGATCCTGAACAGGTTGGCGGGTTTTGCGCCGCAACGCGCGCTACCGCCCTTTGCCGGCCAGCGCTTCGACCATTGGTTTGCGAAACGAAAAGACCGTCCAGTCCCCACACGCGGCCCGGTGGTGCTCTGGGACGACACGTTTGTGCGTTACCACGAACCGAACATCGGCATGGCTGCGGTGGCCGTGCTGGAAGCGGCAGGCTTTGAAGTGATTCTGCCGGCCGGCCGGAAATGCTGTGGCCGGCCCGCGTTCAGTCAGGGCAACCTGGACGAAGCCGAAAAGCTGGGACGCGAAAACCTGGCGGTGCTCGCTGGAACGGGAGACGCCCCGATTCTCTTCCTGGAACCGTCCTGTTTCTCGATGTTCGTCGAGGACTATCATGAATTGAAGCTGGCCGGGGCGGGCTTGATTTCGCAACGCTGCTATTTGTTTGAGGAATTTATGGATCATTTGCTTAAAGCAGAACCGGATGCGCTGTCCTTTGACGGCGAGCAGGAACGGATTGCCATCCACGGTCATTGCCACGCGAAATCAATGATGAAGACCAGTTGCCTGCGCCAGCTCGCCCAGCGCCTCCCCAACCGCGAGGTGACGCTGTTGGACACGGGCTGCTGCGGCATGGCGGGCGCGTTTGGGATGCTGGAAGCAAAATACGAATTGTCCCTCAAAGTGGCGGAACCGCTGGTGGAAAAACTCAAAGCCTTGCCGTTCGGGACGACGGTGGTGGCCTCCGGCACGAGTTGCCGGCACCAAATCCAGCACCTGGTGCCGGTCAAATTACGCCACATGGCCGAGGTTTTGGCGGAAGCCTTGCGCGGTCAATGATGGGAATTTTTGCCAATTTCAGGCCCGGCCAAAGTCGGAAAGGCGACCATTCGTTTTTTGCTGAATGCCAAAGGTGTCAGTGCCACAACACTTTTGATCATTCTCCATTTTCCATCCTCATCCGCGCCAGGTTTTACGGCTACAGTTTTTATTGATACGTGATAGCGATAACGAAACTTGAACTTTGTGTTTGCGACGGCGGTAAAGGCCAAACAGGATTGCGCCGAGGCCGATTAGTGCGTATTCAGAAGGTTCGGGAACGCTTATAAAGTCAATGTCATCTAACAGAGTTTCTCCTGCACCATTAATGCCAAAAGTTAACGTTTCCGGCTGCCCTTCCATGTCGGCTGGGATATTTGCCCCATACACGGTATAATTAGGACCTTCAGAGAGGGCCGAATAGGAAAGGCTTTGTCCACCCAGGGTGACCTCCAAGTTGAGTGCAGAACTGGCCTCAAATTGCAAAGACTCGGCGTTGCCTGGAACCGATCCCGTTTGGCTAATTGAACCGTCAGGATACAATCCGACACTAAAGTTTCCACTAAGAGCCAGGCTGCCACTTTCCAACTCGATTGATGTGGAGTCGCCTGGAAAACTATTACTCACATAATAAATAGAAGATAAAGCCAAACCACCTTGGTAAGCGGTCCAGTCCGGCAAGGCGTTTGTAACAGAGACAGACGCGCCGTCGAATCCAGGATTCCCAGGCAAGTTGTAGGCCGATTCAAAATTTAAATTCAGGAAGCCCTGCCCTCGCGCTGAAATTGCCGCAATAATAACCAGCATCATTGTTATTCTTTTCACGGTATTACTTTCTCAGCACAGCTAAGAACCTTTTACCGTTGCTGTTTGCGACGATGACGAAGGCCAAGCAGAATTGCACCGAGACCGACCAGAGCGTATTCAGACGGTTCCGGAACGCTTATAAAGTCAGCGTCGTCTAACAGAACATTTCCCGATCCCGGACCCTGGCACAGGAAATCTAACGCCTCCATCTGCCCGTTCAGATTGGCTGGGATATTTGCCTCATATACGTCGTAATTGGGTCCTTCAGAGAGAAGCGAATAGGAAAGACTTTGTCCACCCAGGGTAACCGAAAAACCGGCGCCTCCAGGTATACTACCCTCAAATTGCAAAGACTCAGCATTGGTTGGAACCAGTCCCGTTTGGCTGATTGAACCGCCATTATACAATCCGACGCTCAAATTGTTTCCACTAAGCGCCAGGCTGCCACTCTCCAATTCGACTAGTGTGGAGACGCCTGGGAAATTATTACTCACATAATAAATATCAGATAATGGATTGCCAGCACCATAAGCGGTCCAGTCCGGCAAGGCGTTCGCAACAGCGACAGATGTGCCGTTGTTTCCAGGATTTCCAGGCAGGTTGTAGGCCGATTCAAAATTTAAATTCTGGAAGCTCTGCCCTCTTGCTGAAATTGCCGCAACAATAACCAGCATCAACGTTATTCTTTTCACGGTATTCCTTTCTCAGCACAGCTAAGGGCCTTTTACCGTTGCTGTTTGCGACGATGACGAAGGCTAAACAGGATTGCGCCGAGGCCGATTAGTGCGTATTCAGAAGGTTCGGGAACGCTTATAAAGTCAATGTCATCTAACAGAGTTTCTCCTGCACCATTAATGCCAAAAGTTAACGTTTCCGGCTGCCCTTCCATGTCGGCTGGGATATTTGCCCCATACACGGTATAATTAGGACCTTCAGAGAGGGCCGAATAGGAAAGGCTTTGTCCACCCAGGGTGACCTCCA
>Ga0206845_1113_pt1 | contig 23747 bp, 25 predicted proteins | sample Alteio_BWOrgCont_19_FD_152887 | JGI IMG/M metagenome (GOLD analysis project Ga0206845, IMG submission 152887) | Enriched cells from forest soil in Barre Woods Harvard Forest LTER site, Petersham, Massachusetts, United States -... | ecosystem: Environmental > Terrestrial > Soil > Temperate forest >...
TCTTTAAAATGATTGACTTTTAACACAATCTCTTCGCACAACAACTGAAGCAAAAACTCAAATTTAGTCCCGGAGCTCAGAGATTCGAAGCACCTGATGCTATCTTCAGTCTTATTTCAACACTCTTCATGCCAGACGGACTCTTGAAGCTGTATTCCTATGGCTTTTAGGATATTTCTTGCATGCCGGATGAGTTCTTCAAGTTGTATTTTACGCAGATCCTATTCTTATCAACCGAGACGGATCATCTGTTGACTCTCATTTGATCAATTGAGACGGCTTTGTTATTTCATCAGGATATAAATGGACACTTAACCCCTCTTGCATGCAATCATATCACCACTATAACCATTCTCTTAATGTAGTATAAAGCATATGCTACTTTTTCCAGATGAGTATATGCCTGACAACCAACGTTAAAGTTGCTATCATGTAAATATGAAAATAGATGAATTGTTGGAAGAGAACCATACCGTGGAATTCAGAAAATTTGACCCCTGTGCTGCATATAAACAATGGAAAAGGTGGTGCGTGACAGCATCTATATCAACACTCGCATTTATAGCAGCACAATGCTTGATATCACTTTTTTATACAACACTTCCATGGCACATGTATATTCCTGGATTGGGATCAATGCTTACCGCACAGTATATCTCAATCATGCGACCACAATGGTCACTTGTGATACGAATGTTGGTGGGATTGGCGATTGGATTGGCCACTGGTCTTACGGTGCGTTTTTTGCTAAAAACTCTTTGAGGGCATTTGGAATACCGTTTATGAATTACTATATTCGCCCTTTATACCTTACCCTCGTTGGAACCTGTCAGTTGGCAGTGCCAGTTGTCGTAGTAGCAGCACTCTACCCAGCATGGATGGCAAGTTTCCTTGGTATGATTACCGCTGCAATAGTACTTGCTGCATATGTCACCTATCTCAACTACTACAACACTACAACTCAAACTCGAGGACTTATCTTTGAGCCAACAGGGATTTATTATAATGACTTCGTAGCAGCAATTACCGCATGTGGTCTTAATCCAGCGCACATTAAGGTTCGTTATTGCTATGCGCAAGAAGGAATCGCCCTTGCATTTCATGACACTGTTGGCATTGATCCATTGGTATGGAAAGGCGTTGAAAATGACGAATCATTTAAAAAAGCGCATGATGTACTTTCTGTACATATACTTCCGACGTTAACTATGGAGCAAAAAGAACGGATTGCTGCAACGCGTGCCCTTCTTACTCATGCTACACAAAAATTTATTTTTAATCATGAATTAGGACATATTTATCATCGCTATACTTACAAGAAGATAGCTCTGAATGCCGTAATTGTCATGATAGTAACATATAGTGTTTTACTAGCTGGCTGGACGTTATTCAATGTCTATCATGTGCCAGCAATCCTCACCATTGCATTATCGATTCTGCTTGCAAGTTTTATTGACCTTACGCTTACTTTTATATCGAATACATTATTCAAAGTACGAGAAGAAGTAAAAGCAGATGACTTTGCCTCACAATATAGTACCGCTGAAGAAATACGAGCCGCTGCTGATTTCTTTGAACAACATGATGTACAAATAATTGATCTTATTCGAGAACCGGGATGGAATCCCCTACAATGGCTACCTCAAGAAACACGTAGTGGGCACCTCAACGGGGCAAAACGTGCGCGTTATTTGCGCAAACTGGCAAACATGCGGTGATGTGCGAAATGCATATCATGCTGCTCATTGCTGTTTTTGCGAATCAGGATCACTGACAAGAACTGCTGCCTGTGTGGGGAGTGGATTGAATGAAGTTATGCTCTACGATATATTGACCAAAGCATGCCATGCGATATAATGCCTACAGAATATTAGACCCTCTTTAATGTTCACCAAGCAAGGAGTTTCGATACGTATGGAATACATACCAGTAAGACACGCGCAGATTCATAAAAACAGTTCAACATGTAGCGTATACGAATACCCAACGTCGCATACTCATTGCAGTGTAGCGTTTATCGAAATTAATGGCAGATACCCTGAGCAAGGGTGGGCCTTAAATGAAGTATGTACTGAAATGGCTTATATTCTGAACGGAGTGGGCACTCTTGTTACACCTCAAAAGACAATCACACTCTCTCCGCAAGATCTTGTTTTGGTTTCTCCCGGTGAACAGTATTACTGGGAAGGTACCATCACCATGACCATCTCTTCTACCCCTGCTTTTTATGCAGAGCAGCATAAAATAATAATATAAATAATTATTTTAAAAATATTTCCCCGGTTGCACATTTAATTGGTATAAGATAAACTTAATCATAAGCAATACAATAAATGCGTAAAGGTGTTATATGTTTTTCTCCAAGGCACATTATTTAGCACTTTCAAGATATTATAAATATTATCTATTTGGATCAGTTGCTCTTGTCATGGCAGCAATCTTTGGGCATAGTTACCTCAGTCAAAAATTTAATACCTATATCATTGCCCACACAGAGGAAGCATTTGGCTCCCAACAATTGGCTCCTCAACAAGAAGATCTCATTCGCTCCATCGCACAAAAAATGGGAATTCCTGTTCCTCTTATGCGTAAAATGAATCTTAAGGCGTTACGAACATTTGGTTACCATAATGCCTTTGCCGTTTCTCCATCGATTTTTTTGAGTCAACCGTTCTTATTTGTCAGCGAAGGGTTCTTTGAAGATTTATCGCTCGAAGAGCAGGAATTTATTATTGGTCATGAAATGATCCATATTAGAGAAGAACATACGCGGTGGCTGTCAATCACCATGTGTCTTTTACTTGCACTATTATGCATGGGCGCGTATATCTTAAGAAAAAAGTTAAAACGAGTAATCCACAATACTCTTACGACCAGCTATCAAAAAACTATTTTAAATGTAATTTCAGTAATCTTGTTTGGCCTCTGTTTAGCCATTACCGGGCTTATCCGACTTGCTTACCACCGGCATATTGAGTGGGTCGCTGATATACAATCAATGAAAATATTAAAGTCATATGAGGGGGGCATTAAGCTCCTTGACCGCTCGGAAAAAGAATTAAAGTTACCTCAGTATAACCCCTACTGGGGAATACTATCAGATCATCCATCATGCAGTGAACGTAAAACGTGTTGCATTGCATTACACAATCAAGCAAAGGAATCACCGTGCAATATCTAAAACGTGCAATGATTACGGCAATTTTATTCAGCAATTACGCACCTGCAAAAACAGTAGAATACGTTGAAGATGCACATTTATCGCAAGCCCCTCAAGAAATCGTTGATCTTTCAGAAAAATCCGCAGATCTGATGGACTATCAAGACGCATATGAAATTGCTGTTCCAAAAAAGCCGGGAATACACATTAATCCATGGAATAAATTCATCGCGCAGGGCATTAATCCTCAGACAAAGCATCCTATTATTATTCTTAATCCGCAGTGGTTTAATGAGATTCCAGGAGATCAGCAAACATTTTTGTTGAGCCGTAATTTCGCCACTTGGCAAGCAGGAGCACAACCTTTCAGTATCAAAGCTTTACCGTATCTCTTTCTCTTGAACAGTATCGTTCTTATGCTTATTCTTTTCTGGTTACTGGGAAAAACAAGGCTCGCTGATCAAAAAAAGTGGATTCGTGCTCTTATCGCATTCGGCGTAGTCACTCTCAGCGACCTAACCCTGATGACTAAAATTAATCAAAAACTTACGTACTACCTCGCAATGCAACATGAGATGAGCATCATTGAAAAGGTGATAGAAAAAACTCATAATAAAGAAGCTGCGATAGAAGCTCTGAAGCATTTTGATACTTCAATCAAAAAAGAACTTGCAGACGGTGAATTATTCTGGAAGCCTTTTGAAAAGATCTTTGAAAATTATGCAAATGCATTGTCTCAACATGATAATCTCTGAATCCTCTAACAAGACGCGTTGATGCTGATGTCAAAAGAAAAATCGTAGTAAAAGATACCATGGACAGCAGAACAATACCGCTTACGACATTAAATGAGGTCAAAGAGCAACTCATCACGATGTTTGACATGTCCCCCACGTTTCTCGATGCGCTGGTAGAGATATAAAATTGCGCTTTTGCAACACCGGCCGTGCATGCTTTTTCATATCAAATTTACCAAGAGGAAAAACGTCTTGCTGAAGTATTAGCATCAATTGCGGAAATGGATGCCTATCATGCAATTGCTGCAAAAATGGTTGCATCTCAGAAAAGCAATAACAAATTCTGCTTTGTGTCATTTTTAGATGAAGATAAACCACGAATTGCACTCAAAAGCTTCTGAAATGTATTGGTTAAAAATGCAATTGCAAACGATATTGCTGAAGACCATGATGTCATGCTTACCGGACCGGACAAAGGTGGCAAGACCACGGCAATTAGGGCAATATTGCAAAACCTTGTACTCGGGCAGTCTTTTGGCTTTGCTGCTGCAGAAGAATGTGAATTCACCATGTTTGATGTGATCCATTCATATCTCAATATCTCCGACGACCTGCTGAACGGCTTATCGCTCTTTGCATCAGAAATTAAGCGCGCTCAAGAGATTATTGAAAAGAGTAAAGCTTTGCAACCGCATGAAAAATTCTTCTTTGCACTTGATGAACTTTTTACCGGCACTGCAGCGAGTGAAGGCGAGAAGTGTGCATACAACTTTATCGACAGAATAGCGGATTTTGAGGGTGTACAATTTATCTACGCTACTCACTTTAACGCGTTGAAAGAGTTGGGCGCAACGCATCATCGTTGCGCAAACTACCAAGCAGACGCACCAACAAAAGATGCTCAGGGAAAACTGGTTTATCCCTTCACACTGAGCAAGGGAGCAAGCAATTCACATGTCGCTTTAGAACTTGCACAAGAAGCAAATCTTTTTGCATAGTCTATTCATAGCTCATTATGAAAAGAGGGGAGTTTTTAAACTCCCCTCTTTTATTGCGCCCCATTCGCTCTTGACAGTAAGATACCCTTATATATCGAAGCACTTCGTAAAAGGATCCTATGATTTACCGATTGTATAGCGGAATAATATTGAGCTCAATGGCAGCTCTTCATGGCGCAACCACTCCTCGCGCAACCACTCCTCAACCCTACCGCGCCGTTAATTTGAGTCGCGAACAAAACGCATGTTATTCGGCATCTATGCTTCAGGCACTCATAGCATTAAAACCATGGCGTGATTTTATTTTTAAATACCCCCCTCAATCATCATGTGTATACGATAAGAATCTCCTCAAGGAACTACAAATTTTTATACGTAATTATGCCGCCATATCTCAAGATCAAAAGCCGAGTATTAAGTTCACTGATTTCTATAATACTTGCCGGAAGAAAGAAATTATTACTCATCAAAACTTCGATGATCCATCAAAATTTTTTGGAATGCTCAATAAAATCCTTACAAAAGATGAACAATGTTATCTCAACAGACCCTTTACCTTTGAGATAAAGTGGATTACCAGCATATATAGACATCGCCCCGATACAGAACTCAAATCATCGGAAGCAGAAAATTTTATCGCAATGCTTGAATATCAACCCGACAAGCAATACAGACGGTTAGTCCCAACAACTTCTGTACCACAAAAAAAACAAAAACCTATGACGAATATTGTAATTCCTGCAGGATATCTCGGCTATCACGTTCCCTTGTACGAATCACTCAAGAGTACACTCGATGGTATGACGACAACAAAACTGGAAACGTATACGCTAACCACCATAGAAAGCAGACGATTTACATCGCTTCCGGATATTCTCTGGATACGATTTGATCAACCGACCTTGCTCAACAGAGACTACTCAGTCTCAATTTCTTCAAACCTTGATCTTGCTCGCTGGTATAGCAATAACGATGAACAAAATACAATGTACCAACTCGTCAGCATCATCTGGCGATCTCAGGTACACTATATTGCGTATGTACGTTATTTCGACACATGGTACCAATGCGACGATACGCAGAGTACATGCGTAACGTTAAGCACCAAAGAGATTAATGATCTGCTCAGTCAAGGAACGATACAAAATTATCCACCCTACGCGCCATACTATCCCAGCATCTGCTTTTATGAGCGCATAGCTTCGCCACCACGCATAGCATCACCGACAACAATTGAGAAAAGCACACCATTACTCGATCTCCACGCATCGCTTAAACTCTTGAGCATTTAACATCAATTATATCGATAAGCATTTAATCGCAATCACACTAAGTTACTGCTCAGGAGTCATCTTCATACATGCTGCAAGCGTCATAGTGAGAGGGAAAAATACAAGCACTAACGAATCGATTGGATCATTAATTACCCGATCAAGAAGCGGTTGATAGAGAGCATAACGATCAACCACAGCATCAAGCCATTTCCCGTGACTATGATTTTCTTGCTTAAAACTTTGCGATGGCAACGTTGCACGTATAGATCGAGAGTATAATGCTGCGTTTTTGAGCAACTGTGAAAATTCACAAGAGCCCATGTTGGGCACACTACACAACAATGAATTTCGTTGCCCTCGTTGTACTACTAATGAGTCCTTGTTTTGTACAGTGATATTCAAATTACCTAATAACCGGCCCATCATTAAATCAAAAATAAACTCATGAGGCTTCATATACAAGTATATCTCCCTCATCATTGCCGATAATGAGCTGGTTGTCGCGAACAATAAACCGGCTTTCACGCCCACATATTGTGTCATTGATGTTAAACGTTTGTAAGCATTCTCCTGATAGTGGATCCCATAGCTTTGCTTGTTCTTGATACAATGCCAACAGATATTTATTGAAGACAACCTGAAACCCATATGCCTTAATGTAAGCAAGGGGACTATCGCAACCAGGCATGGCTGGAATGGTTCTCAGGCACGATGCTTCAGCAATATTCCATATTTTAATGACCCTTCGAGCGTCGTAGGATGCCAATCTACCATCTAACAAAGGTACGCATGCCATAATTCGTGCAGCATGTCCTTGCAGTGTTTTGAGGCACAAACCGCTTTTTGTATTCCATATTTTGATCGTCGTATCTTCCGATCCTGAGGCAAGGCAATTATTTGGCAGTGTTGCAAGGATACATACATGCTCATCATGATCTATCAGTGTTCGAATCTCTTTCAGAGGCGGATGCAAAAATTGCCACCATGACCTTATCTTACATACCCTAATAGCAGTCGAATACATTTCACAATACGCTATTCGATTTTTCGGCAACGCTACTAAGGTTCTAATACCAAGAGGGGGCAATATTTCTTGGGCAGACCCGCTGTGAAGATTATGTATGACAAGAGGCTTTTTACAATATCCTGAATACGTGAGGACTCTGTTGTCAGATAACGCAGTCAATGAGCCGCCAAAATATCTTTCTTGCAACAATGTATTCAGGCATGCACAGGCATTAATATCCCATGTTTTAATAGCAAGTTCCGACAGCGATGCCAAATGTCCATCACTGAGCAGAGCAAGTGAACACACTCTTTTTTTATGTGCTTTTTTGATAATTGCTCTATAGCGAAATTCTAAATGAAGCATGTCAAAAATAATGTTGTGTAGTACCATGGGAAATTTACATATATCATAAAAAAACTGCGATAGCTGTGGATTACGCATGGCAGTACCATGCTTAGCGTTCTCACCATCGCTCTTTTTTTCAGCTTGAGACGCGCATAGTGTCAGTACAATAACCATTGAAAATATCATGGTATAAAATCGGTAACAATACTTCATTCTGCACCCCGAGGACGATAATGAATAGTGCTTATTTCATCCTAACATAGTGCGAGGAGGCATAGATAAGAATAACTAGCTTATATATTTCTCGCTTAATACCTTCATGCCGTATTATTCGCTAGAAAGCGCGCGAGAGTATTTGAGGTAGAAGTGATTGGCAAAAATCTCAGAAGGATCGTACTCTTTTTTCTTCGCGAAAAACTCTGCAATGTGTGGGTAAGCAGCATTAATTTGATTGTACGTTGGATGCAGATTCCCCGGCAAGTAATATGTTCCTTGGTGTGCAAGCACATAATCAACAGTTGCTTGTGTCCATCGTCGCATCGTGTCAATACCACGTGGGGAATTTTTGTGAACAAGGAAAATAACAACCTCTATTCTTTCTTGACTTGTATAAGAGAGAAAACTTTCCATATTGCTCGGAATGAAGCGTGTAAATACGGCAAAACAGCGCACCTTAAATGTTTTGCATGAATTGCGAAGATAATTCATAAAACAAGCAAATGATTCGGGAGGAATAAAGTATGAGCAGAGAGCATGAACATGGCTCGTTGCAGTATACTCAAGCAATCCTGTAGGATGGCGCATTGCATTATTTCTACAGACGACCTCTTCCCCGCTTTCGCGCATTATGATAGTTGGCCAGTTGAAAATGCGTGAAAAATAGTGACAGAAGGGAGATGTGCGCTGTAGATTAAGCATCATTTGTGAAAACCCAATATTACTTTCATCGCGAAGTACACACACATGCGGCTGCCTGGTCGATACGATGGGATGTTTAACATAGTTGACTGCAATCATGTCTTTGAGAAAATTGTAGGGCGACACGCTGACAATACCATAATGGAGACCAAGCTGAGGATTAGATACTACCTGCTCTTTAACAAAAGACGCATAGGTATCAATTTTAAGAATGTGTGTACTTTTTTGATATACCGTATTTTCAGTCAATTCAATATCAGCTTCAAGAATGATGCCAAACAGCCCATACCCACCAATGGCGAGTTTAAAAAGATCATAATGCTGAACTCTACTTGCTTCTACAATAACCCCCGATGCAAGCAAAATACGCACCGCTCGAACTGTTTCAATAAGCGGGCCGAACCGAGGATCTCGTCCATGTGCGTTAACACTGAGCGAGCCACCAATAGTAAAGATTTCTGCTGTTTGCATAACCTTGATAGCCAAGCCATACTGATTGATATAATGCTGTATATGATCCCACGTTGCCCCAGTCTGTACGGTGATTACCTTATCTGCAACATTTAAATTAATAATTCGATTAAAGCGGCACATATCGATAACGATCGCCTGGGGGCAAAACGCATGGCCCCCTTGGCTATGACGCTTTCCCGCTACAGAAATTTTCTTATTTTCCCCTTTTGCCCGCGAAAGGACTGCCTGTATTTCTGCCACGGTCGTTGGATATACAATATCAGAGACAGCCGTTCGATTAAGCTGACTAAAGTCATTGATAAACAAGGCACAGGACTGTGCAGTAATAAAAAAGAGTAGCAAAGGTAATATATTGAATCGCATAATCGTATCAATTTCCCCTGATATTTTGACGGACCCCATGATAATGGCTTAAGACGAAATGGGTTTTCTTCTATAGGATAGTATATCTATTATTCATACAATTGCAAATCGTTCAAATATTATAAATAAATAAAATTCAGACTTGATAAAATATTAGTATATTTCTCTTTATCGCCCTACCAACGGGGAACTTTTTACATCGAGCACTTTATACTATTAAACGTTATGCAACAAATCATGAGAGCATCATTGCTTTTTATAGAAAGTACTTGTTACCATTCATAAAAATAATTCACTTTTCCGGAAGGATATAACTTCTCTCATGAAATATAACCGCTTATCGCAGGATGATGCTGCAGTATTATTTATCGATCACCAAACAGGACTGATTTCATTAGTTCAGGATATTGCGCCGGATACTTTCAATAATAATGTACTGGCTCTCGCTCACATGGCACAATATTTCAAACTACCGGCAATTCTCACCACAAGTTTTGAAAATGGTCCTAACGGACCGCTCTTGCCAGCGCTGAAACAAGCCTTTCCCAGCGCACCGTATATTGCACGTCCGGGACAGATCAATGCGTGGGATAATGAGGAATTTGTAGCCGCAGTAAAAACAACAGGACGGCGACAGCTTATTATCGCGGGAATTGTAACCGATGTTTGTGTAACGCTTCCTACATTGTCAGCACTTGAGGCTGGATATCATGTCTTTGTGATAACAGACGCTTCGGGAACATTTAATGAAATAAGTCGTTATAGTGCGTGGATGCGTATGGCATCTGCTGGCGCTCAGCTCATGACATGGTTTAGCGCAGCAAGTGAATTACAACGTGATTGGCGAAAAGATGCTCAAGGGTTTGGTGAATATCTTATGAAGCATGTCCCTGTTTATAGTAATTTATACGCAAGCTATACGACGCAAAAGAAAAACTAACACAAGACTGAACTGGTTGCGGGAGAAGATGCTTGTATGAAAACTATCTATTCCCAGCAATACGTTATTCTTCAGGTATCTCCAGTTCCGTTTCTATATCAACATAAAAACCACCGTCGCGTTCAAAATTTTTATAGATAATTGAAACAAGCTCTTTCGATTGCTCATACCATCGTTGTGCAACGTCCCTGCTCATAACAAATTTTGCTATCGGTTTATACGCAAGCATGCGCTCTCGAAACGCCTCAAGTGTATCATCTTCTTCCGCGGCCATAGTTTCCGGTGTCCATGCATAGAATGGTGTTATTTCAAGAAATATTTTCCCCTTTTGGGTGTATAACCATGTATCAAATCCTGTGCGAGAGCTCCATAGTTGTTTGTTCCTAATATTTTTTTTTCTATCGACAGGAGCTCGTGGGTCGTGCGCTAAAATTTGATTCCATTCATAACCGATTCCTTCAGGATTTGGTGGGAAATATTCCCTGCCCCCCCGAAAAATAATTTTAAGTTCGATGTACAAATCACGGAATGCATCGCAAAGGCTATACTCATAATCATTGACAAGTTCAACGGGTTCACAGCCCGATGGGTACCATATTAACGTACCGCCACTCGGTAAAATAAGATCTTTGACTGCTTCATGCAAATATGCAACAAACTTGTTATTGTCATCGAGTACAAAGGTCACTTCTTTTTCCAAAGAAAGATCACACCTACTTGATAATTCTGCCTTTTCCATTGATTATCCCCTCACGCTCCAAAGCATCTTTCATATCCCGACTCATTGAGGAAACTCCATCTAAGCAAAAATGTCCATGATAAATAATACTATGGGAAGTCCTTGCTGTAATTTTAAAAGAAATAATTTTACCCAAAACATATGCTATACGATGACGCTCTCCAGCCTCAAAAGACAAAAAACTTAAAATGAGTTGTCCTTCAATTTTTGTTGGGCAGGGACTCTTGCGACCAATCACATTTTCACGCATATAGCGATCAATATCAAAAAAAGAAACTGGCCTATGATAGTCTGCAACATGATAGACTAATACACGATGAGGGGGTTTAAGAGACTTTTTTGCTACTGCAACATCTTTTTCAATTTCCGGATGTACCCTATTTGACAAAACATCCTGGGAAGACGTCAACGAGAGAAGAGGCATTACTCCTTCATTAACTTTTTCTAAAATGATTCTCTCAAAAGGCAATCTTTCTTGCGTACCCATAAAAGAATATTGCAGCAAAATGGTATCATCCATATAAAGCAAAGATGATGCGACATGCGATTGAGAAGATTGATCTTTTTTGTCATCGGCACCTTCAGCCACCGGCGGACATTGCTCAGGAGTTGTCAGTTGTTGCTGCAATGCATGCATAGACGATGCTTGCTGAATTGATTGAGACTGAGGAACGCACTGTTGCAATTGCTGCTGATATTCAGCTTGCAACGGCAGTGGTATCATCGGCTTTGCCTGTTCAGCATACATGACCATGTTGTGCACATTATGTAATGATAGTATTCCATACCACCATTGGTACATACGATATCCTAATAATCCAATGCACGCTCCTGTGAACGCCGCTACTAATACGGGCATAGAGATAGGAGCTGACAGTGACAACATTCCTCCACTAACTGTTGCTTTGATGCCACATGTTGCAAGCATTGCTGCTACCGTAGTGCAAGTTGATGTTGCTGCAATCGATGCAAGAATGCCATCTGTTGTCACCTGAGACATCGCCAGCGTTAAATCGGCATTATGAGTCAACACAAACCACTTCGATATGAAAAATGTATGCGGATGACCAACATCAATTTCGTAAACAAGCTCTTCCGAAATATCGGTAATAATGTCCCGCACAATGCACGGTTCGACGCCCATTCTCACCAGTCGTGATCCGGGATATAATTTATGAGCACACACCCATTCACACGTATCGAACAAAAGAAATTTTTGGTGTTCTCCAATGGTAATCTGTTCATTACCATACAACTTGAGTGTGATAACTTTTTCAGGCTTTCGTGAAACGGTACGATGCCGCATCTTGGTGTACACCAACTGCCACCTATTCGTCATGCCTACCAGCGTATCACCTGCCCGAAGCTGTCGTATCACCGTAAGATATTCACCATTAAATACGGGCGTATTGGCAACGCAACCAGGAAAACATATCTGCATAATAATCATATTGATTGTTATGAACAACATTACCATACATCGTACGCTACCCATGAAGCATCCTTTGCATCACATTATCAATTTGGCACAAAAATTTAGTCGCAAAAAATATTTTTATCAAGAAATACACGATCAAGCCATCTGCTCTGAATCAATTCGATCACCTTGAGTGTTGATCATTGCCATGTTAGAATGGTGGGCGGAAAAATAAAACGTGCAGATCATATTCAGGTTAATTCCATGAATCTGCGAACCAACAAGATAGAAAATCATAATGATTGCACATAAAACGTGGAACGGCGTAACGTTACTACTCGCTCCCTTGATGCTCATGAATATTGCTGCACACAGCGCTCAGCGGGAGCATAAAAAGTGTGCTGCAACATCTCAGCAGATGGAACAATACGAGAAGCTTTGGAAAACGCGTGGCTTTCATCACTATGTTAAACATATAGAAGATGTATTGAATATAGCAACCGATGTCGCAACGATCATCGGCTACTATGCGTATACAAAAACAAAATTCTCACACAAAAAAATAATATTTCAAGAAAGACATCCCGGAATAACATGTTTAGCATTGTTGCCATCACAGCACCTCGCTACAGGATCAGATAGGGACTATCTCATTAACATATGGCACTATCCTACGCAACGCCATACGCATACACTTACTGGACATACCCGTGTTATTTCTGCACTTGCCGCTTTAGCCTATCCACGATTAGTATCAGGCTCAGCTGATGAAACCATTAAAGTATGGAACTTTATGACGGGAGTCTGTGAACACACACTCATCGGTCATGATGGCGCCATACATGCTCTCGTAGCACTCTCTCCCCGCTTGATCGCTTCAGCGCAAAATAATAGTTTCAATGTGAGAATATGGGATCCCTTAACAGGTTTATGCAAAAAAATACTGAAGAATTCTGGGAACGACATTGTGAGAAGTTTGGGGATTTTACCGAATGGTAATCTTATAACAACACACTATGATTATATGAAATATTGGAGTAGTTCAGGCGGTGTATATAAATATCATAACTTCTATCGTGGAGAGAGCGGCATATCCTGTATCATTAGTACTCCCGATGGTAGCATTATTAAAATAAATAGGGCGCTTTGTGCAAAGGAAGCCGCTCTTAGTATGTATAATTCTCGAGCACAAACATGGTACACTCCCAAGATTGCATTAAGTGCTCCGCACAGCCTTGCTTATCATGATGGTCAGGTTCTTGTAGGTGACGCCCGCGGTGCGATTTCCATCATCGATATGAGCACAAAAAAGCAAACACAAAGACTTTGTATTCATGACAACCACGATAACAACGATAATAGAGCGAACACCGTTTCAGGGCTTGTTTTAATAACCGATGAATCGTTCATCGCATCATGCTCAGAAGGATGCATGCATTTGTTCAATCAAGAAATTGACTTCTCAGATGTTATGCCTACCGATGATGTCACTTCAAGCACAAAAACATGCTGTACGATTAGTTAGCATCATGAGAAAAATTTTAATATTTCAGTCTATTCTGATCCAACAGCTGCCATTTTACGTGCTGCAAAAAGCTCTCTCGTCAAAGCTCTGATAATAGATGTCATTTGGCGCTTATTTATTTTTATTATTTGCTCTTGCCGCGCTTCGCTTAATGCCGGAGTAGTTTCTTCAGATTCAACTGATTCGATCTCTTCAGCCTCACCCCTACCAAAAGATATTTTTGGTTTTCCCAGCAGGCCGGTCATCAGTGCTTCCGACGATAAACGATTTATCCAATTCTGTAAAAAGTAAACATAATCATCCCACGAAGTAATTTCTTTTTGCTTCATTGTCTCTGTTACCTTTGCTCCCATATCCTCTAACCGATCAATGAGAGATTCCTTGCGGGCGGCTATTTCTTTCTCTTCTTTTCTGCTTGCCATTGCTCCATGCATGGTAACATTGATTATTGCGATAGATGAGAGCATAGTGAGAAACATAATTTTTTTATAATGGCGCTTCATAGTAAGCCTTTCAGATTAAAATAGATATAAACTTTAGATAGGTTAAGTATACCATAAATAATATTCAAAATGGAAATAATTGACAAAAATATTTATTAAAACAGGGTAAAATGATTAAGCATCATAGAGATTAATCGCTAAACAATACGGCTTAACATACCGCGCTATAATTGGCTGCTCATCATATGGGCAGATTATTTTTTGGGAAACCACGGTATCAATATTGATGTAGTGCGCTGATAATCAACATAGCGAGGGTTTTGAGCCAACTGACGCTCAATAAGCGGGATACCAGAAACACAAGTAATAAAATATGTGATAGTCAACGGACCAATAATGCTCAACCAACCATATGGTGAATGCATTGCAATGAGCCATACTCCCCACCACTGCATAATCTCTCCCAAAAAATTGGGATGACGCGAATATCTCCACAATCCAGTATCAAGTATTTCCGAGCGCTGGCGCGATTCTCGCATAAAATCTTTGAGCTGTTTATCGGCAATCATTTCACACAGAAATCCAATCAACCAGATAAACATTCCCAGCAAATCAAGCCAGCCAACATGTTGACCGCTCGTTAACGCAATCACCATAACCGGTGAGGTAACGATCATAATCAACAGCGCTTGCAGAAGAAAAATCTGCAAAAAAATTCCCACCGCACCGTATGCTCCCCACGCATCTTTAATCGCTTGATACCGTTTATCTTCTGGGGAATGTCGTATGCGTACAAAGAGATGGAGCGCAAGACGCAATCCCCACACGGTGACCAGAGCAGCAACAAGCATCGTACGCACGGAATAAGTGTTTAATAAGAATGCTGACCAGGCAATAATAACACCATTCAGCCCCCACGCAATATCAACAACATCAACTCTTTTTGCATAACGCGAGATGACAAACCATAGTATCTGATGGATAACAACAAGCATTGCGACAAACAGTATCACTGCAAGAGCATGATTCATAAGAGACTCTCCATTTTAAACACACAAGCTATATGTGAACATAAAATATCCGCAAATATAATGCGAAATATTTAAAAAAACAATTGCATATACACATAACAATGCCCTGTTTATCACAATCTCTTGCAAGAATTTCTCTTGATTTGTTACAGAATGATAGTTATCTCCCTATTAAGAAAAACTATCTGAGAGGATCTCTACATATGATGGCACTAAGATCACTATGCTCCATAATAGCAGTGAGTAGTATGTCGCTGCTCAACGCACGATCGGTACTTTTAGAATTTAAGGGATCTTATTTTCTTCCAACTGACTGCCGCTTTAAAACAATCTATCATAAAGGAACCGGGCTCTTTGGTCCGGAGCTCACCGTACAATTAACTGACACAACGCCATGGCACGCATTTGTCAGCGTTGATTATTTTAAAAAATGGGGAAAATCGATAGGATTTTGCAATGCAACAGAAGTCAAACTAATTCCGATAGCATTCGGCTTAAAATATTTCTTTCCTGCATGCTGCGAATATGCTGATTTTTATCTTGGACTGGGATTTGAGGCAGTCAATGTTCACACAAAAGACTGTTCACCCTTTGTCACACAATCGCTGTCAAAATGGGCTTGTGGAGGCATTGCAAAAGGCGGTGTTTACTGGTATCTACCGAATAATCTTATTATCGATATCTTTATTGACTACAGCTTTGCTAAAACGGGCAGTGGCGAATCATGGTGTCAAATGGCACGCGGTATTCAATCACTCAGCGCTGATGTCAGCGGTCCACTTTTTGGAGCTGGCTTTGGCTATCGTTTTTAGACAGGGCTTTTTCATTACGCTCATCATCAAATTGGACGAAACGATCATCAGATACATTGATAACCCATGGAGAATGTATGATTTATAAAAAAATGTTAGTATGCATCACTGCTCTCACGGTTAATTTCTCCTCTCTATGCTCTTACACACCCAATACATTTATCGCATTTATCAGTGGTTTTAACAGCCCCAGTTATATTGCAATAACACCCGATAATAACTATGCATATGTAACTGATGATGGCAGCGATAGTGTGCTTGTCATTGATACAAACCCCTCAAGTCCTACCTTTAATACGCTGATCAGCGCGCCCAACCTTCTCGGGGTATTCAATGGCCCGAGCGGTATCGCAATAACACCGAACGGTCAGTATGCATATGTAGCAAATTCAGCAAGCAATAATGTGCTCGCTATTGATACCAATCCATTAAGCACAACCTTTAACAGTGTTATCGCTACGCTCACCGGACCATTCGATAGTCCTAACAGTATCGCAATGACGCCCAACGGCAACTACGCGTATGTTACCAATGCAGGAAACAATAGCATAACCGTTATCAACCTGGCTAATAATACCATTCTGACCACACCAAATTTAAATGGCATACTCAACAGTCCCTTTGCTATTGCAATAACACCCAACGGCAACTATGCCTATATTACCAATCTGTCTGGCAGTGTGACGGTGGTAGATATACGCATTAATGCTCCTGTATCAGCGCCAGGACTTGCATCCGTTAATTCTCAACCAGAAGGTTTGGCGATAACTGCCAATGGTCTCGTTGCTTATGTGAGTGATGGGTCAGGAACTGATGTAACAGTACTTGATATTAACCCTGCAAGCCTAACATTTAATACGGTGATAAGCACTCCCAACCTTGCTAACACATTTGACTTTCCCAATGGCGTTGCAACAACCTCTGATGGAAACTATGCCTATGTAAGTAATTTTATTGGAGCAACCGGAAACATCAGCAGCGTAAGTGTTATCGACACCAATCCTGCAAGCCCTACTTATAATAGCACACTGAATACACCTGGTTTAGTGGTAGCCTCACCGCCACCTTTTACCCGTTTTATATCTCTTGCAGCAACTCCCAATGCTCGCTTTGTATATGTCGTTGATGGCTTTAATAATACCGTTGATGTGATTTACACCGGCATTATCACTCCTCCGCTTAATTTCACGAGCTGCACAACACAGAATACATTTTTATTGCAACGCGATCTTATTAATTATCTTACCTGGTCCGCACCAACGATAGGAAATCCACCCGTTACGTATAACATCTATCGCGATCCCGCTTTGCAAACCTTGGTTGCAACGATTCCTGCAACAAGCACCCTAGAATATTACGATCACAATAGATCTCCCTACGCTCGCGATACGTACTATATTGTTTCCGTAGATGGTTCAGGCAACATGTCATCACCGGTTTCAACGGCACCAACCTCATTGTGTATTTAAACCAGAGGTTGCTCTGGGACAATTAAAAGAGGCGTTGTTTCAGTGGCAGCTTGCATGTTTGGCGCTTTTTTCGTTAAGCATTTTCCCGCTGCAAATAAGCTGGTACCCACCAAGGTCAGCGTCGCGCCTGGTATAAACATCCATTTCGCAACTGCTGACTGCTGCATAATCGAAGGGTCGCTATACGGAGAACTGATAATGCATTCATTTTGTTGCGCTATAAGTAAGTCAAAATATTCTGTTGTTTTCCAAGCGGTTCCCATAGCAAGTAACGGACTTCCTATACGCACGCACATTTCACCAGAATATTGTAGAATCTTTCCAATCTTTCGTCGCGAGCAGTTTAACAAGGACCTTCGTAGCATTGCTTTAAGCTCTTGAGCCGTTTGAAGCGCATGAGGTTGACAGACAGATGCCATATAACCACCCAACATTGTCATAAATGATCCCTTAAACGCTGCTTGTGCTCTGCCCGCATAAACGGGGCTGCATTCAGCAAAATGACAAACATTGTCCGGGCTATTAGGGCAGTCACCAGAACCAGCGATTAATGGAATAACTTGAGCTCCAAACCCAACAACACCGAGCAGTGTGCCAAACTTTTTCATAATACAAGCATCGTCTTGATTTCTATACCACAACATCGCATGTGAAGATTGCGAGAGGGAACATGATATGAAAGTGAATACCATGAAGGTAAATATAGGGCGCATGATTAAATTTTCCTGATGTGAGACAATATTATAACAAGCGAGCTTAATACATTATAGAAAAATTTTCTAGCGCTTTCTTCATAAATCAACATCGCAACTATGCTTTAAGATGCTTGCCCTGCTTGTAAGTATTTAATACATGCTTCAATCGACGTGTCTTTCGGGAAGAAAAGAGGCATTAACTTCCCTTTCCCGTCTATGAGTTTTTGAATAGCTTTTTTATGGCGTTTATATGCCTTCAACAGCGTTTTACAGTCTTGAACGCAAAGACCGCGCATGATAGAATTTTCAATCGTTTTCGATAACATTGCTTCAAAACTCTCGCTTGGATTTTCACCACCTACTTTGTACACATGTTCACAGAGCCCCTTAAGAGCCTCTCCCCATGTGTCTGATTGATAACCACCACCTGCATACAGCGCCGAATGTTTTTTTCCCAGATTAACGAGAGGATCCTTACACGGAACAACAGTCATATTATGGCGTAACAATCCCTTAACCCATTCCAGGGTTGTAATGGTAATTCCCGGCATAATTTCCTGATAATTTTCGCCATTGAAACAGTCGTCACCTAAAGTATCATATTCTTTTGATATGCCACATTGACTTTGCATGTCCTGCACTATTTCTTCATGATTGCTTATAATAAGCTTTCGATAATACTCATTTAATTCCATTTTCGGCAGCAAATAACTACGGAAAACACGAAGAAGCCCCCCATCGCCTGGAACAAATAAACTATAGCTGCATCGATGATCATAACCCGGAGCTCGCGCACCTGAGGACAATGCAGTTCTATTATATAAATAAGGAATAAAGAATCCTTGAGCTTTTTCACACTCCCTTATTTTTGAGTCGCTTCCCCGCAATTGACCAACAAGAAGAACCGTTAAAACCACAAACAACCCGCTTCTGGCTTTCAGTAAAATCATGATAACTCTCCTCAATACACTTTCATCTACTGCTCTTATTATAAGCTACCACTAACACTCATTTCATTAAACACTTTATATCAATCAAAAAAGATCCAATTCTTGCTGCGCTATGGGAGCAATGGTAGCACGTTCTCTCTTTAAACAAATGCCTAACGAATATGAACCCACGCCAACGAGCGTAAGCATTGCTCCTGATATAAATACTCCCTGCAAAAGTAAGGCTTCTTTTTCAATAATCCGAGACGCATCAGAAGAATTGTCATTACATGAACTTTGTTCTTTTGCTAATACATCGAAATGTTTTACTCCTCGCCATGATAATCCTGTAACCATTAATGGAACGCCATTATATAAACATACCCTTCCAAATTTTTTGGCCATACCTCCCACACAATTGGGCAATCTTCGCGCCGCAGCGATGAGATTCCTCGCGCGCTGGGATATATTATTCCATCCGGCTGATACCATATAACATCCAGCCGTTGCGACTACAGATCCGGCAAATAATGCATGCGCTTTGATTTTATACAGTTCAATACATTCCCCGCTACCACAATCAGTGAGAGGAAAAATGGGACAATGAGTAGAATGGGTGAGCAGCGACGATACTTGTGTTACAGCACCGACGAGCGTAAAAAGGGACCCGCACTGTACCATTCGATATCTTCTTTCAGGAGCATTTCGATTTTCCAGTAATGGCGATACTTGCAAGCCATTCAGCAAATAGGGCACTATACTTCCTACAACAACGATCATTATTAAACGCATGCCTATTTCCTCGCAAGTAAACAGTCCTGTCGGAGGAGAGTCTAGTATATTGAATATAACTTTTCTAGCGCAAGACCATTCTGTAGCTTCCCGATAGCTTAACAGAAAAAGAGCACAATCTACCAAATACTCCTCATTTTTTGGCGTACATAAGTCTCATCCAAATCAATCTACAAAAAAATAATCAAAATAGAAGCATTGTCGGCTTAAAAATGGGTGTTTGACAAGATAAATTCCTAATATATACTTAATAAAGTAATATTATGACCAAAAGGAGGAATATGAGGCTTATAAAAAACTATTTATCAATAGGAAGCATAATATTCTATGCTGCGTGCTCACTCCATGCTGATGGCATCCTTGAACATACGGTAATTACCGTCTCTGTTCATGGCAAGAAAAAATGCATTAAAATGAACCATCTTTCTGAGGGTTCTCATGTTGTATCTTTTGATCCGGTTACATTTCGGCCAATAGGGTCTACACAAATTCATCATATCATTCGACAAAAAATCAATTATATTGTATCACTTCGCTTTGCAGATGATACGCATGTTTTTTGCTCGCCGTATCAAAAAATGTTTGTTGAAGAAATGGAAAAATGGATTGAAGCGCGCAAGCTGCAGCCCGGAGATCATATTATGCTGCACGATCATCATACCCTTGAAATAAAGGGGATAGGGCAAGAACAGCTTAATAATCAAGCTACAACGCATCTATTGATTATGTCTCCAGGAGATCATATACTTGCCATCACAGCACACGGCATACTCACCAAGCAAAGCGATAAAGTTATTAATCTTCAAGAGCTCTTTGAGCGTAAAGATGAAGCATTCGCAGCTGCACTTAGAGATGCTGCAGCGTTAACAATGTGGAAACGTAAAAGCTCACAGATTTATATGATAACCAGAAACCTTCCTCAATATGGACTTGGTAAAGGAGATCTTTTGTATCTCGATAAACTCCACTATGACCACGTTGAGATATTCAATAATCAAGGAACAAAGCCTGTGGTTGTTCTCAATTTAGATGGAACCCAAAATATCATCAAAACTCAAATCGCGCAGGCTGAACAACGCACATTAGCAGGCTATATTAACTAAAACTCTCTTTTTTTATTATATTAAACACTTTAAAAAAATCATGATATCTTGTAGGCAATAAACTAAGACTCAGTCAGTGTTTTTATCATTATGGGATTCTTAACATGAATAGATTAGTACGCAAAATAATGTGTATTACAGCGATGCTTTCACTATCCAATGCATGGGGATTTGCACAAGAGCATACCCTGCACCCTTTTGCAGATAAAATTTTAAGACAATATGTAAAGAACTTAATCGACGACATCAGAGAACAATCAGCCTCTCAACACGGATCATTTTCATCATCTCAACAATCCACCGACCACGTCTACCAACTCCTTGAAGAAGAAGTGCTGGAAGAACTGCTTACGGGAAGATCGGGCGGCTATCATTCTCCTGATGGCGACACCCATATATATTCAAGCAAAATAGGTTCAAATACTATCGTGCTTGACGTAGCAGTATATGGTTATCGACAAGAATTTGAAGAAAATCCCGAAAAGCATTTTTTACCGGTCGAGATGTCAAACAGTATTAAAGCATGGGTGCTTGCTGAGCGTTACAAAGCTTGTCAAGGCACTATGCCAACATATTCAGCACCCATCAAATGGGAAGAATTTATCAAATTTGAACCTCATCGACCGCGCGATAGAAACTGGTATATGAGATCGAGAATCTACGTCAACATGACCGCTGCTCTCAGCATTGTAAAAGAAGAATGTGGTCGTGCTCAACAAGAAAACCAGAAAAGAGAACCATCGCCACAGCGCTCGAGCTTATAAGATTCTTTTTCAACGATTACCCCCGGTATTAATCCGGGGGGGTTTTTGGACTCTTCACTTTTCCGTTTAATCGATCATCGAATTCGCGTTCAATAAGGTACGAACGCGTTAGGAAACCTCGGAGACAATTTCAGTAAATTGATGGTAAGCGGTCCATGCTAAAATGTCATGCGCACATTGTTCGCTTATTTTTCCCGCTTCGGTCAGCACATTCAGAAAATCACTGATCGTGAACATAACATGGAGTTTATATCCCTGTTGTTCAAGTAATTGAACACCTCCTTGTTCACGATCAAACACTATGATGCAATCATAGACATTTAATTGCGCATTTTCTAAATCTTTGATGGTTTCTATCACGCTCGATCCTGTTGTCAACACATCTTCTATAATGATACATTTGTCATCGCGGTGAAAAGAACCTTCAATTTTTTTTTTGGTTCCGTGCTTTTTACTAACTGACCGCCGCATGATGAGTGGTTTTTCTAGTTCATAGGCAACCGCTGATGATAGCGCCAATGATCCGTAAGGAACACCACACAGAGAGTCGAAATAATGTATGCTTCTCGATTTTTCTGTTAACAGATGGATAATTTGTTTAAAAATAGCTGGATAAGAGATAATGAGTCGCAAATCTATATAATAAGGTGATGACATGCCGCAAGCCATCACGGTGTCGGTATCACAACGAAATACACCAATTTCATACAATTGAGTGATTAATTCTTTTTCCTGTGAAGTATATATTTTTGTGGTGCAAGAAATGTGCGGCGAGACCCCTACTATAAAAATCATCAAAGCTTTGTACATTGCAACATCTCCTTTTTTTTCAAACTTGTCCTATTATACTATGCTTTTAGATGAAACGTGAATTCGATCTTAAACTACGGCAGCGGCGCCATTTTTTAAATGTTCAAGTTTTGCTGCTTTAAGTGTGATAGCGCGTTCGTGAGCCCAGAGCTGATACGCAATGACCATGGAAAGCGAATTAATGACGTATCCATAGACACTTCTGATGCGCGTATACTGAAGGGACATTCGATCTTTAAGTTTGCTAAATGCGCCCTCACAAATATTTGTTCGTTTTAAAAGATCAATTTTATCTTGAATTGGCATAAGCATATTTTTCATATTAGATTTCACATGATGAATAATTTGCAAGCCGTTTTCATAAAGTTCTTCCCAAAGTGGTTTATTGACAATATAACCCTTATCACCAAATAACTTTCCATGAATCTTGGAAGCAAATTTACGCATGAGATCGTTATTATTGTCAGCAACATTTCCGGGAGTGAGGCAAAAATAAATGATCTCCTTGAATTCATTAAATATTGCGTGTAGTTTGGTTCCAAAAAACCATCCATATGTCGTTTTACCCTTGCGAGCAATGCCTCTCAAAACTCGGTGAGAATGCTCCCGTTTTATATGGCATGCTTCTATACGAGCACTATCTATAAATGATTTTCCATCGCACTCGACAAATATCGAGTTAAGAAATAACGTCATTGGCACCATGACCTCCTGCTTGAGTTCAGTAATACGGTTATAACTTAAAAGTCCTCGAAAATCTGACTTTAATTGATTATAGGTATACTTATAAAAAGCTTTAAATGTCTTAAATTCTTCGGAGCATATAGCATAGTAAATGAGCACGGTCATAACTTCACTTGTGGTCATACTTCTAGCTGGTTTTTGCCCTGACGCAGCCAATATTTTCATATGGCAGAAAATGCTGATTGGCAAGTTCAAAATATTGCTTGCAAAAATCATCAACTTGGCAGAATATTACTGTTAGGTCCATCTTCGTACT
>Ga0206845_1100_pt2 | contig 23419 bp, 23 predicted proteins | sample Alteio_BWOrgCont_19_FD_152887 | JGI IMG/M metagenome (GOLD analysis project Ga0206845, IMG submission 152887) | Enriched cells from forest soil in Barre Woods Harvard Forest LTER site, Petersham, Massachusetts, United States -... | ecosystem: Environmental > Terrestrial > Soil > Temperate forest >...
TCTCCGATTCGTAATTCGGTTTGAGAAAACACATTCAAATTGAGAGGATGGACGACGTGTTCCGCTATTGTCTCCGCGGAGCTCGATGTCTGGCCTTCCAGGATTGGACTACATTCGTCGACCAACACGGACAGTGACTTCACGCGGAGCCTCCAGTTTGCAGAGCCTGGCAGAAAGAGATTTGTTTGACGCTTTCTCCAGTCGTCGGACCGGTGGTGATGCGAGTAGTAATGCCGATATCCGGAGGTCGGGCATCCAACAAACTCGCATTCTACGGGATCTACCGAATCAGGAGCTCGGACCACGAACTCGCGCTAATGATTCCGTGTTACAGCGACGCGTCTTATAAACGACAACGCAGAGGGAATAATGAGGCTGGTCACATATAAAGACCGGGATCGAAAAGTAAAGCCTGGAGTGCTGCTGGACGAAGAGATTGTCGATATCTCAGACCGGGTGGCCAATATCGGGAGCGTGATCGAAGAGGGACCGGACGCGCTCGTCAGGCTACGGAACTTTTTGCAAGGCAAGACACATCGTATTCCGCTTGCGGAGGTGGAATTACTGGCTCCGCTCCAAAACCCGCCGCGCATCTTCTGCCTTGGACTGGCATATCGCGATCATGCCATCGAAACGCATCAGGAAATCCCCGGAGTGCCGACGATCTTCCTGAAACTGACATCCGCCCTCACCGGGCCGCGTTCCGTGGTCGTCCTGCCGAAGCTAACGCAGCAGCCCGATTACGAAGCCGAATTCGCCTTCGTCATCGGTAAGGGCGGCAAGAGCATTTCGGCTGGCGCCTGGGAGGAACACGTCTTCGGCTACACGATCATGAACGACGTAACCGCGCGAGACGTGCAAATGGCGACGAGCCAATGGTCTCTGGGGAAGAGTTTCGATACGTTCGCGCCCCTTGGCCCGGCAATCGTCACGAAGGATGAAGTGCCCGACCCACATGCGCTTGACATCCGGCTCACCATTGGCGGCGAAGTCCTGCAGCATTCGAATACGCGCGAGTTGATCTTTCGAATACCCGACCTCATTGCGTACCTCTCAGCGATTGCGCCGCTCAAACCTGGAGATATCGTGAGTACAGGAACCCCCGCAGGCGTTGGGCTGGGACGCACACCTCATCGCTGGTTGCGTGCCGGGGAGACCATCGTCACAGAGGTGGAAGGACTTGGACGGTTGGTTAACCCCGTAGTCTCTGAGGCCTGACAATCGGGACGTATACATTACCGATTGCGGACTACCAGCCTGGGACGTCGGCCATCGTTTTGCCAGGCCCCGTCTAACGACGAGCAGGGAAGGACACAGATCATGGCGAAACGGAGCGAGGTTCATGCAATATTCTGATTACAAATGTTTCAGGTTCGGGTTTGATTCTGGTGTCGTGTTCGTCAGCATCGACCACCCGCCGATAAATCTTCTTGATGAAGTCCTTTCGCAGGAATTCGACCGACTCGGCAAAGAACTCGAGGCCGATGAGAACGTCCGGGTTGTAGTTTTGCAGAGTGCGCTTCCCGACTTTTTTATAGCCCACTCTGGTTTGGGCCGAGTTGGAAACGCTTCCAAAATCGTGTCCCATACACGCAGCTTTCGGCTTACGCAGACGATCGGCGAGCGGTTCAGGAACATGCCGAAGGTAACGATTGCCAAAATCGAGGGACGGGCCCGGGGAGGAGGTAGTGAAATAGCGCTGGCGGTGGATATGTGTTTTGGTGCTGTCGGCAAAGCGATCTTCGGCCATCCAGAGGTTGCCGTTGGGCTTGTCCCGGGGGGGCGGCGCCACGCAGAGGCTGCCACGGCTCATCGGGCGGGGCCGCGCGCTCGAGGTGCTCCTGGGCTGCAATGATCTTTCGGCGGAGCTCGCAGAACGCTACGGCTATATCAATCGAGCATTGCCAGCGGACGAGTTGACGCCTTTTGTCGAGGAACTTGCCAGGCGCATCGCCTCATTTCCTGCGCACGCCATCGCTCATGCCAAGACCGCGGTGGATACCGGAGCATTCAGTTCCATAGCAGAGGGGCTTCTGGTAGAAGCCCATGAATCCGATTTGAGTGTCGCAAGCGAGGTGACGCAAGCGCGCGTGCGGGAAGCACTGAAGGTCGGCGCGGAAACTTATGAGGGCGAACTGGAGATGGATTATTTATCGAGACTTGCCCGATAAGAAAACTGTACTCGTCAGAGCAGTTGTTTCAATCGCCGGAGCGACCTGGGGACGAGCCGCGGGGGTGTGCCGATCACCAGTGTGAGAACGCAGTGTCGTGCTTGCTCCCGGCTCGAAATCCTGCGTTCGCGGTTTCAATAATTGCATGCAAGAAAAGGAGGCGGCGAATACGGGTTCCCGTCAGCGCTACCCACCCTTTACAGAGCCTGGCACTTGGACCCGCGCCGCTGGGGTCGGGACGGGGCGCAACTTCAGATCGACTTCATGCCGTTGGAAACACGAGAATTCCACGGTTACGCCATATCGACTTGCTGACCAGCGATCTTCACGAGGCCTTCGCTGAGAATGACCCGGCGCGCGACGATTGACGAAATCTTTCCCGAAGATTGCGAGTTCTCCGGGTCCACGGGAGGCCAACATGAGATAGACTGTCATCCGAAATAAGGCGAAACCCAGGGAGAGGAGGCGCTTGCCATGAGAGTTGGGATGAGGAATCGCCAGGCAGAATCGGCATGGTGCCGGATTCTTTCTGGAATGCTGTCCGCGCTTCTGTTCCTTGCAAGTTCAGCCCCTGCCCAGCAGGGCAAACCAAAACCGCCCAGGTCGGTACGCCTCTATGTCATCGATTGCGGCACTCTGGACAATCCCGACACGTCGGCGTATCGGTTTAAAAAAGAAGAACTGGCGCAGTACAAGATGTCGGCGCCGTGCTTTCTGGTGGCCCATCCCAAAGGAACCCTGATGTGGGACACCGGACCCGTTCCCGACACCAACTTCAAACCCGGCGGCGGCCCTGCAACCATGCGATACGCCACATCCACCAAGCCTTTGACTGCGCGCCTCGCGGAGATTGGTTATGCGCCGTCAGACATCACGTATCTGGCGTTCTCCCACTTCCATTGGGACCATGTTGGCAATGGCAACCTTTTTGCAAGCGCGACCTGGCTTGTGCCCAAAGCCGAACGCGACACCATGTTCGCCGACCCGCCGTCGCCGCGCACGGAGCCTGCAAATTTCAGCGCGCTCAAAAACAGCAAAACCATATTCATCACGACGGACGAGTACGACGTATTCGGCGACAAAACGGTGATCATCAAAGCCGCCCCGGGACACTCCCCCGCCCACCAGGTTCTGTTTCTAAGACTGAAGAAAACCGGACCTGTTCTGATCAGCGGCGATCTCTATCACTATCCCGAGGAGCGGACTTTCAACAAGATCCCGATCACGGAATTCAACGCCGATCAGACGGTCGCCTCGCGTGCCGCGATCGAGGCGTTTATGAAGCAGACGGGTGCGCAGCTGTGGATTCAGCACGACTACATAGCGAACGCGAAGCTCAAAAAATCGCCGGCGTACTACGAGTGAAGTCTGCCCTTTTGAATTAGTAGCGCATGGTTGACTCCCAGCACGAGCTTCGCGGCACAGTAGTGAATGTCACTACATTTATGAACAGAGCCTACGCCGCGAAAGGGGACGGTCTCGCGTTACCGTAGGTTCGGTGGCTTTCCTTTGCGCGAAGGAGTTCGAACCAGACAAGAAGCAGCGCCTTCTACGCTTCGGCGGCAGTCCCGCCGCGGCAGCTCAGGCATTCACTTCAACGGCCGTTGTCAGAGTCTCGCGACTAAGAAGCACGTCCCGCCAGCAATCTTCCCGAACCGGACACATCGAAAGCTGTCGCGAGTCCGAACCGGCACTCTCCAGGGTTATGATATGGAAACCCAACGATGGCTAAACTGATCTACGCTACGCCAACATCGCTGGATGGCTACATCGCGGACGACGGCAACTTCGAATGGTCGGCGCCGGACGATGAGGTGTTCGCTTTCATCAGCGACGTTCTGCGCCCCATCGGCACTTATCTTTATGGACGCAGGACGTACGAGACGATGGCGGTCTGGGAGACGCCGGACGCCATTCCCGGTCTGAAGCCGTTCATGCTGGGCTTCGCGCGGAGCTGGCAAGGGGCAGACAAGATCGTTTATTCCGGATCACTGAAATCCGTCGCTACTCCAAAGACCCGTCTCGAACGGGAATTCGACGCGCATGCGGTTCGCGACCTGAAGGCTCAGTCGAATCACTATGTTTCGGTGGGTGGTCCGACGCTCGCCGCTCACGCGATCCGAGCCGGGCTCGTCGACGAGTATCACCTGTTCGTCGTGCCTGCTATCCGCGGCGGCGGCAAACGGATCCTGCCGGGTGAAGTATGCATAAAACTGGACCTTCTGGAGGAGCGCCGATTTTCGAATGGATGGGTCTGTCTTCACTATCGGACACGGGCCTGATTGAGGCCGGCGTCATTGCCTGTCCGAGTGCTGCTGTTGCCATTCAAGTTCGCGGGCGATTTCTTCGTGCTTCGAGCGCAGTCATAGTTGTCGGGGTGGTGAATAGCAACCAGATATTGCGGCATGTCTTCTCCTGTAAGCAGTCCTTCAGGCGCGGTTCTCTGCCCGGCCTTCACCAGGACGTCGAACGGTCACACCGGAATTCTACAAGCCGTCGGGAAAATTTTGTTCACGGGACGCAGTACGACTTACGCCCGATGAACAGGAAAGCCCCCCGGCGAACTGATTTACGAGCGCATCGAGCAGGCAGGCTTGACGATCACGGAGGCCGCCGCCGCGCTCGGCGTCACGCGGCCCGGTTTGTCGGACCTTCTGAACGGGAAGCGCGGCATCTCACGGAAATGGCCGTCAGGCCTTCCAAGGCGTTCGGCGATACGGAAGAAAGCTGGCTGGCGCGGCAGGGGCAATACGACCTCGCCCATGTACGCCGCGACCGTATCCGGGTCAAAAGGCTGGATTTGTCTTAACGCCGTGTCCACCGTGTGGTAAAAGGCTACGATGAAAGGAGGGTAACGACATGGCAATTCTCGATTGGTCCCAATGTTCGGCAGTGGAAAGCGTTCCAGACCGACGCAGCGGCGCGTGGGTATTTAAGGGAACCCGGATGCCTGTATCGACCGTTTTTGAAAATCTTGAAGTCGGTTCGAGCATCGAGGAAATCACCGAGCAGTACGATGTCACGCGCGAGCAAATTCAAGCCGTCCTCGAATTTGCCGCACGCAGCCTCGACGCGCCGCCGGTTCCAGTCACAGCCGCCGGTAGGTCTGATGCGCATCCTGTTTGACCAGGGCGTGCCAAGAGGACTTACCCCATCTCTGCGAAATCACGATGTAACCGAAGCAAGACAACTCAACTGGGAAAGAGTTTCAAACGGAGAATTGCTGAGACTGGCCGAAGATGCGGGTTTCGATCTGTTACTGACGACTGACAAGAACGTGCGCTATCAGCAGAACCTGGCTGGCCGAAAAATCTCTATCGGTGTCCTCGGGCAATCCCCTTGGCGGCTCGTTCGAAAGCGTCTTTCCGCAATTGCTGCCGCCGTGAACGCCGCGATTCCCGGAAGCTACGCCGAGGTGGAGATTTCTTTCGACTGAAAAGGCCGGAATAATTCCCCGGCGTTCGTCATGATCGCCGCTTTCGCGTGACCCCGGGAATGGACACGGCGAAGGCACTATAGACGCCGCCGCTTGCCGTCAATCACGCTATTTTGGCTCCCCCGCGAAGAGGCGGTCCCCCCCAAAAAGCTATGACAGCCGCGCTCAGTTGCGACGGGTAAACGTGCCCTCTTTCGCCCCCGCCGTGGGGGTCACTCCAAACGAAAGACTCACTCATGACGAACGACACAAGCTATCTAAAGTCCGCCGTTACCCTGCTCAATCACGCTCTCCAGTTCAGCGGCTTCAGCCCGAGCGTCGCCGGAAAATCGACTAGATCATGCGTTCAACTGAGGAAATCATCGACGAACTGCAACCTGACACCGTGCCCGAGACAAAACCGCAGTTGCTCACCCTTGCCAAGCCGGCGCTCGGTCGTCTGAACGATCAGGAATACCCACAGGCTTGCGCCATCATTGCCGAGGCTGAAGGAAAGCCGCACGGATAACGCTCATCCCTGCCCGCGCGTCGGGAAAACCGGCGCCGGGCTTTTCTCACCTCAACAAAATGTCGAGCCGCAGCAGAAAGCGCTATCATTGCGGCCAAAAGGAAAAACGCCTATGCGCCTTCACGCCCCCCCGGTTGTTCGCCGGACCCTTGCTTGCTGCCTGCCTGTCGCAGACGGCGCATGCCGATCTGGTGACGATCACCCTCACCGGAACAGTGACATCGGGAACCGACGGAACCGGCGTATTCGGTTTTCCCAAAAAACGCCCGTTTGGCCGGACAGCCCTTTACGTTCACGTTCACATTCGACGATACAGAGGGAACCGATCACCGCTTCGCAGTCGTACATCGTCAGCACCAGCAATTCCAATCCCGGAACGGCCGTACTTCAGATCGGAAATGGTTCGTTCGGTTTCGGGACGTTTTCGTATAGCCCGTATCAGTCGGCAGCGCGTCTGACAGCCGACGGCGACGTCGGCTTCACAACGCCGATCTGCCACATCAACGCCTGCCGTTTTATTAGAGTGATTTGGCTGCAGTTTTATTTCGCTATTTCGCGGCAGCAACCTTCGTATTCATTGCCTTGCGCAGGATCTCGGCCGCAACCGGAAAATCCTTCCGGTTGTTCGCAATGTAGATCCCGTTCGCGACCATGAGGGGGGTCCAGCCCAGCCTGTTCTTCGCGTCCACCTGCGCACCCTTTTGAATCAGGTACGTCACGATCGACGGCTGATTGCAGATCACCGCGCCATGCAGGGCGGTCATGCCGTCGAAGCGCATGTCGCCTACGCCGAGATCAAGAATGTCCTTGATATTGTCCGGATAGCGCAGCAGCGTCGCTTCGGGACTTCCCGTCATCGGGTAGTCGCCAAAATGAGTACGCGCGTTGATATCGTTGCCAAGGTCGAGCGCCAGCTTTACGGCATCCAGCCGCTCGGCTTCGGAGACGCCCGAAAACGGTCCCGCCGTTTCCCCCTCATAGTAATCAAGGCATGCGGCGCCCATCAGCGGCGTGACGCCGTATTTCGTCGGAGTCGTTGGATTCGCGCCCGCGGCGGCCAGAATTCGCATCATTTCCGCGTCGCCGTTGCGTGCTGCCAGATAGAAAGGCGTCGCGCCCATGTACGTCAGGTAATGCCGCCCGATCGCGAGATCCGGAGGGTTGCGCGAGAGTCCCCCGCCCGGCGCGAAACGGCCTTCCTGGGAAACCACGGTCACATTCGGATCGGCGCCCTTCTCGAGCAGCTTTTTCAGCATGTCCACGTGCGACATACGCCCCGACGGCCGCGCCACGGGCTGCGGGTCTACACCTGACATCGCAAAATCCGGCGGCGCGCCCGGTTTGTGGGCCCACACCACCACATGAATCGGATACCCGCGCACATCGCGCACGTTAGGATTTGCGCCCACATCGAGCAGGAGCGAAGCCAGCTCGAAGTCGGCGTTGAGAACCGCGATATTGATGGCCGCGGTGGCCGGAGCGCCGTTCGCGCCCGGAACCGAATCGTTCGGGTCTGCTCTATGCTGAAGAAGAAACTTCGCCGTCTCCAGTCGGTTATTGCGCACGGCCAGCAGCAGAGCCGTGAAGCCGGATTTTGAGCGCGCCCGAATGTTCGCCCCAAATTCAACGAGCATTTCGGCTGCGGAAGTGTTGCCCTCGCCCGCGGCGAACATCAGCGGAGTCTGCCCTTTAAACAACTCCCCCGCATTCACATTCGCTCCGTGCCGGATCAGCACGCGGACGACGTCGGTTTTGCCGTTCCTAGCCGCCGTCATGAGCGCGGTCTGGCCTTCTTCCGACAATCCGTTCGCATCCGCGCCCGCCGCAAGAAGCCGTTCCAGAATTGCGGCGTTCCCCATTTCCGCAGCGATGTTCAGCGGCGTCACCCGGTAGCGCGACACCGCATCCGGCTTCGCTCCCGCCGCAAGCAGCACATCCGTGATGTCCGCGTTCGCGCTACGCACCGCCCAAATCAGCGGCGTAGAGCCGTCCGGGCCTGGCTCGTTTGCATCGGCGCCCGCTTTCAGCAGCGAACGCACAGCCGATACGTTCCCCGACTTCACCGCTTCCGTAAGGCGGCCATCGGCGTAAAGTGACCATGCGCCAACGAAGAAAAGGAAGCTCAGCAGGGCTGCCTGACTACTGCGGCTTTTTGATATGGATCTCGGCATAGATCGCTAACCGGACGAATCCACTATATTATGTTTGCGATGGCTCGATTTCGTCGTGCCCTGTTCGTGACCGCTCTCGCCGGACTCCTCTTCACCTGTGTCCCGTGGAGAGGCCTATCCCAGGCCCCGGACGCCCGGTCCGAAACCGCGGCCACGCTGAACCGTTACTGCGTCACCTGCCATAACGTCCAGCTCAAAACCGGCGGTCTGGTGATCGACCCTTCGCGGCTCGATCGCATCGAAGCCAGCGCCGAAGTCTGGGAAGACGTTTTGGGTAAGCTGCGATCCGGCTCCATGCCTCCGCCGGGCGCACCGCGTCCCGAAGCGGCCGTTTACAAGCGGGTTTCCGAATACCTCATGGCGCAGCTGGCCGCAAACGCGGCGGCGCATCCCAACCCCGGCAGCGTAATGCCGGTTCACCGCCTGACGCGGACCGAATACAGAAACAGCATTCGCGATCTTCTCGCACTCAGCGAACTGCCGAAGGAGATGGACTACACAACGCTCCTCCCCGCCGATAACGTTTCGAGCGGTTTCGATAACCTCGCCGACACGCTGTTTGTATCGCCCGTCACCATGGAGCGCTATCTGGATGCGGCGCGGAAGATCAGCGCGCTTGCAGTTGGAGACCGCGACATTGGCCTGCTGGTCAACGTTTACCAGACCTCCGTTCGCCAGCCGCAGGAGCGCCGTGAAGAGGAACTGCCATTTGGCACGCGGGGCGGCCTGGCCATCCACAGTTATTTCCCGCTTGATGGCGAATACGAGTTTCAGGTTGCGCTCGCCGGCCTCCAGCGTGATCCGCACGAACTCGAACTCAGCGTCGATGGCGAGCGCAAGGGTCTGGTGAGTCTCACCGGCCGGCGGGGTGACGATGAGGATCCCTCCTCCGCGGCGAAGCAGAAGTTTCGGGCGCTGGTACAAGCCGGACCGCGAACGATCGACGTTGCCTTCATCGAACGCAGTGAGGCGCTTTCCGAGTCCTTTCTGCGCGCGCCGGGACGCACCCGCGGACCGTTGCCCGCCGTGGCCAGCGTCACGATAACGGGTCCTTACAACGCGACGGGCTCGGGCGACACATCTTCGCGCCGCCGCATCTTTACCTGCCACCCCCACACTGCGGTAGAGGAGCCCGCTTGTGCGAAGGAGGTCGTCTCCAGTCTCATGCGCCACGCTTATCGCCGCGCAGTTACGGACGCCGATCTCGCTCCGGCCATGAAGTTCTACGCCGCCGGGCGCGCGGAACGCGATTTCGACCTGGGGATTGAGCGTGCCCTGGAACGTATGCTCGTCAGTCCTCAGTTCCTGTTTCGCGTCGAAGAGGAACCTGCTGGTGTAAAAGCAGGCGCGCCTTTCCCGGTCACCGACACTGAACTCGCCTCCCGCCTTTCCTTCTTTCTCTGGAGCAGCATCCCTGACGATGAATTGCTCACCGCGGCCACCAGCGGCACGCTCCGCCGGCCGGATGTCCTTCACAAGCAGGTTACGCGCATGCTGACCGACCCGCGCGCTGAAGCGCTGGTCACGAATTTCGCCGCGCAGTGGCTGTTCCTGCACGATGTCGAAAGCAAAGAACCCGATCTGTATCTCTTCCGCGATTTCGACGACAATCTGAAGCCCGCGTTTGAGCGCGAGACAGAGCTGTTCCTCGACAGCATTCTGCGAGCGGACCGCAGTGTGCTTGATCTGCTGACGGCGAACTACACCTTCGTGAACGAACGGCTCGCAAAGCACTACGGCATACCGAACGTCACGGGAAGCGACTTCCGGAAGGTGATGCTCCCGCCTGGAAGCCCGCGCGCGGGTCTGCTGGGCCAGGGCAGTATTCTCGCTCCCACTTCGTATTCAACGCGCACTTCGGTGGTGCTTCGGGGCAAGTACGTTTTGCAGAATCTGCTGAACACCCCGCCGCCCGCCCCACCGCCCAATGTTCCGGCGCTTAAGACCGAGAGCGGCGCGGGTAAGGCGCTCTCCATGCGGGAGGCGATGGTGCAGCACCGCGCTGACCCTGCCTGTGCCGGCTGCCACGCGAAGATGGACCCGATCGGTTTCGCTCTTGAGAATTTCGACGCCGTGGGACGCTGGCGGGATGAAGACGGGGGCAAACCGATCGATGTTGTCAGCAGCCTGCCGGACGGCACGCGCCTCGATGGCGTGGAGGGAGTGCGCAAGCTGGTACTCCGCGATCCCGGCTTCTTCGTCGAGGCAATGACCAGCAAACTGCTGATGTATGCCGTGGGCCGCAACGTTCAGTACTACGATGGGCCCGCTATCCGGGCGATTGTGCGCGAATCGCAGAAGCACAATTACACTTTCGCGTCGCTTGTCGAAGGAGTCGTCGGAAGCGACCAGTTCCAGATGCGCGTCAAACGGGCCACTGAAGCAAATGGAAGCCAAAACAGGTAAAATTCGGATGGTACAAGAATGAACTTCGTCACCAGAAAGTCCCTGCCCCGGCGGACGATGTTGAAGGGCCTCGGCGCGGGTGTCGCGCTGCCTCTGCTGGATGCCATGATCCCCGCGCTTTCAGCGCAGACCCTCTCGGCTCAGACCAGGAGCGCACCGCCACGCCTTGGCTTCGTCTACGTCTCGCACGGCATCATCTTTTCGCAGTGGAAGCCGCAGCAGACCGGCAGGACTTTCGAACTGTCGCCCAACCTTCAGCCGCTGGCGCGGGTGCGCGACCACGTGAACGTATTCACCAACCTCTCCCACCTCGAAGCCGATACGAAGGGCGATGGTTCGGGCGATCACAATCGTGCCGCGGCCGCCTGGCTGACAGGTGTTCACGCTTATGACCGCACGCGCCCGGGAGCGGAAATCCGGCTGGCCACTTCGATCGATCAGATTGCCGCGAGAAAACTGGGGCGCGATACTCAGGTGCCCTCCGTCGAGGTCACTACCGACGCGCCTTCGCAGGGCGCGTGCGATTCGGGCGACTGTTTTTACGTCAACACCGTTTCGTGGCGCAACGAAACCGAGCCCAATGCGCCGGAACTCTATCCGCGCGTTGTTTTTGAGCGGCTGTTCGGCGATGGCGGCAGCGCAGCCGCGCGCCGGGCGCGTATGCGCAACTCCGGCAGTATTCTCGACTCCGTGCTCGAAGAGACCAGCCAGCTCACCGCGCGACTGGGGTCCACCGACACCTCGAAGCTCGACGAATACCTGGGCTCCATTCGCGACGTCGAACAGCGCATTCAGGCGGCCGAATCTCACGTCGAGGAATCGGTGGAACTGCCCGATCGCCCTGTCGGCATTCCGGCCAGCTTCGAGGAGCATTGCAACCTGATGTTCGACCTGCAGCTCGCCGCCTTTCGCGCCGACGTTACGCGGGTTTTCTCGCTCATCATGGCGCGCGAACTCAGCGGCCGGTCGTATGCCAATATCGGCGTGCCCGGCAACCACCATCTGATCTCGCACCATCGCGAAGACCCCGCGCTGATGGCGCAGAAAGCGCGCATCGACACTTATCACGTTCAGCTGTTCGCGAAGTTTCTGGAAAAGATGCAGTCGACGCCCGATGGCGACGGCTCGCTGCTCGACCATAGCCTGATCCTCTACGGAAGCGGCATGGGCAACGGCAATCTGCACCGCCACTCGGATTTACCGGTCCTGACCGCGGGCGGCCTCAACGGCAAGTTCAAAACCGGATACCATTTCGATTACCAGCAGGATACGCACATGGCGAATCTGCTGGTCACGATCCTCGACAACGTCGGCGTGCCGATTGAGAAGGTCGGCGACAGCACCGGCCAGTTGCTGCTCGATTATTCGAAAGTCTGATTCGGCTCTCGACTTCAACCCCCGACTTCAACCCCCGACTTTAACCCGCGATTACTTCGACCGGCACATCGTTTAAGTCGCGAAACGCCAGAGTGCCTTTTTCCAGGCCGGATTCCGCTTTTACGCCAAGCTTCTGAAGCTTCGCCATCGCGGCGGCACGATTGAAGCCGGCCACTTTGATGCAAAAGTGCGAAAAGCCGGGCTTCTGCCCGCTCGCGGCCGACTCGAGTCCCAGTTTTGTGTCTGCGAGCTTGAACCATACCCGCTTCCCGTGGTCGTCGCGTGCCGTTTCGGGGCCGAACAATTTTCGGTAATACGCGGCGGACCTTTCGACGTCGGCTACGGAAACCATGATGTGATCAAGCCCGATCGGTGTGAACGCGGCGGACTCGGTCGTGACGCGTCCGCCCGGCATGAGCGTGTCGAACAGACCGTGCGTCGCACTCACAAGCTGCAGCCTCAGATTGTCGGGGTCGGATAACATCGGCAGGGCACCTGGAGGCGCAGTCAAACCCGCGGCGGTCAGCTGGGCCTTCGTGTCGGCGTTTCCGAAGTCGGCTTCCACGAAATCCACGACCCCGACCGCAATATGATCGATGTATGGCATCGCGTCCGCCCGTGGTCCGAACGCAATATATGCCGAGCCCACGCGAACGTAGAAACGCTGCACGCCCGTACGTTCGTGAAATACCTGCGGGTCAAAAATGCGGCCGTAGAAGGCCGCTGCCTTCTGCGCATCCGGAACGGTAATCGAAAGATGATCCAGGCCGGTTGTATTGAGCGGGAGGAGTGCCTCGCCGGCCGATAAACGGCCGAGAGCCGCCGAGCCCGCGGCAAAGCCTGCCGCCCAGGCTAACCACCTCCGCCGCCCAATCAAAGCGCTTCTCAGCATGGACAGACTCCCTCCGACCGAAGGTCCATCATACAGAAGATCGTCGGGTCAGGCCGTCGCCAACTGGCGGACGGGTCATGCGCCTGCGAGCAGACAGATCACAGCGCGCCGGGACGAAAGCATCGAGTCTGCAATCGGACGTACATTTATGGCTCATTTCAGCCATACTGTGCGCCAATTCCACCACTCCAGCGTGGTACTGTACTATGTTTAGGGCGATGCTTATCCGTGATTCGCGTGATGATATATCAGACCTGCGTTATTCTGACGTCACGCCCCAGAGAACGTATCTGAACCGGCGGCGATTCCTGGCGTCCAGTTTCGTGGGAGCGGGGGCGTTGGCGAGTTCGCGCGCGGCCAGCGCGGGAACAAAGCTTAGCGGTTATGCAAAGAGCCCGTTAAGCACGACCGAAAAAGTCAGTCCTTATAAGGACCTGACAACGTACAACAATTATTACGAATTCGGGACGGGCAAGAACGAACCGGTGAAGCTCGCGAAGAATTACCGGACATCACCCTGGAAGCTTTCGATCGAAGGAGAAGTGGCCAAACCGAAGGTTCTCGATCTCGACGCTGTGATGAAGATCGCTCCGCTCGAGGAGCGTATTTATCGTCACCGGTGTGTCGAAGGCTGGTCATTTGTCATCCCGTGGATCGGATTTCCGTTGAGTGCCCTGCTGAAGCAGGCCGAGCCGACATCAAAAGCGAAATATGTCGCTTTCGAAAGCTATTACGATCCGAAGCAGATGCTGTCGCCGCGGCAGAGTGGAATCAATTTTCCCTACGTTGAGGGACTGCGGATCGACGAAGCCATGCATCCGCTTGCGATAATTTCGGTGGGGCTGTACGGTGAAGTTCTGCCCCCTCAAAATGGCGCTCCGTTGCGTCTGACGGTGCCGTGGAAGTATGGATATAAAAGCGCGAAATCGATCGCGAAGATCCGCCTCGTCGAAAAGGAACCGCCCACTACGTGGAATGTTTCGTGGGCGCAGGCGTATGGGTTTTACTCGAACGTAAATCCGCAGGTCGATCACCCGACGCACAGCCAGGCGGTCGAGTTCCGGCTGGGGGCGGGTATTTTCGGTCAGCGAATCCCGACCCGCATATTCAACGGGTACGACCAGGTAGCGAGCCTTTACGCAGGAATGGATCTTCGAAAACATCACTGAATTTCACTAAGAATCACTAAGGCCAGGTAATTACCCGATGACAAGATCGCAGGCATTACCCGTCGTGACTGTAAAAAAGATCTGGTTGAGCCGGTGGACCGGATTTCTGTTTGTTCTGCTCTGTCTGGTTCCGCTGTTCCGGCTGCTCTGGCGTGGTTTCACGGGAAACCTGACCGCGAACCCGATTCAGTTCCTCACCTACTCGACCGGCGACTGGACGCTTCGATTCCTTATCTTCACGCTCGCGATTACGCCGCTGCCTTCTATCGTCAATCAACCGCAATTGTTCCGCTTCCGTCGTATGACCGGGTTGTTGGCCTTTTTCTACGGATTTGTCCATCTTGCGAACTGGATCTGGCTCGACAAGGGCCTTAATAGCAGCGAATTTTGGGAGGACATCCTGCGGAGGCAGTTCATCGTCGTGGGAATGGTCTGTCTTGTGCTGACGGCGCCGCTCGCCGTGACGCCGACAGCGTGGTGGGTGCGCCGCCTGGGTCCCCACCCATGGCAAGCGCTCCAATGGGCGATTTATGTCACAGCCGCGGCGGGTGTGATTTACTACTACTGGTCGGTGAAGTCGGACATTCGGGTTCCTGTAGCGTATGGCGCGATTTTGTCTGTCCTGCTCTTATATCAAGCGGCCCTCCGGTTCACAAGGAAACGCAGGACCCGGCCCGCGTCGAATCTGCGCGCCGCGTAACGGCTCGCATCCGCAGGCCCACGAAACCGGCTGGTCGACATTTCAGGACGATGCTTATGCCTGGCCGCCGCCTGTTCTTCGAGTGCGTCGGGCTGAAACGGACGGCTGCCTCATCCTGCGTCCCTTCCCGATATGAAGCTTCAGCACGCTGCTGACCTCCATCGACCGGTCGAAGACTGAGCGCGATGCTCCACCGCTTGCTGCATCACGGGCGGGTGCTGAAGTGAGATCCACGCAGTTGGCGCATGAAGGCCGCCGCTGAGTCGTAAGGAATGAAGCTCACTCACTGCGAGGGCGCTGCCTAGCGCGCCGGATTTACCGCGTTCCGCCAGAATGGGCGCGGATATAGCGGCTGGAAGACCCCGGCGAAGGCAGAGCCCAGGATGGGACAATCCGTGACGATCTACCGTCGACACGAGCCAGCGCCAGGGTCGCGGAACAGCGCAGCCATTCGTGCTTTAATTGAATCGGCAATGTACTGTACGCAATGTGGCGCGCATCTTGACGATTCGGCCCGGTACTGTATCTCGTGCGGCAAACCCACCGGGGTGGATTCTTCCGCCGGCGACGGCCAAACCGGCTCAGCATCAGCGGAGTCCGGAGGGGCGTCGGCCACTGCCTCCCCCAAACGACTCCGTCGCATCCTTGCAGGCAAAAAGATCGCGGGCGTGTGCGCCGGATTCGCGGAGTACTTCGATACGGACATCACTTTGATGCGGGTGATCTGGGTGGCCTTGCTTCTGATCCCGCCCCATATTGGCCTTATCGCCTACGTTGTGTCCTGGGCGGTCCTGCCGAAGTCGTGACGAGCCATTTGCCGCGCGAGAGGCTCCCGCCCCGGCTTCAGGATTTTAATCTCAGTTTGACAATCGTCTCCAGATGAAACGTTTGCGGAAACAGATCTACCATCGTGATCTCCTCGATTGCGTATGCCGGAACCAGTCCCGCCAGATCGCGAGCCAGAGTCGCCGGATCGCAAGCCACAATCACCAGGTCGGCCGGACGTAATTCGAGCAACCGCGCCGTGACTACTTTGCCCAGACCTGAGCGCGGTGGATCCGCCAGCACGAACTCCGGCGCGATCCCGGATCCCGCCAGAAAAGCCTCAGTTTGTTCGGTAGAGACTTTGATTCTCAGCGCCGCTCGTTCAGCATTGACACGCAGATCCGCGGCGCTCCGGCCTGCCTCCACCGCGACCACACTTTCGAACCGGCGCGCCAGCGGGAGTGAGAATAACCCTGCGCCGGCGTAAAGATCCCACGCCGTTGCGCCGCGAACGCCGCCTGTCGCGAGCGCCGCCAACCGGGGCAGCAGGAAACGGTTCACCTGAAAAAATGATGTACCGCTGACCTGAAAATCGTCTTCGTTGACCCGGTATGTCAGGGGTCCCGGCACCGTCCCCGGTATCTCCTCCGCCAGCCATTCGAAGAATCGCCTGCCGACAGGCCGCGAGCTTTCTCGCACGTTCCACTGCACCTGCCGCTCATCTGTAAACACCTCGAGCGAGCCGATGAAATCGGGCCAGCGGCGATCTCGAACCATCCGGCTCAACCCGGCGATGGCTTCGTTGATTTTCGGCGAGCAGATCGGACACTGTTCGATCGGAACCAGCCGGCGCGAATTCATTTCGCGATATCCCATGCGATTTCGGTCGAAATGAAATTGCGCCCGATTGCGATATCCAAACGGCTCGCCGGCCTCGATGAGGATCCGGTTCACGTCGAAATCGATTTTGCCTGTGCGACGAAGCGTTTCGGCAAGGATCTCGCGCTTGAGGCGCAACTGTGCCTCGTAGCTCGCGTGCTGATAATGGCAGCCGCCGCATCTCCCGAACACGGGACAAGGCGGTTCGACGCGATCCGGAGAAGCTTCGGCCACCCGCAGCAGCCGGGTTCGCTGGACATGTTGCCGGGCGTCGAGCCGTTCCGCTTCCACCGCTTCGCCGGGCAGGACAAAGGGCGTAAAAATGACCTCGCCGCCCTGCCGGCTAAGGCCTTCGCCGCCGTAGATCAGTTTTTCGACACGGAGTTCAAGACTCATCGGAGGGAGGAACTTCGAAGATTAGCAGCACCCTGGAGCCGCATGCCTATTGCCGAACCGCCTCAAACACAGCCGTCACTGTATTGCTGTTGAGTTGGTGAGTATCAGGCGTCATCATCTGCAACTGCACAGGCACTGCGCCGAAGGCCATCGCCGCCGGCACGCGCAGCTGAATCGCGTATACACCGGCGTAACCCGGAACAGCTTGCACTGATTCAACTCCCGCATAGACGTCGCTGAGCTTCACCAGCATTTTCCCCGACCAGGACTCCGCGGCGGAGCCCAATCCGGTCGCGAGGATCACAATCTGATCTCCCGGTTGCGCGGGATGCGAGGGAGCCCTGAAATTCCGCTCCATCACCAGGTCGTTCGACCCGTAGAACGAAATCAATCCCTGATTCCGATCCGAGTCGTCCATTACGAGGATCGTGGGGGCGGACTCGACCATCCCGACCTTCACCGGTTGGCTCGAGCCGAAACGGGACGTAACTGCTACCGACAGCTGAGTTCCCGGTCCCATGGCTGGGCAGATGAAATCCACCCGATTCGCCGAGCTGTAGAGCACCGGGACAGCCTGACCGTTAACAGCCAGGCTGGTACCGCCGAGATCGAATGATGTACCGGAGGGATCCGAGAGTTGCGAGTCCGGTGTGGCCAGCCATTTGCCGCGCAGCGTGCCAATCGCACCTGGACTGCATGACGACTCGGGTACGTCCAGTGTGGCAAGGCCCGAGTCGACTTCGAGTTCGACCTCGGCCATCGCCAACTGGCGAGCCGAGTTCGTTGCCGTGAATGCAATCCCGTACTTTCCGGCCTGCGATGACTGCGGAGTCCACTCGAAGACTCCTGTCAGCGGATCGAACGAGGCTCCGGCCGGAATGTTCGCGCCTTTCAGTTGGAGAGGCAGGTCGGAAGGATCGACCGCGCTCACCTTGAAAGAGAGCAACGCTCCGGCCCTCGCGATTTGTCTGCGTGGCGCTCGCAGCACCGGTCCTGAAGTCGCTACCAGTAGGATCGTATCCTCAACCCTGGCCGTGTCGAGCGTCGCTGTTATCGTAACTCGCTGCTGCCTTGAAACGGGGCTCGTCTCGGCCTGAAAAGTTATGCTGGATTGATTCGGACGAGTGGTGACAACTGCCGGAACGAGTACTTGCTCACTGCTGCTGGTCAGTGGGAGCCGCACGGATTGAGAACTCGCGGTGACGACCAATTCACACGTCACCGCGCCACCCGCGGTTATTGCTCCTGGTGAACAGTGCAGGGAAGAAGCGGTACTGGCGGAGACTGCGCCGCCACTGGCCGGCGGCGACATTGACGCTACGACAACCGCGGACGGATGGGCTCGCCCGCGCGGGGAAACGACAGCGGCGCCGGTACCTCGCGCCGCCGCCCCTCTGAATGCGACCATTTGCATCGCCCAGGGACCACCGCTATTGCTTGCGGCCGCACTCCAGGACCTTTTCTCGGAAACCACCCGGTCCTCGGTCATGTTCCCTTCGAATATCGAACGTGGCGTGTACCCGGCGCCAGGGCCCGTCACCGTATTCGCCGACGCGCCTCCTGCGAAGAGCAGATCCACGTTGTTGGTCGTGGTAACCGTGCCGCTGTTCAGAGGTCCCGACGCGCCGGCTGCCGCCGTCGTTACATCGACCGGTGCTATTTGAGCCACCCCGGAGTATTCGTCGGCATAAATGATCCCAAATGAATGAACCGCCTTGGCGAACGTTGCTGTCACCGTGTCGGCTCCGCTTTTGCGGTTGATCGTGTAAAAGGTCTGGACGCTGTGTCGACTGTTATTCCAGAGCGTCGATCCGACGGCTGCGTTGTACGCGTTGCCAAGGGAATCTGAAACAGCCGCGTTGCCCGTGTTATCCCAAACGAGATAGACCACGATGAGATTACCGGCTGTGGCGGGAGAAGAAAATGTGGTGCTGCTTGTTTTGCCCGTAGTTGTCAGACCATCTCTCTCCTGAATAAACCAGGGTGCGGCGCCGGTGATGGTGGCGGTTTGCGAACTGCTGCCGAGTGTCGCGGTCACGATCGCCGTCTGATTGCCGGCGAAGGTGGCGGCGGCGGTGACGCTGAAGCTGGCGGTGGTGGCTCCGGACGCCAGCTTAACCGATGCCGGTACGGTGAGCACGGTATTATTGCTCTCCAGGGTGACCATCGATCCGCCGGCGGGTGCGCTCTCGGCAAGCGTCACCTTGCACGTGCCCGTAGAGCCCGGGCTGAGGCTGATGGGACAGGTGAGCGCCGAGACGAGAACCGGCGCTACAAGAATAATCGTGGAAGTTTGCGAACTGCTGCCGAGTGTCGCGGTTACGGTCGCAGTCTGATTGCTCCTGAAGGTGGCGGCGGTAGCGCTGAAGGTGGCGGTGGTTCCTCCGGCTGCCACTTTGACCGAAGCCGGTACTGTGAGCGAAGCGTTGTTGCTGGCCAGCGTCAGGCGCGATCCGGCTGATGGAGCATTCTGCGTAAGGGTCACCGTGCACGTACTGACCCCGCTCGGTACGAGGATGGCGGGGCTGCAGGCCACCTGCGAGACCAGCACTTGCGCCAGCAGAACGATGGTAGATGTCTTCGAACTGCTGCCGAGGGTCGCAGTCACGATCGCGCTCTGGTTGCTTGCGAGGCCGGCTGCCGCGGTGGCGCTGAAGGTGGCTGTGGTAGTTCCGGCCGCAACTTTGACCGATGCCGGTACGTTAAGCGAAGCGCTGTTGCTGGCCAGCGTGACGCTCAATCCGCCTGTGGGCGCGCTCTGGGTCAGAGTCACCGTGCATGTGCTGACCCCGCCGGGCCCGAGAATGGCAGAACTGCAGGCCACGCCCGAAAGCGGGGAAGGCACGAGCAGAGCGATGGAGGCGGTCTGTGTGCTGCTGCCGAGGGTCGCGGTCACTGATGCATTTCGATTGCTGGTGATGGAGGCCGCCGCCGTTGCGTTGAAGCTGGCGGTGGTGGCGCCTGCGGCGACGGAGACCGAAGCCGGCACGCTGAGCAGGAGTAGATTATTGCTGACGAGTGTGACGCTGGCGCCGCCGCTTGGTGCCGCCTGGGTCAGCGCCACCGTGCACGTGCCGATCGCGCGTGCACTTAATCCCGTTGGCGCACATGTCAGGGGCAGAAGAGAAGGCACTTTAATCGATCCGCTGCTTGCCGACGTAAAGCTCAGACCATTTCCATGCGTGTCAGTGCCTATCTGGTCCGATAGCTGAATTGGAGCGAAGGTTATACCTGGTGCGACGGTAGCGGTTATATTTGCGACTACGCCCGATGCGAGAGTGTACCTGTTCATTCCTGTCACGATGCACGTAGCCGCGCCGGAGCTGGATGCGCAGGAGAGGGTCTTTAGCCCCGCCTGCGTGGCGCGCGCCAGCGTAATTGAAATCGCTGTAATCTGCGTCGGGAAATAGGAGATCCTCCATTGGAGGCCTGCCGGCGCCGTGCCCGAAACAGTCAGGTTAACGCTCAGGGTCGCGGTTCCTCCGGGATTCACCACTGCCGATGAGAGACTCAGATCGCTTGCTTGCGCAATAGATCCACAACCAATAAGCAGGACGAGTCCAGCTATTAACGACCCCGCTTTGGGATACAAATATTCCATTCAATCCTGCGTCACTCCAACACTTCTGCCGTAGTCCAGACCCTGTTCGCCTCTCCGGACAATTCTAGGGCATAACCTCATCCGTCGCAGCTGTCGTCTGACGCTGACGCGTTGGGCGAACCGGAAACGCGTCACTTCATGAATTCAATGCTCGGAATCCGAAAAAGGACGAAGATAATTGGAAGGACAGACGCCACTATCCATACGAACTTCGAAATTGCGCCGGCTGGTGGCGGGCCGTCGAGGCCGGTCTTGTCGTAAGCGAGCGGAGAACCTTCTTTGGCCTTTTCCCCATTGGTAAAGGCGAGGGCCTGCATGGGCACGCGTTGTGCCGACAGCTGTTGCTTGCCTGCTCGATGTTCCTGCTGCATCCTCCGCTGACGCAGGCTCAGAACACCACCGGCTCGATCAGCTCGAGCGGCATGCCTTCCGGATGCACGCTGAACAGCTCCGCGTTACCGGCTCGCTCCGAAGTAAAAAACCAGGCCATTTCGTTACCGTGTAGCAGCTTTCTCGCATGCTCCCGGTCAGCATCGACGATGAACGACTCTGACCGGGTAGTTCGCTCGCCTAGCTCTCCGGGGCCAGTAACATCACGCGCCGGCACAATTCCAAAGTCCGCAATATCGCATCCGCTCCATCCGAAATTAACTGACAACCGGCCTGTATTACATCAACAGTAAAAGCGGCCCGAGGCGTGCGGAAACAGCGCTTACATTGCCTGATTTCGTGCGATATAGTTAGCGCAGCCACTTACAAAAGAACCGGTCGAATCAGGTGAAAGTATGAAGACCACTATTCGAATCATTCCCGGAGTCCTCGCTGTCGCCGCCGCGATTTGGATACAGTGCGCCGCAAACGTGAAGGCGGCCACGGTCATGGCTCCGCGTTTCGAAGTCGATCCGCTCTGGCCCAGGGCGCTACCCAACCATTGGGTAACCGGGTCGACCATCGGAGTGTCAGTGGACGCCCAGGACCGTGTCTGGACCATCCACCGTCCGAACACGGTGGAGGATAATTTCAAGGCCGCGGATCTGAAGCTCGGCGAGTGCTGTAAGGTGGCTCCGCCGGTGCTGGTCTACGATCAGGCCGGAAATCTTGTCAAATCCTGGGGCGGGCCTGGGACCGGGTACGACTGGCCCGACAGTAATCACGGCATTATGGTCGACCACAAGGGCAACGTCTGGATCGGGGGTAATGGCACAAAGGATACGCAGATTCTCAAATTCACAAATGACGGCAAGTTTCTTTTGCAATTAGGCAAGCACGGAGTTCATAACGGCAGCAACGACATCGAAAATTTCTGGCAGCCAACTCGGATTTTTGAGGACGTCTCAACCAATGAAATTTACGTCACCGATGGCTACGGAAACCGGCGCGTGATCGTGTTTGACGCCGACACGGGTAAGTACAAGCGGCACTGGGGTGCCTACGGCAAGAAGCCCACCGATGACAAAGAGCCTCCATACGATCCCGCCGCTGCCGAGGATTCCGCAGCCGCAGGGCGAAGCGAAACAACGCTTAAGAATTTCAGCACCCCGCATTGTGTGATCGTATCCAAAGACGGCCTGGTATACATTTGCGACCGCGTCAACGATCGCATTCAGGTTTTTCACAAAGACGGCACGTTTGTGAAGGAAGTTTTCGTCGAACCCAAAACTCTGCGCTCCGGTTCGGTATGGGACATGGAATTCTCGCGGGACCCGCAGCAAACCTATATCTACGCGGCCAACGGAGTGAACGAAAAGATCAACGTACTCCTTCGCAGTACGCTTGCAGTTTTGACCTCGTTCGGCGACGGCGGGCGAGGGCCGGGACAGTTTTTCGGCTGCCACAACCTGGCAACGGATTCCAAAGGAAATCTGTACGTCACCGAAACTTATACCGGCGCCCGCGTGCAGAGGTTCCTCTTCAAGGGCATCGGGCCGGTCGAGCGCGAACAGGGCGTGGTGCGCCCGGCCTCACGATAAAAGCCAGGCGCCAGATGGGCGCTCTGTGAGTTACGCGCCCTCAATCAGCGCGGGACCTGTGGGGCGGGAACCTTCTTCAGATCCGCCTCCGAATCCGCCTGACTTTTGGTCGGCACGACTTTATCAGGATCCATGCGAACCATCATGTACGTAACATGGTCTCCGGGAATCTCGGTCCAGAGATGTCCCGTGCCCGCCGGGATAATGAGCATATCGCCGGCCTTGAGATGATACGTCTGCGGATTGTTGATGCCGTCGGCGTTGAAGCCGGGACCGTTTTGCAATCGAACAGTCTTCTCGTCGGCGGGCCGCTTCACCGGATTCACCAGATCCGGCCCGGTGATGATCGTCCCCGAACCGTCGATGATGTAGTAGACCTCGCTGACCTGCTCGTGTTCGGCGATGGTGCCTTTCCGAATCGCGCCGGGTTCGAGATGCTTCCGCGTAACCATACCGATGCCGACCCGCGAGTGGCCCAGGTCTACCGCTCGCACCTGCTCATCGACCAGATTGTATTTGAGTGCCCTTTCCGTATAAGCGTCGAGCTCGCCCTTCGGAATGTACGTAGCGGGACACTCGGCACAGGTCGGTTTCGGCGCCTGCGCGGCGAGTGTGCCTGCGGTGATCATGGTTGCGCAAATCAGATTGCGAAGCATAGGCCTCCTGTTAACCCGGGGCGCGGCGCGCGCCGGGAACGCGTCAAGTATACACAGATCTGTCGGCAACCAGGCGGAACACCGCGGATCTCAAGCGCACACCGGCGCCAACAGAAGTTGGTGCCCCGTCATGAAATGACAGCTTCCGGTTACAGCTCGAGGGCCCCGTTCTGAGCCGCGGGTGAGCGAGCGGAATTCGGGAATTGGACCAGATTTTCGTAACGAGTCATCAGTGACGACGAACGAAACTGTACCCGGCAAGGCTTCTTCCATTTAGTATCGAGCGATATGGTCAGCGGATCTGGTTGCGCAAAGAAGCGTC
>Ga0206845_1114_pt2 | contig 23371 bp, 21 predicted proteins | sample Alteio_BWOrgCont_19_FD_152887 | JGI IMG/M metagenome (GOLD analysis project Ga0206845, IMG submission 152887) | Enriched cells from forest soil in Barre Woods Harvard Forest LTER site, Petersham, Massachusetts, United States -... | ecosystem: Environmental > Terrestrial > Soil > Temperate forest >...
AGGAAGTGGTTGCCATCATCGGTGATGGTGCGATGAGCGCGGGCATGGCGTTTGAGGCCTTAAATAATGCAGGTTCGCTGGGTTCGCGGCTGATTGTTATTTTGAACGACAATGATATGTCGATTGCGCCGCCGACGGGTGCCATGAGCGCGTATCTGGCGCGGCTGCTTTCCTCGCATCCGTATCACAAACTGCGCGACATTGGCAAAATGGTGGCCAAAAAATTTCCTGAACCTTTAGCGCGCCTCATGCGCAAAACCGAGCATTTCGCACGTGATTTCGCCGTGGGCGGCACGCTGTTCGAGCAACTTGGATTTTATTATGTCGGTCCGGTGGACGGGCATAATTTATCGCATCTTTTACCGGTCCTCAAAAACATCAAAAACGAAAAAGATTCGGGGCCAATTCTCCTGCACGTGGTGACCAAAAAAGGCTATGGTTATGGCCCCGCCGAAGCATCCGACGATAAATATCACGGTGTGGTGACGTTTGATGTTAGCACAGGAGCCCAGAAAAAATCGGCCTCCAGTGCGCCGAGCTACACGAAAGTATTTGCTGAAAGCCTCATCAAAGAAGCGCGCAAGGATGATAAAATTATCGCCATCACGGCGGCTATGCCATCGGGCACTGGACTTGATTTGTTCGAGAAAGAATTTCCTGAGCGCATGTTCGATGTGGGCATTGCCGAGCAGCATGCGGTGACCTTCGCGGCGGGGCTTGCCACGCAGGGTTACAAGCCATTCTGCGCGATTTATTCCACGTTTTTACAGCGCGCGTATGATCAAGTGGTGCATGATGTTGCGATTCAGAATTTGCCGGTGCGTTTTGCACTTGATCGTGCGGGATTGGTGGGCGCGGATGGCCCCACGCATGCGGGCGCGTTCGATGTGACGTATCTGGCTACGCTGCCCAATTTTGTGGTGATGGCGGCCGCCGATGAGGCCGAACTCGTGCATATGGTGGCGACTGCTGCTGCTTATGATAGTGGCCCGATTGCTCTGCGTTATCCTCGTGGCGAAGGTGTTGGAGTAAGCTTGCCGGAAGTGGGTGTGCCGCTGGAAATCGGCAAGGGCCGCGTGGTAAAAGAGGGTGATCGCGTCGCATTATTATCGCTTGGCACACGGCTCACGGAATGTTTGAAAGCGGCTGCGCAGCTTGAAGAAATGGGTATTTCAACCACGGTTGCCGATGCGCGATTTGCTAAGCCGCTGGATCAAAATCTTGTTCGCGCCCTCATGAAAAATCACGAGCTGGTGATCACGGTTGAAGAAAATTCGATCGGCGGATTTGGCGCGCATGTGCTGACGTTTGCCGCGCAAAATGGCTTGCTTGATGGTAAAACGCAATTACTGCCGCTATATCTCCCCGACCAGTTCATTGAACAGAATGCACCGCACACGATGTATGACATCGCAGGTCTCAACGCCCAGCAGATTGTCAAAAATGTGGCGGAAAGACTGGGCAAAAAGCCCGTTCTGGTCAAACAGGCTTAGAGCATTTTTCATTTAGCCCTGCGCATTGTTATCCTTCGGACTCGCCGTCGGTCACGTACTCAAGGGTACGCTCCTCCTGCTCGCCTTGGCTGCCTAGCGCAGAACTAAAGCAAAAGCGCTCTTACTATAAAATATTGAATTTTAATAATTATTTATTGTCATATGGGGTGTCATAAAAGTTTCATCCTAAGCCGCGCGGCCTTGTGCTAAACTTTAAGCATAATCAACCGGATGAGGTTTTTATGGCAGATCCCGTACCGTATAATGTAAATCCCGAACTGTCGGTGATGAAAGAAGACATCGCCGAACGCCGCAAGCAATTGCTGATCAAAGGAATCACCGTTGCCGCGGTGGCGGTGATCGCCGGCGTTTTGCTGGGCGGTGTGGTGGGTGCTTTGGCAATAGGAGAATTAGCCAGTGGAGGTTGCGCTGCTCGGCGCAATGTATGGCGGCATGGCCGGATTCATGGGCGGCGGGTTGATCAGCGGAATCGTAACGATGAAAGAATCCACCAAACTCAAGCTCGACGAAGAAATGGTGCAGAGCTATATGCAAGGCAAAGGCAGCTGGGGCCATGGTTATCGCGAGGAGGTTGCTGAGAGGGGTTATTCCATGGCCGGTCCGGTGCCGGGCCAGTTCGCAGGGCGTGAGAATGAACGCAGCGCGAATAAAACGGGGAGAAGCGTATGAATACCACTACTGTTGTCGCACCCTATAACGCCAATCCCGAGCTGGTGGCGATGAAAGAAGATATCGCGCAACGTAAGCTCAACGTGAAAATCAAAGGCATGTTGATTGGCGGGGCATTGCTGTTGCTTGGTGTTGTAGCACTTGGAGCAGTTGCTATGGCGGCGCCGGGAGCAGCCGTTCATATGGCTGGATTCGCCCAGCCGTTGATCTATGCCGCCATGGCGGGTGGCAGCGCGATTGTGGGGCTGGCCACCATGAAAGAAGTCAAGAAACTCGAAATGGATGAGCAATATTTGTCCAGCTACATGAGCGGTAAAAATTACTGGGGCGAGGGCTATCGCGAGGAAGTGGCCGAAAAAGGCTATTCGATGGCCGGGCCAGCAGTGGCTATGAGCGGACCGCCTGCGCAGCACGGTCGTGGACGTACGGGGTGACTGATGTATGAGCGGTGATGGGCCAGACAATCAAAATATCCCTGAAAAACCGGCCTTGAGGCCAGAACTTAGAGTATTTAATCCAGATGGAATGGATGTTCCTGCCATAAATTCCGATGCTATACAGCGCCGTTTTCAGGATCATATAAACACTAACGATGATTATACGCCTAACCAAAGAGAAGCTCTTCTTGCGCGTCGAAAAATCGTTGCAGCTCTTAAAAAATTGCGGCAAGGACAGAAGTGCAATAACGGTTTTGACAGTCTGTGCAGATTTGTAGAAGGCCATTTACTGGGCCGGGATACCTCCGTAGTAGGCCATGATAGTTCTACATTAACGCCAGAGTCTGCTGAAATCCTGGAATCCTTGATAAAGTGGATGTTAAAACTAGAGAAGATTAACTCTAAAAACGGCGGACAGGTTTTGTATAATAACATACTTGATGAAATAAACTGGATAAAATGCCATAGTACTGCACTGGACGATTTTATTAGCTTCAAGAATTCCAGCCAAGCACGCGATTTATGAGCCTTCGCCTCTCCGTCACCGGCAACACGCTTACTTTCAACGGCAAAACCTATCGCTGTGCTGTCGGCAAAAACGGATTTTCTGCGCATAAAAAAGAAGGCGACGGCTGCACGCCGGTAGGCGTTTTCCCGTTGCGCGAATGCTGGTATCGCGCTGATAAAATGGCCATGCCAGAAACCGACCTGCCGCTCAAAATAATCTACGAAAATGACGGCTGGTGCGATGATCCTAAGGCTCCCGATTATAACCTGCCCGTTAAACTGCCTTATGATTTTTCACATGAAAATCTGTGGCGCGAAGATGACGTTTATAACCTCATCGTGCCGCTGGGCTATAATGACAATCCGGTGGTTGCTGGCAAGGGCAGCGCCATTTTCATGCATCTCGCAAAACCGGATTATTCGGGCACGGAAGGCTGCGTGGCGCTTAAAGAGCCGGATTTGCTGGAAGTGCTCAAGCTGTGCGATTTAGGTACAGTCATCGACATACAGAGGAAATGACTGGATTCCAGCTTTCGCTGGAATGACAAAGCGCTTGCCTTTCTGGCCAGTCTACACTAGCTTTCCGGCCTGTTTATCTGAAAGGAAAGATCATGCCTGCTACCGCTGCCAAATCGCATTTTACGGATTACAAAGTTGCCGACATTAAGCTCGCCGAATGGGGCCGCAAGGAAATTTCCATTGCCGAAAGCGAAATGCCAGGCCTTATGGCGCTGCGCAAGGAATTCGGTAAAAGCCAGCCGCTGAAAGGCGCGCGCATCATCGGCTGTTTGCACATGACGATTCAAACGGCGGTGCTGATTGAAACGCTCATCGCGCTTGGCGCGGAAGTGCGCTGGTCGAGCTGCAATATTTTTTCCACGCAAGACCAGGCAGCAGCGGCCATTGCAGCGGCGGGCATTCCAGTGTTCGCATGGAAAGGCGAAACCGAGGAAGAATATGAATGGTGTATTGAGCAGACGCTGAAAGGCCCGAACGGCTGGACGGCGAATATGATTCTTGATGACGGCGGCGATGTGACGCTCGTTATGCATAATAAACATCCGGATCTGCTTAAGGCAATCAAAGGCATTTCTGAAGAAACCACCACCGGCGTGCATCGCCTGCATGAAATGGTGAAAGCGGGCAAGCTCAAGGTGCCGGCGATCGACGTGAACAACTCGGTCACCAAATCCAAATTCGATAATTTATACGGCTGCCGCGAATCGCTGCCCGATGGGCTCAAGCGCGCCACCGATGTGATGCTCGCCGGTAAAGTGGCCGTGGTTGCAGGCTTTGGCGATGTGGGCAAAGGCTGTGCGGCGTCGCTCAAAACGGCGGGTGCGCGCGTGATTATCACTGAAATTGATCCCATCTGCGCGCTGCAGGCGGCGATGGAAGGTTATCAGGTGACGACTATGGAAGAAGTGGCCCCGCAAGCCGATATTTTCGTTACCGCCACGGGCAACGAAGATATCATCACGCTCGAACATATGCGCAAAATGAAAGACCGCGCCATTGTGTGCAACATCGGGCATTTTGATTCTGAAATTCAGGTGGCGGCGCTTAAAAATCTCAAATGGTCGGAAGTAAAACCCCAGGTCGATGAAATAGAATTTCCTGATGGCAAGCGCATTATTTTGCTCGCCAAAGGCCGCCTGGTGAATCTCGGTTGCGCCACGGGGCATCCGAGCTTTGTGATGAGCACGAGTTTTTCGAACCAGGTGCTGGCGCAGATTGAGCTGTGGAATAACCATAAAAAATACGAAAATAAGGTCTATGTGCTGCCCAAGCACCTCGATGAAAAAGTGGCGGCGCTGCATCTGGAAAAGCTAGGCGTGAAGCTCACCCGGCTCACTAAGAAACAGGCCGATTATATCGGCGTGAAGCCCGAAGGTCCATTCAAGCCGGATGCCTACAGATACTAGGTGAAATACATTCACCAATTCACATGACACGCTAGCAGGTTTGGGTTATAAAAAATCCACGTAACCTTTCGTTGTGATGTATGCACACTCGCAGGCTAATATTTCCAGCCGCTATCGCGATGGCCGCGGTGGCAAGCCCGGCATGGGCGACGCCCTTTAGCGCCAGCACTTCCTATATACTCATTATTCCCACGGTATTTGCCGCCGGGCTCATATTTTTCCTGCTCTATTCCACCCGGCATCAGGCCAAAACATTTGATGCGCTGTCTGCGCCCGATCCCATCATCATGCGGCTTAAGGCCGAGAACGAGAAGCTTAAAACCGAGCTTAAAAACGTTTCTACCATTATCAACATGGCGCCGTTTCCCATCTGGCAGCGCGGCAAGGATATGGCCGTGCAGTTTTATAATATCGCCTATAGCGAAGCGGTGGAAGACGTGGGCGATAAGCATGACGGCGGCCGCGCGCCAGAGCTGGACAACAAAGCCAAAACACTGGCGGTAACGGCACTGAGCAGTGGAAAGCCCGTGCTTGACCGGCGGCATATCGTGGTGGGTGGCGCGCGCAAGTTGTTTGAAATTCACGAGTTGCCGGTGCCGGAAGAAAAAATTTCCGTCGGTTTTGCGATCGATATTTCGGAAGTGGAGGTGCTCAAGGAAGATCTGGACCGCCATGTCTCCGCGCAGTCGGATTTGCTTGAAAGTTCGGCGTCGGCTATGGCGATTTACGGCGCCGACATGCGGCTTAAGTCGTTCAATTATGCGTTTGTCTCGTTGTGGAAATTCGATGAGATATGGCTGGAAACTCAGCCCACTTACGGCGAGATTCTCGAAGCGCTGCGCGAAAAACGCAAACTGCCCGAGCAGGCCAATTTCCAGATGTTCAAGCAGCAGCAGATGAAATTATTCACCGATCTCATCGAGCCGCGCGAGGAATTTTTCTACTTGCCCGATGGCCGTTCGCTGCGTGTGATAGCCATCCCGCATGCGTTGGGTGGCATTTTGTTTGCGTATGAAGATGTGACCGACCGGCTGGCGCTGGAACGTTCGTACAACACGCTGATCGCCGTGCAGCGCGAAACGCTCGACAATCTGCATGAGGGCGTGGCGGTGTTCGGCGAGGATGGGCTACTTAAGCTCAGCAATCCGAATTTTTTGTCGTTGTGGAAGATTGATGCTGAAACGGCGCGCTCTGAGCCACACGGGCGCGAACTGGTGGAGCGCTGCAAGGATCTTTATATCTACACGGAATGGGACAATTTCAAGCAGAACCACATCGCCGAAATGCAGTCGCGCGAGCTGATTTCCAAGCGGCTCGAACGCAGCGACGGCAAGGTGATCGACTGGCGCAAAGTGCCGTTGCCAGATGGCGCAACGCTCATCACCTATCTCGATATTACTGATTCCACGCTGGTGGAGCGTAGTTTGCGTGAACGCAACGAAGCGCTGCAGGCTGCCGACCGCTTAAAGAGCGAGTTTCTCGCCAATGTATCGTATGAGCTGCGCTCGCCGCTCACCTCGATTCTAGGTTTTTCCGAAATGCTCAAGCAGCTTTATTTTGGCTCCTTAAGCGACAAGCAGAAGGAATATGTCGAGGGGATTTACCAGTCGTCGCACCACCTCATGCAGCTCATCAACGACATTCTCGACTTGGCGGGGGTGGAAGCCGGATATATGCGGCTGGAAATTACCAAGTTCGATATTTACGCGATGATGAAATCGGTGCTGTCGCTTATTCAGGAGCGTGCGCGCGAGCTCAATCTCAACATCGAATTCAAATGCCCGTCGAAGATCGGTAAAATGACCGCCGACGAAACGCGCATCAAACAAATTCTGTTCAATCTGCTCTCCAACGCCATCAAATATTCGGAGGCCGGTGGCGTGATTACACTCGGCGCTCGCGAGGAAAAACCCGACGACATCGTGCTGTGGGTCGAGGATCAGGGGCAGGGCATTCCGCCAGAAGAGCAAGAGGCCGTGTTCAGCACGTTTTACAAGGGCCGCAAGCAGGACATACCGCGGGCCAAATCCGGGCAGCGTTCGGGCACCGGGCTTGGGCTTTCCATCGTGAAAAGCTTTATCGAGTTGCATGGCGGGCAGGTGGATCTGCGTTCGGAAAAAGGCAAAGGCACATGCTTTGAATGCCGCCTCATGCGCCATAATCCCGAGCTGGTGGCGCTCATCCCAACCAAAAAGGCATCGTGATGAACACGCGTTACATACTCACTATTTCCTGCAAAGACGTGCGCGGCATCGTGGCGGCAGTAACGGGTTTTTTGGCCGAGAATTATGGGTTCATCATCGAGTCGGCACAATTCGGCGATGAGTCGACGGGAAAATTTTTCATGCGCGTGGAATTCGCCATGGAAAAAGGCGGCCCCAATGAAGCGGCGCTCATCAAACGTTTCAAGGAAAAGGTGGCGAACCGTTTCGGCATGGACTGGCAGGTGATTCCCAAAAGCCGCAAAAGCCGCGTGATGATTATGGTTTCCAAACATGGTCATTGCCTGAATGATTTACTCTATCGCTACAAAACCGGCCAGCTGGCGATTGAGATTCCGGCCATCGTTTCCAATCACAAAGATTGGGAAGAAGTGGCCAAGTGGCATGAAATTCCGTTTTATTATTTGCCGGTCAAAGAGGGCAAAAAAGCTGCGCAGGAAGCCAAAATTTCTGAGCTCATCACTGAGCATAATGTCGACACCGTGGTGCTGGCGCGCTACATGCAGATTCTCTCGGCCGATTTATGCAAAAAATTGCAAGGCCGCGCGATCAATATTCATCATTCGTTCCTACCCAGTTTTAAAGGCGCGAGGCCTTACGCGCAGGCGTTCGACCGCGGCGTGAAAATCATCGGCGCCACCGCGCATTACGTCACCACGGATCTCGATGAAGGCCCGATCGTCGAGCAGGAAGTCGCGCGCGTGGATCACACGCACAGCCCGGAGGATTTAACCGCCATCGGCCGCGACATTGAATGCGCCGTGCTCGCCCGCGCGCTCAGATTCCACATCGAGCACCGCGTGATTTTAAACGGGAAGAAAACGGTGATTTTTAGGTGACAATCCGCGCATAAGCGAAGCGCATAGCAACAAGTGCGGGGATTTAATGCGTTACGACACCTGTTTCGCCATCAGCCTTGGGCAGCGTGGTGACGGGCGGCGGCGGCGTCCATTCCACCGGCTCGGGCATGCGCACGAGTGCATGCTTCAAGACTTCATCGACCGTTGAAACCGGGATGATGGTGAGGTCACGCTTCACATTTTCGGGAATTTCCTCGAGGTCCTTCACGTTTTCCTGCGGAATTAAAACGGTGGTCAAACCGCCGCGCAGCGCCGCAAGCAGTTTTTCCTTGAGGCCACCGATGCCGAGCACACGGCCGCGCAGCGTCACTTCGCCGGTCATGGCAACGTTTTTCTTTACCGCAATGCCGGTGAGCGTTGACACAATGGCGGTGGTCATAGCGATGCCGGCCGATGGCCCGTCTTTCGGCGTGGCGCCTTCGGGCACGTGCACGTGGATGTCACGCGTCTGGAAGGTGGGCGGGATGATGCCGAAATCCAGCGAGCGCGAGCGCACATAAGAGATCGCGGCCTGCACCGATTCCTGCATCACATCACCCAGTTTGCCGGTGATCGAGGTTTTGCCTTTGCCGGGCATGGTGATGGCTTCGATGGTGAGGAGTTCTCCGCCGACTTCTGTCCAGGCCAGGCCCGTGACCATGCCGACTAAATCTTCTTTTTCCGCTTCGCCGTAGATGAATTTGCGCACGCCGGCGAATTTGCCGAGATTGGCGGCCGTTACTTTGATGGCTTTGCGGCCTTTGAGCAGAATTTCTTTCACCGCTTTACGCGTAGCGTTGGCGATTTCGCGCTCGAGGTTTCGCACGCCGGCTTCACGCGTGTAATAACGGATGATGTCGCGCAGCGCATCTTCGGTGATGGACCATTCTTCTTTTTTGAGGCCATGCGCCTTCATCTGCTTGGAAATTAGATGCTGCTTGGCGATGTGGACTTTTTCGTCCTCGGTGTAGCCCGGGATACGGATGACTTCCATGCGGTCAAGCAGCGGGCGCGGCATGTTCATGCTGTTGGCGGTGGCGACGAACATCACATCCGACAAATCATAATCCACTTCCAGATAATGATCGTTGAAGGTGTGGTTTTGTTCGGGATCGAGCACCTCAAGCAGCGCCGCTGCCGGATCGCCGCGGAAATCGGAACCCATTTTGTCCAGCTCATCGAGCAGCATGAGCGGGTTGGAAGATTTCGCCTTTTTCATCGACTGAACGATTTTGCCGGGCATGGAACCGATATAGGTGCGGCGGTGACCGCGGATTTCCGCTTCGTCACGCACGCCGCCGAGCGAAATGCGCACAAAATTGCGGCCCGTGGCGCGCGCGATGGATTTGGCCAGTGAGGTTTTTCCCACGCCGGGCGGGCCTACGATGCAAAGGATTTGCGATTTTACCTGCTTGGTGCGCTGTTGCACCGCGAGGTATTCCAGAATACGTTCTTTGACTTTCTCCAGGCCATAATGGTCTTCGTTGAGGATTTTCTCAGCGTTTTTAATGTCGCTTTTAATACGCGTCTGTTTTTTCCACGGCAGCGTGATAATCCAATCCAGATAATTACGGATGACGGATGCTTCCGCGCTCATGGCCGACATGGTGCGCAGTTTTTTGACTTCAGACAGCGCTTTTTCGCGCACTTCTTTGGTTAAGCGCAGCTTCTTGATTTTTTCTTCGATCTCGCCGATTTCATCCTTGCCGTCTTCGCCTTCGCCGAGTTCTTTCTGGATGGCTTTCATCTGCTCATTCAAATAATATTCGCGCTGGGTTTTTTCCATCTGGCGCTTGACGCGGCTGCGAATGCGGCGCTCGGTGTTGAGCACGGAAATTTCACTCTCCATGAGGGAGAAGATATGTTCCAAACGCTCAGAAACCTGCAGCATCTCGAGGATTTTTTGCTTCTCGGCAATATCGACCGACATGTGCGCGGCGATGGTGTCGGCGAGCAAACTCGGATTGGTTATTTTACTTACAGTGCCGAGCGTTTCCGGCTGAATTTTTTTGTTGAGTTTCACATACTGTTCGAACTGGCCGAGCACCGTGCGGAACATACCTTCGATTTCCTGTTTGTCGCCGTCTTGATCTTTGGCGACGCCGGCGAGCACCTGGAAATAATCCTTATTGTCGACGAATTCCATGATCTGCGCGCGCGCAATGCCTTCGACCAGCACCTTTACCGTGCCGTCGGGCAGGCGCAAAAGCTGCAGGATATTACCGATGCAACCCATGCGGTAAATATCGCCTTCCTTGGGATCGTCCACGCCGCCATTCTTCTGGGTTACCAGCAGAATTTTGCCTTCGCGCTTGACGACTTCTTCCAGCGCCCGCACGGACTTTTCACGGCCGACAAACAGCGGTACTACCATGGAAGGAAACACCACGATATCACGCAACGGAAGAACGGGATAAATTTCGGCTTTGAGTTCGTTTGTAATGGGTTCCATAATTTCGGGCTTTGGTGATTTTAGCTGAGATTTGTTGCTTGCTATTTTAATATAAGGCAACTATCCCGTGATTACCAGTGGCAAGTGGCATTATTTGTATATATGCTTGTTTGGCAGTGGCTTATGCGGATATGGCGGAATTGGTAGACGCACCAGGTTTAGGTCCTGGCGCCGCGAGGCGTGGGGGTTCGAGTCCCTCTATCCGCACCAGGCCTGGTTTTGGTACAGTTGCCCCCGTTTAAGGGTACAAAAAGGTACAGTTTTCGCGGCATTTTTCGTCCATAATTTATATAAATTGTTATATATCAATATGTTATATATTCCTCCGCCGAAGACATGATTTTTTAGGCAGATGAGGGGCTATTTAGACGCCGGAATTTCCTTATTTTAGCCCCGCTGGGACACGCCCGGAAGCCTGTTTTACTGGTGCTTAACATGCCATAACCCATTGTCATAAAAACTTAACACACGGGCTGGCGGGGGTATGTTAGGATGAGGTATCGTGCTACAAAGGATTGCCAATGGCTTATATCCAGGGACTTAAAACGCAGGAACAACAGGCGATCGCTAAGGCATTTGTCGATAGCGAAGCCGATGCTGCGCGCGCGCTTTTGCTGGGTGAATGGCGGATGCCGCCTAGTCAGGACGGTTCTGTGCCCAGTCAGGCAGCCATTGAGGCAGCAACGAATAATCAAAAAAATAATAATTTTATTTACGGCCCGCTGGCATCGTGGTCTGGGCAATATGATTCTGCTTATCTCAAAGCGAATCCCCAATTTGTCGATAAAAAAATCGAGGAATTAAAAGAGCAATCTTATAAAGCCATGGTCGACGGCGCGGAGCCCAAAGGCATGGGCGAGATACTAGGAGATACGTTTGAAAGATTCGGCGGGAATGTTCAAAGCAGAATACAAGGCGCAATGGACAATTTCGATATATGGAAGCCTGGCCAGTCTATCATGGCGTTCCCGAATGCGATCATGCAATCCATATGGGGCGCTATCTCCGATTTCATCAAGCAAATGGCGCTGAGTTTCCTAGGCGATCAGTATGCGCCGCAGATGATGATGGTCAAAAGGAATTATCTTGATCAGTTGGGTAATTTCATTACCGGCAAGCCGCGTACCGAAATCAAGCTGGAGGAAGCCAACGAGGCACTGCATTACCAAAATGCCGGAAAGGCGCTCAAGAAACATCTTTATACACCGTCGGATGGGAAGAAGTTCACGCATGAAGAATTAGAAAATTTCGGTCATGCGATTGAATATAAATTCACCGAAATCAGGAAAATGGGCATCGAGAAATACCGAGAACAACAGGATGCCGAACGCAAGCGCGATGTTAAAACTCCGACGCCGGATCAACTGGTTGCGCGCACGCCCATGCCAGGAGTTTCTACCGACGGGCAAGATCTGCCAAATACGGGCGCGCCAAATGGTGGTGCCCCAACAGCCACTCCTGTTGCACAGCAGCAGAAGCAGCAAAAAAATGGTAATGCGCCAGCAACCAGAGTAAATCCCACACAAGTCCAGCCCTCCTTCTAACAAAACCCCTTGCCAATACGCATATTTCATGGAAAGTCTCTTGAATTCCATGCGATTCACGCATAAATGTCATTTATCAACCCATTCATAGTCATTATTATAAGCGAGTTATCATGCAGGTTACGGAACTGGAAAATAAAGGCCTTAAAAGGCAGTATAAAATCATCATCGCCGCCGACAAGGTTGGCGAGCAGATGGACGTCGAGCTCAAAGTTGCCGGCGAGCGCATCAAAATCCCTGGCTTCCGCCCGGGCTTCATCCCCATGAAAATCCTGCGCCAGCGCTATAGCGCCAGCGTGCAGCCGGAGGTGCTGAAGCGCCTCATCAACCAGCACACGGGTGAATTGCTGGCGGAAAAGAAAATCCGTCCGGCCATGACGCCGCATATCGCGATCGACGAATACAAACCTAACAGCGACCTGGTGTTTACCGTCGCGTTCGATGTGTTTCCGGAGGTGCCGGAAGTGGCATTCGAAAAAATCACGCTCGAGCGCAAAACTTATGACATTGGAGATAATGACCTCGATGAGGCCATGGCGCGCATCGCCGAAACCAGCCCCAAGCTCGTGCGCATGGATGCTGGCAGTAAAGCGGCGCTGGGCAACGCCCTCACCATCGATTTTAAAGGCATGATCGGCGGCAGCCTGTTTGAAGGCGGCTCGGCGTCGGATTTCCGCCTTGAGCTCGGCAGCGGCCAGTTTATTGAAGGGTTTGAGGATCAACTCGTCGGCGCCAAGGAAGGCGATGAGCGCAAAGTAGTCGTGACTTTCCCCAAAGATTATCCGGCAAAAAATCTCGCCGGCAAGGAAGCCACATTCGATACCAAAGTGAAGGAAATTTACCGCAAAGATCTTCCTGAGGTAGATGACAGCTTCGCGCAGGACCGCGGGTTCGGCGATCTTAAGGCGTTCCGCGAGGCGGTTAAGGGCCAGATGGTCAAGGAATATGATATGCTTGTGCGCAATGACCTTAAAAAACAACTCTTCGATGCGCTCGAAAAAAAGTATGATTTCGATCTGCCGCCGAGCATGGTTGATGCTGAGTTCGGTAATATCTGGGACCGGCTCAAAGAAGCCCGTATGCGCGGCGCCGAGCCTGATGAAGGCAAAAGCGATGCCGAGCTGCAGGATGAATATAAAAAGATTGCGCAGCGCCGCGTGAAGCTTGGTCTGGCGCTGGCGGAAATCGGCGGCAAAAATAAAATCCAGATTAGCCGCGATGAACTCACCCGCGCCATCGTGCAGCAGGCTACGCAATATCCCGGCCAGGAGCAGAAGGTGATGGAGTTTTACCGCAATAACCCCGAACGCGCGGAAGAACTGCGCGGGCCCATTCTGGAGGAAAAAGCCGTCGATCTGATCTTGGGCAAAGTGCAATATACGGACAAAAAAGTGCCGCTTAAGACACTCGCCGGCGACGATGAGGATGAAAACAGTGATAGCGATGCAAAAAAATCCGCCAAAAAATCTACAAAAGGCAAAGACAAAGAGGAATCATCCACAAAAGCGAAGAAGAAGGCTTGAGTCTAGTAATAAATAATTAATCTTTGCCGACTACTAACTGGAAGTGAGCAACATTTTATAAGGAAGATTATGGCTGATATCCAAGACGTCACGATGAACACGCTGATTCCGATGGTGATTGAGCAAACCGCGCGCGGTGAGCGCTCATTCGATATTTATTCTCGCCTCCTCAAAGAGCGCATCATCTTCGTTACTGGCGCGGTTGAGGATCACATGGCGTCGGTCATCTGCGCGCAGCTTTTATTCCTCGAGTCGGAAAATCCGGACAAAGAGGTGTTCATGTATATCAATTCACCGGGCGGCGTGGTGACGTCGGGTCTGTCGATTTATGACACCATGCAATATATCCGTCCGAAAGTGTCTACGCTCTGCATCGGCCAGGCGGCTTCGATGGGATCGCTGCTGCTTGCGGCCGGTGAACCGGGCATGCGCTATTCGCTGCCTAACTCTCGTATCATGATTCATCAGCCCTCCGGCGGGTATTCCGGCCAGGCGACGGATATTGAAATTCATGCGAAAGAAATTCTCGCTTTGAAAGCGCGACTGAACCAGATTTACGTGAAGCATACCGGCCAGAAACTGGCAAACATTGAAAAGAATATGGAGCGCGATAATTTCCTCAGCGCCGAAGCGGCCAAGGAATTCGGCCTTATCGATCAGGTGCTGGATAAGCGCAGCGCGGAAGATGTGACGAGTGATAAGAAGAAATAGTATGGTGCTTGGTGCTTAGTTCTTGGTGCTTGAGTGTCAAGAATGAAAAACCAAGAACTAAGAACCAATAACTAAGGACTATTTTGTGACCAAAGCAGGTAGCGGTAAAGAATCGAAAAATACGCGGTATTGTTCCTTCTGCGGAAAGAGCGAACATGAGGTGCGTAAGCTCATCGCGGGACCGACCGTGTTCATCTGCGATGAATGTGTCGTGCTGTGCATGGACATCATCCGCGCCGCCGACAAAGGCGTGCTGGCCAAAGAAGGCGACGATATTGCCAAGCCGCAGGACATCCGCAAGGTGCTTGATGATTATGTGATTGGGCAGGACCAGGCGAAGAAAATTCTCTCGGTCGCTGTGCACAACCATTACAAACGCATTTCACTGCTTGAAAAAAATTCCGACGTCGAATTGGCAAAATCTAATATTCTGCTCATCGGCCCAACCGGTTCGGGCAAAACGCTGCTGGCGCAAACGCTCGCGCGCATCTTAGATGTTCCGTTCACCATGGCCGACGCCACCACGCTCACCGAAGCGGGTTATGTGGGCGAAGACGTGGAAAATATCATCCTGCGCCTCTTGCAAGCCGCCGATTACAATGTTGAACGCGCGCAACGCGGCATTGTGTATATCGATGAAGTCGACAAAATTTCGCGCAAGTCTGATAACCCGTCCATCACGCGTGACGTGTCGGGTGAGGGCGTGCAGCAGGCGCTGCTCAAAATTATGGAAGGCACCGTGGCCAGCGTTCCGCCGCAGGGCGGCCGCAAACACCCGCAGCAGGAATTCTTGCAGGTGGATACCGCGAATATATTATTTATTGTCGGTGGTGCGTTTTCGGGACTGGATAAAATCATCGCGGCGCGCGGCAAAGGCACGGCCATTGGCTTCGGTGCAGATGTGCGCTCGAGCGAAAATACCCGCATCGGCGATCTGTTTGCCAAAGTGGAACCGGAAGATTTACTCAAGTTCGGCCTGATTCCCGAATTCGTGGGCCGGTTGCCGGTCATCGCCACACTTATGGATCTGGATGAGGAAGCGCTTATTTCTATTCTCACCGAGCCGAAAAATGCGCTCATCAAACAATATGCAAAACTGTTTGAGATGGAAGGCGCGCGCCTGCGCTTCTCCGAAGATGCGCTCAAAGCCGTCGCCAAAAAAGCCATCAAGCGCAAAACCGGCGCGCGCGGCCTGCGTGCGATCCTCGAGGGCATTTTGCTCGATCTCATGTATGACCTGCCGAGCATGACCAACGTCGAAGAAATCATCATCAACGCCGATGTGGTGGATAATGGTGTGGCACCAGTGATCGTTCATGCTGAGACTACTAAGCGCGAAAGCAAAAAACCTCATTAATTTAGGGGTGCTTGGTTCTTGGTGCTTAGTGCTTGGTAATCGCCTTAACTAAGCACTAAGCACCAAGAACCAAGCACTGCCTTTACTCTTCCAAGCGTTTTTTTTAAAAAAATTGCACGAAATACTGTTTACAAGACCATTTTTTGGTGCTTGGCTTCCTCACAGCTTGTATTTCAGGACGTGAGCAAGGGTCCTTCTCACCGCGTACAAGTATCCACTAAAGCAATATGGGAGTTAAAACCATGAACAAGAACGAACTGATTGCAGAAGTAGCTGATCAATGCGAAATCACCAAAGCACAGGCCGCTGAGTGCGTTGATGCATTCACGTCCATCATTGCAAAATCCCTCTCCAAGGGTGAGGAAATCCGCCTCGTCGGTTTCGGCACCTTCACCGTTGCGCACCGCAAGGCCACTGAAGGCCGCAACCCGCGCACCGGCGCCGTCATCAAAATCGCCGCCAGCAATCGTGCGAAATTCAAAGCTGGTAAGGCGCTGACTGAACAGGTGAACAAAAACAGCGCTAAGAGAAAAGCAGCTTAATTACTACTAGGCTGGCCGGCTTGCTTGCCTTTGCTGCGCTTCTCGCGGTTACGTACCTAAGTTGTACGCTCACGCTCGATGCTCACAAAGGCTTTGCATCCGCCTCAGCCTAGCGTAATTATATTATTGGTATTCAAAAAGCGTCCGGGCCAAAAATTAATTCGGGCCGGGCGCTTTTTTATTTGCGGCGGGTGAGCGCGGTAAATCCCATCTCGAGCGCCATGATGACGGTCACTGGGATGAGCCAGTACAGATAACGAAATTCAGGTGATGCATTTACGACTATGTAACTAAGTGCATAAAGCATTGCGCTCGACCCCAGCGCCACGAGATGCTCCGAAAACAGCGATCGCTTCCAGCGAGCTATAATCAATAGTATGGTGATGATGGCCATATATGGGGCTCCCCGCAACAGCCAGGAATCTTTGATGTACATATACAAAAGTGGCATATGGTAACCTGCGGGGGCTAGCTGCTCGGATTGCTTCTCCATGCAGAAATAAGGCCAGCTGTAAAGACCGTCTAGCCCTATCAGTTGCAGGAACAGCGTGCCGCGCAATGTAATATAGGCCATGGGTTCCTGAATAATTGCGTTTAGCCATGCCTGCTGCAAATCATGAACGTCTTGGGCATTGTCGAGAAAGCGTAACCCCTTTCCCGGCCCATAAAAATAGATGCTGTTGACGCTTTCCGTACGAAGCTGTTCGATATTTTCAAGCTTCAAAGGTGTTTCTCGGATATCTGATTTTTTTGCTGTCCAGAAATTTTTTAACGTCGAGGGCTTGTCATAATCGTTATACAAGTTCGGTAAATACATGTGCCAGGTTTTGGCAGAAATACCGACCAGATCATAAGCATAGATCATCTGGATGGGATAAGACGATTGGCTGGTCAGCAGCGTATTGGTTCCCCAGATCGCGCCCAGTAATGTCGCAAAAATCATTATGCCGGCGCTTATTTTCTTCCATCGCGGCATATTCCGGCAGGCAATGAACCCGGCCCATAGTGCCAGCGGAAAAACGGCAAACACGGCGTTATGGCGATAACCCAGGGCTAAAAAAAGGCAGAAGACGCCGAATATAAAGGCGGTTTTTGAACGTGTGCGCGCAGCCGTCAGCAGGCCGCCATACGCCCCCAGCAGGCCCGCGCACATTAGTGAATCTTTGATGTTCTGGCTTAAAATGGCGAATGCCGGCGGGAAAAATCCGGCGCTGGCAAAAAACACCAGCCACAGGATTTTCTTATCGAACCACGGGCGGATGGCCAGAATCAATCCGCACCAGTATAGGAGATTCATCGCCAGGAATAAATTAGCGTAGGGCGGGTGAAACTCAAACGGAAGTTGATTCAAAAACCACCAACTGAAGGCAATCATCGGCGGATGCCAGTTGTTGTAATGCGTGGAGTGGTTACTGGTTGCCTCAATCCATGAAAAGCCCGGATCGCCCGATTGGCAGCCCGGGTAAAACGCGTAGATGCTCGCTGCCATGCCGATCACAAGCGCGAGAATTTCCCATAGCCAGCGCGCGCGCCAAATAGCGGTTTTTCCTGAAATATCAGACATCGGTAACCGTTTCCCCTTTTTTATCGCTGTATCCCATGTTTTGGTATTGCAAACAAGAATAAAGGAGGGTAAAACGCCTTTCCTCTTTGTCTTTGGGGAGTTCTCGGCTGCCTAGCCAATTACCCAAATACCTCGAGGATGAAATAAGGGTGTTTAGCTCAGTTGGTTAGAGCATCTCGTTTACACCGAGAGGGTCGGGAGTTCGAGTCTCTCAACACCCACCACGCTTCGCCTTCGGCTACGCGTGGCGCAGCCAGGTGGAGTCGTTTAGGCAAAGCAGTGTCCGGCGAAGCCTCTTGCGTAGACGGACTGGTTGCAACAGAATACATATACACTTCTTTGCGGGGGTGTAGCTCAGTTGGTTAGAGCGTCGCCCTGTCACGGCGAAGGTCACGGGTTCGAGTCCCGCCACTCCCGCCACCCTACGCCCTTACGGGCTTCGGGTGGCAGGCCACCCGTAAGGCCGTTTAGGCGTAGGAGTGTCGCCCGAAGCTTTAGCGTAGGGGGACTGGTGCAGCATATGTGGTACGTCTATTTTCTTGAATTGAGCAATGGCGATATTTATGTCGGCTCAACACCCAATCTTAAACGCAGATTTAATTTGCACCATGACGGGCAGGTACAATCTACGAAAGCATTTCGACCTATGAAATTACGATCTTATGTGGCAATTGAAACCGAAAAACAGGCCAGAGAACTTGAAAAATATTTTAAATCTGGCTCAGGCAAGGCAATTGCTATAAAGAGATTCTTGTCCTAAATCCTTGGGGCGGTCCGGCGGATTTTTTGGATTTATATTTAGCAAGCGAAGCCAGCAGGCGAGCATCAATCCCCCCACACAATTTTTAATAACAATTCATCCATCGCAATTTCCTAAAAAAGTCTAAACGTGGCTTAAGTTTTTTCACAAAAAATCCCTTTGTATCCATGCGATAAACTGACTATAACCAGATTCCATGGATCAAGTCGTCGCAAGTTACTTTCCGATCATTGTTTTTCTGGCCATCGCTGTGGGTTTGGCGATGGTGATGATTTTTTTGCCCATGCTGGTGGCGCGCAACGAACCCGATAACGAAAAAAATTCCCCTTACGAATGCGGTTTCGACGCGTTCGGCGATGCGCGCGGCAAGTTCGACGTGCGGTTTTACCTGGTCGCCATTTTATTCATTATTTTCGATCTCGAAGTGGCTTTTTTATTTCCGTGGGCGGTAAGTTTGGGCGAAATCGGCAAAGCCGGGTTCTGGTCGATGATGGGATTCCTTTTTGTTCTCACCATTGGCTTTATTTATGAATGGAAAAAAGGCGCACTGGAGTGGGAATAATGAGAAAGGCATTAGGCATGAGGCATTGGGCATTAGAAAAGAGGGTATCTGCATGACATCACTAATGCCTAAGGCCCAATCCCTAATGCCTGCCCAGGACCAGGATGCTTTGCTCGGGCAGGTGTTTGATGAATTCAGCGATAAGGGTTTTGTCGTTGCCAACCTCGATAAACTCGTCAACTGGGCGCGCACGGGAAGCTTGTGGCCCATGACGTTTGGCTTGGCGTGTTGTGCGGTGGAGATGATGCAGGCGGCGGCTTCGCGCTATGATATGGATCGGTTGGGCCTGGTGTTCCGTCCAAGCCCTCGCCAATCGGATGTGATGATTGTGGCCGGGACGCTGTGTAACAAAATGGCTCCGGCGCTGCGCAAGGTTTATGACCAGATGGCCGAGCCGCGTTATGTAATTTCGATGGGCAGTTGCGCCAATGGTGGCGGTTATTACCATTATTCCTATTCGGTGGTGCGCGGATGCGACCGCATTGTGCCAGTCGACGTGTATGTGCCTGGCTGCCCGCCCACGGCGGAGGCGCTGATGTATGGTATTTTGCAGCTGCAGAAGAAGATTCGGCGGACGGGGACGATTGTCAGATGAGTGAAATCTTAGAACATATCGCTAAAAATCTTTCGGCGCATGTGATGAAGACTGAAACCGTAAATGGCGAAGGCATTCTGCATGTGAAGCGCGAATCGATTGAAACCGTGCTGTGGTTCTTGCGCGACGATGAACAATGCCAGTTTAAGCAGCTTATCGACATTGCGGGTGTGGATTATCCCGAGCGCGAGCAGCGTTTTGAGGTGGTGTATCAACTTTTGAGCCTCACCAAAAATATTCGCCTACGCGTGAAAGTGCATACCGATGATAAAACGCCGGTGCCGTCGGTCGTGGGCGTGTATTCCTCGGCGGGGTGGTATGAGCGCGAGGTGTGGGACATGTATGGCGTGCTGTTTGCCGAGCATCCCGATCTGCGCCGCATTCTTACCGATTATGGGTTTGACGGCCATCCGCAGCGCAAGGATTTTCCGCTCACCGGCTATGTGGAGCTGCGTTATGACGAAGAACAAAAACGCGTGGTGTATGAGCCGGTGAAGCTCACGCAGGCTTACCGCAATTTCGATTTCCAAAGCCCGTGGGAGGGTAATGCAAAATATATTCTCCCTGGCGACGAGAAGGCAACCGGTACTAAATGAAAATAAAAATTCGCAAAGCGCATTTAGAGGATTTTGAAGTGATTTATAACGTTTTCCAGCGCATCTTAGAACACGGCGATACGTATTCATATACGCCTGAGGAAATGACGCCGGATCGCGCGCTGGCGTATTGGGTTTCCGCGCCGGGCACGCATTGCTATGTGGCGGAAGCGGGAAAAGAAATCGCCGGGTTTTATGCCATTCGCCCGAACCGCACCGGCCGCGCCGATCATGTGGCCAACGGCTCCTTCATTGTGCATCCGGATTATCGCAAAAAAGGCATCGGCCGCAAAATGGGTGAGCATGCGCTCAAAGCGGCCAAAAAACTGGGTTATAAAGCGATACAATTTAATTTCGTCGTGAGCACTAATAAAGTTGCGGTGGAGTTGTGGCAATCGCTTGGATTTAATATCATCGGCACCATGCCAAAAGCGTTACAACACGCCAGCAAGGGGCTGGTGGATGTGTATATCATGCATAGGTTTTTGTAGGATTGAAAATGAAAGCCCCGCTGACACAAAAAGAGATCAAAATAGTACGGGAAGCCAGTGATGCACTGGATACTATTTATCGTACCGTGTCTAATACCCTGGCGCATTCCATGAAAGGGGAAGTGGATGATTTAAGGCTTGCCTTTCTGCCTTTGGAATATTCGCGTAACGCACTGGGGCAGGTCAGCGCTGCTGTGGCTGACGAACCATACCTTACAAGCGAGCACGTAGTCACTATTTCTACTCTTAAAAATATTATGCGCCCCGTACTTTCTATTGTTGATGAGCGGCGCAAGGCACAAACAATAAAAAATCTTAGTGCGGCGCCCACGCTGGATATACTCACTGCAGCCTTTGTAAGGCACCATGGGCATGAACAAACTTTGGCGTTGAGCAAGGTGCAAGCGCTATTTAACATGGTGGAAGGCAAAACGAAAACATCACGACGCCTTGGATCGCATATAGATAGCGGGAGGCCAATGGTATAAGCCGCATGACAAAACCAGCCGTTGACATTAAAAACCTCACCCTCAATTTCGGCCCGCAGCACCCGGCGGCGCATGGGGTGTTGCGCTTAGTGCTGGAGATGGATGGCGAAGTGGTGGAGCGCGCCGACCCGCATATTGGCCTGCTGCATCGTGGTACGGAAAAACTCATCGAGCATAAAACCTATCTGCAGGCGCTGCCGTATTTCGACCGGCTGGATTATGTCTCGCCGATGAATCAGGAGCATTGTTTTTCACTCGCCGTGGAAAAGCTTTTGGGGTGCGAAGTTCCCCTGCGGGCTAAGTATATCCGTGTAATGTTTTTGGAGCTGACGCGGCTTTTAAACCATCACCTTAATATCACCGCACAAGCCCTTGACGTTGGCGCCATGACACCGCTGCTCTGGCTGTTTGAAGAGCGCGAAAAAATTCTCGAATTTTATGAGCGGGCGTCGGGCGCGCGGTTTCATGCGGCATATATCCGTCCGGGCGGCGTGCATCAGGATATTCCGGCGGGCATGGAAGAAGATATTTTGCGCTTTGTCGAGCAGCATAGGAAATATATTGACGATATGGATAATCTGCTGACGCCCAACCGCATTTTTAAGCAGCGGCTGGTGGATATCGGCGTGGTGAGCGCCGCGCAGGCGATGGATTGGGGATTTACCGGGCCAATGCTGCGCGGCTCCGGCATTGCATGGGATTTGCGCAAAAGCCAGCCCTATGAAATTTATGACCAGCTCGATTTCGATATTCCCATCGGCAAGCATGGCGATTGTTATGACCGCTATTTGGTGCGCATGGAGGAAATGCGGCAGAGTCTGAAAATCATCAAGCAATGCATCGAAAAGATGCCCAAAGGGCCGGTGGTGACGGACGATCCGAAAATCGCGCCGCCTAAGCGCGGTCTGATGAAACAATCCATGGAAGCGCTGATTGACCATTTTAAATTATACACCGAGGGCTATCACGTTCCGGCGGGTGAAACTTACACGGCGGTAGAAGCGCCCAAGGGTGAATTCGGTGTGTATGTGGTGTCGGACGGTACCAATAAGCCGCATCGCTGCAAAATCCGTGCTCCGGGCTTTGCGCATCTGCAGGCGCTCGATTTCATGAGCAAAGGACATATGCTGGCGGATGTGGTGGCGATTATAGCAACTATGGACATTGTATTTGGAGAAATTGATAGATGAAAAACTCTACTTTGGCTTCAAACCTGCTTGCGATGAAGCTTCCTCGAAGCATGTCACGTATTAAAGCATACGCTCATGCTTCTCGGTATTCATCGCTGCGCGCTTTTTTGCCAAAGCGAGTTTTTGTGAATATGCTGATGGTAATGTTTGTCCTGTTTTTCGCCAGCCCCGCTTTCGCGCAGCTAAAGATACCGTTTTTAGGCGGCGATAAGGAAAATGAAATCCCGCAGCCTTCGCAGGATGCGCCACCCCTGCCGCAATCGGCTATCAAAAAGGAACAGCAGCAGACCATCGTGCCACCTGCGCCCGCGCCCATCAAAGTTGCGGAAGCTCCTAAAATGCCACAGCTGCCGCCGGCGAAGCCTTGCATTGCAGCTGAAGTGGCTGGCCTTTTGTGGAAAGAAATCCAGGTTTATGAAGTGCCACCGGGAGACGAAACGCAGGCGCTATCAGAAAATCCCGAACAGTATCTGCTGCTGCGTGTCAACAATACATACGCCCAGCTCAACGCCGGCCATACCGCGATGAGCGAGGCTGATATCCGCGCAGCGATGGATCAGAATAATACCGTACTTTCGCAGTATCTGTTGCAGAATACCGGCATGATCTACTTTTACCAGAACAGTGCAGTGGTGGATACGCAGGTATGTTTTATCGTCACCAATCCGAAGGGTGAATTTCATGTTGGCCAAATGCTGCTGATGCCGCCGGAAGGCCAGTTGCCGCAGCGCGTAGTGAAAGTCTTTGACAGAGTCACCGGTGCCCATACAAATAGTGGTGGGCGTCAATGGCAGAGAATGGGCGGACAACGGTAAATTATGACAGGAAAATTATATCAGGCGGAATATCACGAGCAACCGGTGTCGTTCACCTTCTCGGCCGA
>Ga0206845_1115_pt1 | contig 23312 bp, 19 predicted proteins | sample Alteio_BWOrgCont_19_FD_152887 | JGI IMG/M metagenome (GOLD analysis project Ga0206845, IMG submission 152887) | Enriched cells from forest soil in Barre Woods Harvard Forest LTER site, Petersham, Massachusetts, United States -... | ecosystem: Environmental > Terrestrial > Soil > Temperate forest >...
AACTTCGACTTCGCTGTTAACCAAAGCTTCGCCCGCATAAAGCGGCTGCGGCAGGCCGATAAGCGCAAACAAAATGAACAAGGAGAGTTTTTTCATTGAAACCCTATGAAACTATGGCATTACTCATACTGATTTATCGGCATAATCGCAAACGGATAATGGATGAGCAAGAGCTATAAGCAGGCCGGAGTGGATATCGACGCGGGCGACGCGCTGGTGGAGCGCATCAAGCCGCTGGCCAGAGCCACGCGACGCAAGGGCTCCATGGATGGCCTCGGTGGATTTGGCGCGTTGTTCGACCTCAAAAAAACCAGCTATAAAGACCCGATTCTAGTGTCCTCTACCGATGGTGTGGGCACCAAGCTTAAAATCGCACAAGGCCTCAATATGCATGATACCATTGGGCAAGACCTGGTAGCGATGTGCGTCAACGACCTGGTGGTGCAGGGCGCGGAGCCGCTCTTTTTCCTCGATTATTTTGCCACCGCAAAATTATCGGTGGGTGTGGCGGCGCAGGTGATTAAAGGCATCACCGATGGCTGCAAACTGGCCGGAGCAGCGCTGGTGGGCGGCGAAACCGCGGAAATGCCCGGCATGTATGCGCCCGGCGAATATGATCTGGCTGGATTTGCAGTGGGCGCGGTCGAGCGCAAGAAATTATTGCCGCAGAAAGTATCGAAAGGTGATGTGGTGCTGGGGCTAGCCTCCAGCGGCGTGCATTCCAATGGGTTCTCGCTGGTGCGCCACATCATGGCCAAAAACAACCTGCATTATGCGGCCAAGGCGCCGTTCGCCAATAAAAAACTGGGCGAGATTTTGCTTAAGCCCACGCGCATTTATGTAAAATCATGCCTCAAGGCCATTAAAACTGGCAAGGTCAAGGCGCTGGCGCACATCACCGGCGGGGGGCTCACGGAAAATATCCCACGCGTGCTGCCGGGCAAGCTGGCGGCCGCCATTGATTGCAAGGCATGGAAATTACCGCCTGTTTTTAAATGGCTGATGGAGGCTGGTAATGTCCCCGAAGATGATATGCTGCGTACGTTTAACTGCGGTATCGGCATGGTGCTGATCGTGCCTAAAGCATCGGTGGCAACTATAATTTCTCTATTGAAAAAAGAAGGCGAAACCGTGTATCGTCTGGGCGAAATCGTTGCGCGCAAGAAGAAGGCGGTGGTATTTGCCCAATAAGAAAAAAATCGGCGTGCTGATTTCCGGTAATGGCAGCAACCTGCAGGCGTTGATCGATGCGTGCGAGCAGCCTGATTTTCCGGCCGAAATCACGGTGGTGATCTCCAACAAGGAAAGCGCGTATGGCCTCAACCGTGCGAGCGAGCACGGCATTCCCGCGCATATTATAAGCCACAAGAATTATAAAACCCGTGAAGCGTTCGATGAGGCGATGCATAAGCTGCTCTTGCATCACAATGCTGAAATTATTTGTCTGGCAGGGTTCATGCGCCTGTTATCGGCGGGTTTTATCACCAAATGGCGCGGCCGGATTTTAAATATTCATCCGTCGCTGCTGCCCAATTTTAAAGGCGCGCATGCGGTGCGCGACGCGCTTGAAGCAGAGGAGAAGGAAACCGGTTGTACCGTGCATCTGGTGACGGAAGAACTTGATTCCGGGCCAGTGATTTTGCAGGCGAAAGTTCCGGTTTTGCCGGATGATACGGAGGATTCACTACATCAGCGCATCCATGAACAGGAGCACAGGATTTATCCGCAGGCGCTGCGCATATTAGTAGAAAAACTATAGTTGTCATCCCCGCTTCATGCGGGGATTTAGGGTTGCAAGCTCTGCCGGAGCAAGTGGCCCTGGATCCCGGATCAAGTCCGGGATGACAAGGAATTAGCCGACCAGTTCAATCCCGCTGAAGAAAAACGCGATTTCGATGGCGGCATTTTCGGCTGAGTCGGAACCGTGCACGGAATTTTCGCCCACGTTTAGCCCAAATTCCTTGCGGATGGTGCCAGGCGCGGCTTTCGCCGGGTCGGTGGCGCCCATGATTTCGCGGTTTTTGGCTACGGCGTTTTCGCCTTCTAACACTTGCACAACTACCGGCTCGGAAACCATATATTCCACCAACTCGCCAAAGAACGGGCGTTCCTTATGCACGGCATAAAATTCACCGGCCTGGCGGCGCGATAAATGCATGCGTTTCTGCGCCACAATGCGCAGGCCATTTTCTTCAAACTTAGCGTTAATTTTTCCGGTTAAATTGCGCTTGGTGGCATCCGGTTTGATGATGGAAAACGTGCGCTGCTTGGCCATGCGTGTCATATCCTTATGGTTGAATATTGGCGGCTATATAGGCATAAACCATGCCAATTGCAACAACTACTGTACAAAAAAACGCGGGATCGCTATGGTACGCAAAAATTTATCGATTGTAGGAGTTTAGCTATGCGTAATGCCCTGTTTGCCTGCCTCATATTGCTGGTTGCTTGCACGAACCTGGATGACCTGCGCAAAACCGAGCCAGCGGGCACGCCGTTTCAGACGTCGCTGTCGCAAATGTATCTGGGATATGCCAGCGATGAGCAGAGGAATTACCATTGGTTCAATGCCGAGCATTTTGCCGGCAAGGGCTTGAAACTGGCCAAAGGTGAGGATGCTCAAGCGGATGAGCCGACCTCGCCCGACATGAATATCGCGCATGACAAGCTGATTGCGGCCTTAAGCGCCAAAGCCAAGGAAACCAAGCCCGATGCGGCGGCAGCGGCGCAGTTTAATTACGATTGCTGGAACGATCAGCAGAGGAATTATCCGGATGGAGAAAAGCTGGTTGAATGCCGCGATCTGTTTTTTGCTGCGCTCGATGCGCTGGGTGGAAATGCGCCCATGGCAGCGGTCTTAAATCCTGTGGATAAACCTTCAGATATGGTGTTTTTTGAGTGGGATAAATCGAACCTGACCGAGGAAGGCGACGCGACGCTGAGTAAAATTATCGACCATCTGCGCAGCGATAAAAAAGCTTATAAAATAACGCTCGGCGGCCATACCGACACCACCGGCACACAGCGCTATAACCTGGGATTGTCGCAGCGCCGCGCCGATACGGTCAAAGACGCCATGGTGGCTGGCGGCATCGACGCGGCCCGCATCAAGGTTTTCGCATACGGAAAATCTGACCCGCTCATCCAGACCGGCGACAATGTGCGCGAACCGCGCAACCGCCGCGTAGAAATTTTCATCAGCGAGCCTAAATAACCCGGCGGCGCCGTAAGCGCGTTTTGCGGTATATTTTGGTGCCGATTACGGTACAAAAAGGTACAGTTTTCGGCCCATTTCGACGCATGAATTGTTGTTTTTCAGGTAGTTATTCGAATTTCGCGGAGGGGGAATATCGTTAATTTCCCAATGGACGACTGACAACCAGCCTAACAGCTATTAATGTGGACGGGGAGGGTTTTCGTCATCCCCGCCAAGTGCAGCGCGAGCGGGGATCTAGAGTTGCGAACCTTGGCCGTGCCGTAGGCCTTGGATCCCGGCTCAAGGCCGGGATGACGGATTAAGGCAATGACCAAAACAGCTAGTGACTATCCCAAAAATACTTGCTAATTCCTTGTCATGACCGACCGTATTTTAATCCTCGATTTTGGCTCGCAGGTAACCCAACTCATTGCAAGGCGCGTGCGCGAGGCGGGGGTGTATTCCGAAATTCGTCCTTACAATATTTCCGATGCCGAAATTGCCGATTTTGCCCCGCGCGGCATTATTTTATCCGGCGGCCCGGCGTCGGTGCATGAGAATTTTTCGCCCAAATGCAGCCATCGCGTGTTTGAAATGAATCTTCCGATCCTTGGTATTTGCTATGGCGAACAGCTGATTTCACAAGAGCTTGGCGGGCGCGTCGAGAGTTCCGACCAGCGTGAGTTCGGCCGCGCGATGATCGATATTGTCGATGACTGCGCGCTGTTCGACGGCGTGTGGAAAAAAGGCGAAAAGCATCAGGTGTGGATGAGCCATGGCGACCGCGTGGTGGCGTTGCCATCCGGTTTTAAAGCCGTGGCCACGACACCTTCCGCGCCGTTTGCCGCCGTGGCCAATGAGACTCGGCGCATGTATGCCATGCAGTTTCATCCCGAAGTGGTGCACACGCCCGATGGCGCAAAGATTTTATCCAATTTCGTACGAAAAATTGCCGGCTGCCGCGGAGATTGGTCCATGGCGGCGTTTCGGCAAACGGCGATTGCCAAGGTGCGCGCGGCTGTAGGGCGCGGCAAGGTTATTTGCGGCGTAAGCGGCGGCGTGGATTCTTCCGTGGTAGCGGCGCTGCTGCATGAGGCGATCGGCGATCAGCTGACCTGCATTTTCATCGACACCGGCATGCTTCGCGCCTACGAGCCCCGGCAGGTCGAAGACATGCTGCGCGGGCATTTCAAGGTGAAGCTCATTCACGTGGATGCGAGCATGGTGTTTTTGGGCAAGCTCACGGGCGTTAAAGACCCGGAGGAAAAACGCAAAATTATCGGCGAGACGTTTATTGAAATTTTCGAGAAAGAAGCAGAGATGGCCGGTGGCGCGGACTTTTTAGCGCAGGGCACGCTTTACCCCGATGTGATCGAATCGGTGTCGTTTATCGGCGGCCCGAGCGTGACCATCAAATCGCACCATAATGTCGGCGGGTTGCCGGAGCGCATGAAGATGGCATTGGTCGAACCCTTACGCGAATTATTTAAAGATGAGGTGAGGGCGCTGGGCCGTGAGCTTGGCATGCCGCCGGAGCTGGTTGATCGCCATCCGTTTCCGGGGCCGGGGCTGGCGATTCGCATTCCCGGCGAAATCACGCCTGAAAAAATCACCATCCTGCGTCAGGCCGATACGATTTACATCGAGGAGATTCGCAAGGCCGGGCTCTATAATGAAATCTGGCAGGCGTTTGCCGTGCTGCTTCCCGTGCGCACCGTCGGCGTGATGGGTGATTCGAGGAGTTATGAATATGTGTGCGCGCTGCGTGCGGTCACTTCTACCGATGGCATGACGGCGGATTATTACCATTTCACCCATGAATTTTTAAGTCATGTGAGTAACCGCATCATCAATGAGGTGCGCGGTATTAATCGTATCGTGTACGACATTACCAGCAAACCGCCGGGAACGATTGAGTGGGAGTAGTCTCACTACGCGCACATGATTCGGATAAAGTTGTAATTAGGTTATAAATGGGCTAATTTTACTTAGCGATTAGCTAATCAAGGACACAATGTATGAAACAAGAAATTTTTATCCATTTACATAAAGGCTTTGAAGAAGCAGCTCATAATGAAGATGGCGTTACTTATTGGTTCGCGCGCGATATTCAACCCCTTTTAGAATATGAACGTTGGGAAAATTTTGAGAAAGCTATTGAGCGTGCGCAAATAGCATGCATCAATGCTGAGCAGCCTGTGGAAAACCATTTTCGTGAGGTCACGAAAATGGTAGAGCTTGGGTCTGGAAGCACCAGAAATATCAATGATTTAATGCTAACGCGATATGCATGTTATCTTATTGCTCAAAATGGCGATCCTCGTAAAGATGCCATTGCTTTCGCCCAAAGCTATTTTGCAGTTCAAACACGAAAACAAGAAGTACTTCAAGAGCGATTACAATTGGCTGAGCGATTGGAAGCACGGGCAAAGCTAACGGAAACGGAAAAACAATTATCCTCGACTTTGTATCAGCACGGTGTAGATGACAGAGGCTTTGCGGCTATTCGCTCTCGTGGGGATAATGCGCTATTCGGAAATTTTACCACTAAGAAAATGAAGGAAAAATTAGGCATAAAAAATTCCAGAGCATTAGCGGATTTTTTGCCTACGGTGACTTTAAAGGCTAAAGAGTTTGCTGTAGCTATAACGGATTTTAATGTGCGCAAGAAAAATCTTTATGGCGTCATTCCTATCGGCAATGAGCATGTCAAAAATAACGAGGACGTCAGGGGCGTTCTTGCAAAAAACAATATTTTTCCTGAACATTTGCCAGCGGAAGAAGATATTCAGAAACTTGAACGGCGAGTGAAATCGGAAGATAAAAAGCTACTGAAAAAAGAAGATGGGCTGTCAAAGCTGAAAATTGAAGCGTAGCATGCGCAAAGTTTTAATCTCCGGCATGATCGGTAATGGGCTGGAATGGTATGATTTCGCCGTTTACGCCTACATGTCGCTCATCATCAGCACATTATTTTTCCCCGCCGGCGACGCCGACGTGCATCTGCTCGCCACGTTCGGGATTTACGCGGTGGGTTTTGTGGCGCGGCCGTTTGGCGGTATTTTATTTGGCCGTCTGGGCGACCGCATTGGACGGCGCAAAACGCTGATGATCTCCATTTTCATGATGGCGATTCCAACGGGATGCATCGGCTTGCTTCCCACCTATGCGCAGATCGGCATATACGCGCCGATGCTGCTCACGCTTTTGCGCCTGCTGCAAGGGTTGGCGCTGGGCGGTGCATTTTCCGGTTGTATCACCTTCATGGTCGAGCATGCGCCTCAAGCTCGTCGCGGGTTGATCGGCAGCACGACGATTTCAAGCCTCGTCATTGGGTTTTTGCTCGGCGCGATTATGGCAAGCCTGGTGAAATTGCCGATGAGCCAAATGCAATATGAAAGCTGGGGCTGGCGCATTCCGTTTTTGCTCGGCGTGCCGATTGGTTTTATCGGTTTTTATATCCGCCATCACTGCGACGAAAGCCCGGTTTACGTGGCGGCAAAACAATGCGGCGGTCTTTCCAAAACGCCCGTGCGCGATACGCTGGTGCAGGAATGGATGCATGTGCTGCAGGCGCTGGGGATTTATTTAACGGTGACCATGCCGTTTTATCTGCTCACCGCTTATTTGCTCACCTTTTGTCAGAAATACCTCAAAACTGCACCGCAGGATGCGCTGACGATCAACATGGCGGTGATGCTGGTGCTGTTTTTTGTGGCGCCGTTTTCCGCGTGGCTCACCGATCATATAGGCCGCAAAAAAGTGCTGATGTTTGGGGCGCTAGCGTTTTTCATATGCATTTATCCGGTGTTTTCGCTCATGCTGCAGGGTGATTTCTGGTCGGTGCTATGGGCGCAGATGGCGTTTGCCGCGCTGGTTGGGCTTTATACCGGCCCGGTGCCGACGGTGCTGGTCGAGATTTTTCCCACCCGCGTGCGCTATACCGGCATGGCGATCGCATATAACATCAGCGCGGCGGTGTTTGGCGGCACCACGCCCATGATTTGTCAGTGGCTTATGGATAACACGCATAATCCCTATACCATGCCATATTACGTGATGATTATGGCGGCGGTTTCGCTGGTAACCCTTTGTTTTTACCGTGAACGTTATCAGGATAAGCTGGCTTGACTTCGGTGTTGACTTCCAGCGTGGCGTCCTATACCTCAGACAGCCTGCATGGATGCAGTCCGCCTACGCCTTGCTGGCTTCGGCGGACGCTCCCAGCTCTAACGATCTTCAAGCGGCGCAGCCGCCCGAAGCTCGAAGAGCGTAGGGCGGAGGAGTGGCCGAGTGGTCAATGGCAGCAGACTGTAAATCTGCCCGCGCAAGCGTTCGATGGTTCAAATCCATCCTCCTCCACCATTTTAAGCTTATTAATAACACTATGGCTATAGTTGCACCGGATCTAATGACTGCAATGAGATATTTCGTTGGCGCACAGGCTAAGCCGGGCGGATTGTATTTTGTTTCCATAGACCATTCTCCCTCAGAGCAGTTGGGAAATGATTGCCATACAATGGCATTAGTGATCTCACAAAGCATGGAACATCAAAAAATAGCCGATGAACTAGCTCAGAAACTTAATAGAACAAAGCTCAAGCAATGGAAAGAAGGCAGAAGTACAAAAGCCAAACTTAAATATAAAAGAGATTTTCAAACGCACTTTTTTCATGTTCTGAAGAATTATCCAGTGCTGGTTGTTATTTTCCATGCAAAAGAAGTAGATATATTAAAATACGAAGAATATTTCGTGCGCGATATTGGTGCTGCAGGCGCTTACATTCGCTCCATCTTGAATGACAAAATATCTATTGGTCCTGTTATTTTAAGTGGCAACGAGAAGCCACTTACGTTCGAAATTTCAGTCAAACATGCGCCGATGATAGTATATACTGTAAGTAATTTACTCCGAATATATGATAGTTTACTACAAGCGGTTAATGAAGTCAGTAGCTCGGGGAGTAGTCGTAATTCTGCTTGGATACAGATATGGTCCGATCGACCGCCAAATGATTTCCATGGACCATATGCTGAGATAATGCGGATATTCTTAGGAGGTAGTAGAATGTCAGGAAATTACACTTGGGGAGGCTTTACGCATGACGATAACCAGCAAATTGACCTGTTAGTAGATAATCTGGCGGGCCTATTTCATGAAATTTGTAATGATAACAAAGCTTATTACTATCAAGGGCCGCCATTAGAGGAACCAATAGTAGGAGTGTGTTGTGTGCAAAAACTCACTTAATGCTTTTACTCAGCCTTTCGTACCTGAAAAAAACAGGCTGTCGATAGGTTCTGAATGTTAACCACTCTCCACCATCTCCCCAATGATTTCAGGATTTTTTTTATGCGGCGCGCAGCAAGGTGTAGCCGTTCGCTTCCTGGCACAGTTTGACGCCCGCAGTCTGCTCGATGGCGGATTTTAATTTTGCGAATTCGATGGGTTTGGTCAAATATCCCATCGCGCCAAGCCCTTTGGCCCGTTCCATATCCTTATCGTAAATGGAGCCCGTGCACATCACCACCGAAATCCGCTCCAGCGTCTTATCCGCCCGCATTCTTTCCAGCACTTCAAAGCCGTCCATTTCCGGCATGTTGATATCGAGCAATACCAGGTCGATGGGCTGGCCGTTCTTGGCTTTATCCTGCAGCCGGTCTAGCGCTTCTTCGCCGTTGCGCGCCACAATGAGGTTGCATTGCAGGCGCGAACGCTCCAGCAGCCTGAATTTGGTCATATCCACATCGGCCCGGCTGTCATCAACCAGCAATACATTGGCCAGTTGCTTGCCGTTATGTTGCGCGGTTTTGTTTACGGAAGATGTTTCCGATGCGGCCTGATGCACTTCAGCCGATTGCGGCAATGCTTTCGGCAGGGTGAAGATAAACGCGGCGCCTTCGCCCGGTTTGGATTCGCACCAGATTTTGCCGCCATGAGCTTCCACGATTTTGCGGCAGGTGGCAAGTCCCAGCCCTGCACCTTGCACCTCGTGATGCGTCAGGCGTTTGAACGGATCAAATATTTTTTGCAAATATGCCTCTTCGATGCCCGGCCCGTTATCGCTGACCTTGAACACCCAGTCATCGCCCTGTGCCAACGCGCTTACATGAATGGTAACGGGTTTTTCGCTGTGATGGATGGCATTGCTAATGAGGTTTTGCAGGATCTGCATCAGTTGCATGTGGTTGGCATAAACTTCCGGCAGGGAATCGCTGGTGATGACGGCCTTGCGCTCCTTAATGAGTTGCGCAAGATTTTCTTCCACTTCCGTAAGCACAACGGCCATCGCGCAAGGCTCTTTAGTCAGCTGCCCCGGATTATCCAGCCTCGTATAATAAAATACCGTATCGATGAGCATGTGCATGCGGTCGGCAGCGTTTTGAATATGCTGGAAATAGGTTTTTGCTTTTTCGGGAAAGCTATCGAACTGGCTGATGAGCTCCACAAACGAGCGTATGGTGCGCACGGGTTCATTTAAATCATGCGCCAGCGCGCGGGTGAATACTTCCAGCGAAGTGCGCTGCTCATGGATACGTTTTTGCAGCATGCAATGCTCAATCGCCATATGAATCACGTGGTCCAGCGTTTCGGGCGTGATGCTGGATTTGGAAATATAATTCTGCGCGCCGTGCTGCATGGCTGCAACCGCCACGTTTTCATTGCCTTGGCCGGTCAGCATCACGACGGGAATGAAGGGATGTTTGCTGCGAATGCGCTTCAAGACCTCAATACCGTTCCTGCCCGGCAGGGAATAATCCAGTAATATGCAGGCCGGCTGGTCCGCCTGGACGCGGTTTAAGCCTTCCTCGCCATCGCTGGCTTCGGTGACAGTATAATGCACGTCTGTGCTTTTTTGCAGCGCTCTGCTGTAAAGCAGGCGGTCGTCTTCGGCATCGTCGATTACAAGGATCTTCATCGACTCACTCATACAGGTTTTCCTTCGGCAGCAGCGCGATTTCAAACCAGTATTCCTTGAGGCGCTTAATGGCCTCAATGAGTCCATCGAAACTGACGGGTTTTTGCACGTAGGTGTTGGCGCCCATCTGGTAACACACTTCGACATCGCGCTCATCGGCGGAGGTGGTGAGAATAATCACCGGGATCCTTTTCAGATGGGTATTTTCCTTGATGAGCTGGAGCGTTTTCCGTCCATCGAGCCCCGGCATGTTGAGATCGAGCAGAATTAATCCTGGCGTGGCCTTGGCGGAATTTTTATGCACGCCTTCATGTTTGAGAAAATCGATGGCGTCGCGGCCCGACTGGCTCCAGACCACGGGATTATGGAAGTTCGCTTTTTTAAACGCACGCATGGTGGCTTCGTAATCATCCTCACTGTCTTCGATGAGGAGAACCGTTTGTACTTCGTTGTGCATAACCCCCTCTTTCTGCAATTAATTCATGGATACTTTGCGATCCGTTGTTTCAGTCAGGCGATTATTCGCCCAGTCCATCATACGCTGAACCATATCTTCGTATTCTTTAATGATGTGTGGTTTCGAAAGACACATATCCGCTCCGAGCGCTTCGCATTGCGCGCGGTCGAGCGGATCGCGGGAGGTGGTTAGTATCACCACCGGAATATTGGAAAAATGAGTATCTGCTTTTAATTCCTTGAGCACTTCATAGCCGGTGATGCGCGGCAGATTCAAATCGAGCACGATAATGTCCGGGCGCGGAGCATGTTGGTATTCGCGTCTCTGGAAAATGTAATCGAGAGCGCGATAGCCGTCGATGACCCAATGAATTTCCGGCGCATATTCTTTTCGGGCTAGCACCTCCTTAAGCAGGTAGGCATCTGCGCTGCTATCCTCAACTAAAAGTATATCCATGCTCATTGTGTGTAACCCGCAGCGTATAAATTTCCCATCATGTTTTTATGCATCCTTAATGGCCGAATTTCTCGCGTTTTGATAATCTGCATTTCACGTAAATTTTAATCATATCAAAGCCTGTTTAATAAATATTTAACCGACTCGCCTGCAAAAAACCGCTAAAAACCTATGATTCGATAGAAAAATGCCGCCCAATGATTAACAACCTATAAAGAATACATACAATTTGAATAAAATTATAAATTTATTTTATATATCAACATGTAAAACACTTTTTAATGGACGCTTTATATTGATACACATATAATAGTTAGAAATATTTGTGCAACTATTAATTGCATTTGGCTATCGGGAGGGCGGCATGACACCCGTGATGGCATCTTCGCTTGCTGGCGATAAAAATCAGGACATCGTTAATGAGACCGCAGAGCGGTTGCGTGATGAGCTTGAGCTCATTGGTTATGTGATATCGCACGATCTGCAATCCCCGCTGCGCGCTATTCAAAGCTGCTGCCAGGAATTAAACCGGCAGCCTTCCGAAGGGGCGGGACAAGAATCCATACACATGCTGAGTCAGGAAGCGGCGCGATTAAAAATTCTGATGCAGGGAATTGTAGATTATATTCGCCTGGAAACGTTTCCCAATGCCCCAACACTGCTCGACAGCAATGACATCATGCAGACGGTGATTGCAACGCTCGGCGATGAAATAAAAATATCGGGCGCGGTTATTACCTGTGATGCTCTGCCGAACGTCATGGCGCATCGCGGGCGTCTTACCAATCTTTTTGCGCAGTTGCTGGACAATGCACTTAAATTCCGCGGCGATGTGCCGCCGGTCATTCGTGTCTCCGCGCACCGCGTTGGTGATAGGTGGGAGTTTTGCATCGAGGATAACGGCATCGGCATCGATGAAGAAAATTTCGATATTATTTTTCGCCTGTTTCAGCGCCTGCATGCCAGCGATTCCTATCCGGGGTATGGCATAGGGCTGGCGCTCAGCCGCAAGATCGTCGAAGCGCATGGCGGAAAATTATGGGTGGAATCTGCTTTAAAAAAGGGCAGCCGGTTTTTGTTCACATTGCCGGCAGCAAAACAGGGAGGGTAAATCTATGCAATTAGCAAAACTGGTACAACCACAAGACATTTCCGTATTACTGATCGAAGATTCGCAGTCGGATGCCACCGCCATTACCAAGGCGATGATTTATGGCGAACCGCTGTATAATTTTATCATCACGTATAAAAAGTCTCTGGCTGAAGGATTGGGATTTCTCGATGGTTCGACGGCCGATGTCATCCTGTTGGATCTCAACCTGCCGGATGCGAAGGAACTCAAAGCCATCGACGAAGTGCACGGATTATTTCCCGATCTGCCAATTGTCGTTGTCAGCGGCTATTCGGATATGGATATTGTGCATCAGGCGCTGCGCAAAGGGGCGCAGGAATTCCTGATCAAGGGCGAGTGCAGCGGCGCGGCCATCCGGCAAAGCATCTATCAGGCCATTATCCGCAAGAAAATCGAGCAATCTTATAAACGGGGAGATAAGCTATGATCGAGGGTAATAATAAAAGTATCCGCAAGGCCTATAATCCTGACCTGATGATTCTTGTGGTGGAAGATCAGATGATATTCATCAAGGACGTCAAGCATGCCTTGCCGCAACATAAGATAGTATTTGCAAGGACGGTGGAGGAGGCAAAATCGAGTTACGAAAAATGGCTGCCCGATATCACCTTCATCGATATCGACCTGCCGGATGGAAACGGCTTTGAGCTGCTGGATTATATTCGCAGTCGCGAGCCGGAAGCCTATGTCATTATGCTGACCGGCAGCAAGATGTGGGAAGATGTCGCCATCTCGCAGCAAAAAGGCGTGCATGGTTACATTATCAAACCTTTTACCAGGTCTAAAATTGAGCAAACGGTAGAAAAATATCTGGGCGTAAGAGAAAAAGGCATACAGTTGCAGCTGGCCGAAACCGAAAAACGCCGCCGCAGTGCGATGACGATGCAAGAGACAAAAGAAGAGGGCTAGGCCTGGTTTCCCGATACGGTGAAATAAAAAACGGTTCCCTTGCCCGGTTCGGATTCAAGCCAGATGCGCCCTTTGTGGCGGTCGATGATTTTTTTGACGAAGGTGAGTCCGGCGCCCGTGCCCGTTTCTTCTCCGCCGACCGGATTTTGCAGCCTTTTGAAGATGCGGAATATCTCTCCGTAAAATTCCCGTTCGATGCCGATACCGTTATCCTTAACGTAAAACACATTCTTCTCCTTGCCATGCGGCGCATTGACGCTTTCCAGAAATCCCACCTCCACGATCCGTTCTTTCTTGTCATTATATTTGACCGCATTGGTGATGAGGTTACGGAACACCTCTGTTATCCTGGGCTTGTCGCAAACGACGCGCGGCATCGGTTTGGGTATAACAATATGCGCGTTGCGTTCTTTAAGGAACGTTTCCATCAGCTGCCCGATTTCGGAGATCATTTTGTTGGGATCACATTCCTGTATGGCCAGCTCGGTGCGTCCGAGCCTTGAAAAATATAAGAGTTCATCAACCAGCTGTTCCATGCGCTGGCTGAGTTGACCCAGGCGCTTCAGGCGCTGCACACCGCTTTCATCCAGCTTGTCCTGATAATCTTCAAGCAGGAAGGACGCGTGATTATGCAACCCACGCAACGGTTCTTTCAGGTCATGCGAGGCAATATAAGCGAAATCATCCAGCTCCTGATTGCTGCGTTCAAGCGCTTTAGTATAGTTCAACAATTGCGCCTGCCCGCTTTCCTGGCTTTGCTTATAGAGAATTTCCAACTGATGGTTGGCCGCATTCAGTTCTGCATTGACCTTGGCGAGTTGCGACGGGCTGGGCAACAGAAGCGCTTGCGGAATTAATTTCACCGTCATGAAAAACGTGGCGATAGAAATAATCGCGGTGAGAGCAAGGATAATACCCTGCATGGCATAATCGGGATGCCAAAGCACCCATATATCCATTACATGGCTTGTGCCGCATAAAAATATGAACGCGCCGAATAGCACGAAAACGGCCTGAAATGGTAAATCCTTGCGTTTTCTGACAAAATACAGAAGCGCAAAAGGGATGGCAAAATACGCTGCGGCGATTCCCACGTCGGAGATAACATGCAGCCATAAAATATCCGGCTGCCACAGAAAACAATGCCCATGCGGCATGAAATTTTCGGAATTAAAAAAATTGACAATGGCTTGAATCATGACGCCTTCTCCATGCTTTTAAAGGACACCATAGATACTTGATTGCAACAACATATTATTTTTTTGGTAAAAAAATTATTTCCTTATTGAATTTTTATGACTTTTAGTATTGAAAGTTGTATAAAAATAATATTATTCTACTAAATATTTTAAGCTGGTTGAGTATGTTAATCATGTCTTACATATATTTGTGCCTGAAAAAAGCCTATTTAAAACGAGCTTAAGGCATAGCGCCGCCATCTTGTTCGCCATAGTTTATATGGCGTGTAAAGCATTCGACGCGGTGGCAGCAGACGATGTTGATAATTTCGCACTCTCTCCCGAGCAGCTTTTTAACGCTACGGTGACATCGGTTTCCAAATCCTCGCAGAAACTCATGGATGCACCGGCGGCTGTCTATGTGCTGACCAATGAAGATATTATGCGTTCCGGTGCAACGTCGATTCCCGAAGCGTTGCGATTAGTGCCGGGTGTGCAGGTGGCGCGCGTGAATGCCAATAGCTGGGCGATCAGCATTCGCGGATTCAACGGTACGCTGGATGACAAACTCTTGGTGCTGATCGATGGCAGGACGGTGTATGACCCACTGTTCTCCGGCGTATATTGGGACATTCAGGATACGGTGCTGGAAGACATTGATCGTATCGAAGTGATACGCGGGCCGGGCGCGGCGCTTTGGGGTGCTAATGCGGTCAACGGCGTCATTAATATCATTACCAAAAAAGCCGCCGATACGCAGGGCAATCTCGCCAGCACGACGTATGGCAATCAGGATGGCATTGTCGAGGAACGCTACGGCGGCAAGCTCGGCGACAATGGGTATTACCGCGTATATGGAAAATATTTGGATCGCGGCAACGAGCGGCTGGACTCCGGCGGCAATGCTAACGATGCTCAGGAAGAAAGCCGCGGTGGGTTCCGTGCCGACTGGAAAGGCTCGGACGATGCGCGGGATGATTTCACCTTCCAGGGCGATGCCTATAACAGCGGCGCTAGCCAGTATCGCTTCCAGTCGATATTTTCTCTGCCAGGACCACACTCGCAATTGGTGCCGGAAGATCTGGATGCACATGGCGGCAACATGCTCGGGCGCTGGACCCGCGCCTACTCAGACGACTCAAAATTCACTTTGCAAAGCTATGTCGATTATACTTACCGCGATCAATTGCTGCTCACCGACGAACGCGCCACCTTCGATATCGACGCACAATATGAATTCCCGCAGATGGATCGTCATAAAATTATTATCGGCGGCGGCTACCGCTATAGCCGCGATGATCTTACCGGATCACCGTTTATCACATTTACCAATATCGGCGAAGACACCAGTATTTATAGTAGTTTTATTCAGGATAAAATCACGCTCGATCCGAAATGGTTTTTAACGCTCGGCTCCAAGTTCGAGCATAATCCTTATATCGGTTTCGTTGCGGAACCCGATGCACGGCTGCAATGGCAGATCGATGACGGGCAAATGGCGTGGACTTCAGCGTCGCATGCCGTGCGCACGCCGAGCCGGCTGGAAGAGGATTTACATATCATACAGGTCGCGGGCAGCGCAGGCGGCCCGCCGCCGACGGTGCTCACCAGCTTAGACACCATCGCCAATCCGGGTTATAACGGCGAAGAAGTGAACGCTTATGAACTCGGCTACCGCAAGCAATGGACGCCGAAAGTCAGCACGGACATCGCCGGATTTTATAATGCGTATCACGGGCTTTCGACGTCGACGCTGGACGTGCCGCCAGGCGCAATACTTGGTTTGTTCGTCGTCGGTACCGATCCCTCGCGTTTTGAAGAACCGTTCGCGCCCGAAGGCAATGCATGGGCGGAAACGTATGGCGTTGAAACCACGGCGAACTGGCGCGCACTGGATACGCTTAATTTATCGGCGTCGCATAGCCTGCTTGTCATGACGCTGCACGATAATGCAACGGGTACGCTTGGCGCTTTGGCGCCCGAACAACAATCGCCAAAATACGAGGCCAACCTGCATGCGGCATGGGATGTCAGCAAAGACGTAACTTACGATGCGATGTTTTATTACACCAGCGCGCTCACCAATTATCTGGTCGAAAGCCATACGCGGCTGGATATGCGTGTGGGCTGGCGGATTATGGATGGGCTTGAGTTTGATCTGGTCGGGCAGGATTTGCTGGATGCGAGGACGCATGAATTTGTTTCGCCGACGGACGGGCATGTGCTGCCCGTCGATATTAACCGCAGTGTTTATGGTAAACTCACGTGGAAATTCTGATGCGTTGGATGTGCCTGTTATTGCTGCTGACACTCCCGGCGTGGGCCTATGGCGCCGACAATCTCCTGCTCGCTGAGCAGGAAATTAAAGCCGGGCTGCTGTATAATTTCCTCAAATATACTGATTGGCCGGCAGGCAATATGAATAACGGTGCGCCGGTCGCGGTGTGCATTTTTGGTGCCGATCCTTTTGCCGGATATCTGCAACCCATGGCGGGGCGCACGGTTAACCAGCGGCCCATAACCATCCGCATGATTCATAAAATAGAAAATGCCGGAGCTTGCCACCTGCTGTTCATCAATGCCGATGAAAAAGACCGCTGGCCGCAATTGCGGGATTCACTGAAAGGAAAAAGCGTACTGACCGTCAGTGATTTCAGCGGTTTTGCTGATTCTGGCGGCATGATCGAATTCGGCAAACGCAATGACCATATTAGTGTCGACCTCAATATAGATGCGCTCGAAGCCGCGCATCTGCATGTGCAGGACCGGTTGCTGAAGCTGGTGACCGTTGTACATTCTGGCGTGGGGCAATAACATGAAACGCCTCTCCATCCGCGATATTTTACTGCTGACAATCAGTGCGCTGACGCTGGTGATCGCGCTTCTGGTGGCAAGCGAGGTATATCAGCAATGGGAACGGCTGGAGAAAATCAACACCCTCAAAACCGCTACGCTGACCAGCGACCCGCTCTTTGATGTGATGGAACGCCTGTCGGTGGAGCGTGATATGGCGTATTCTTTGTTATACACCGATGACCCTGTATTCTCACAGGCGTTGTACCCGCGGCTGGAGAGTAGCCGCAAAGAGGTGAATGTCCTGATTCCCACGCTGCAGGACTTAAGCGTTTATAATTTTCCTATGCTTGAGGATAAAATTCGCCTGTGCCGCATGCAATTTAACGAGCTAAAAAAAATACGCCTCGAGATTGATGCGGCGCTACTGCTGCCACTGGGTAAACGCGACCCGTCTCTGGCGAGCCGCTGGTTCGATCAAGTAACGGCGCTGACGCTGCAAACGGATAATGTATGGCTGGAATTCATCAAGCATTTCCGGGAAGTGGATCCCGTGGTTTCGCTGCAGATGCGTTTTAAATATGATTTGCGCGCCATCATGGAAAATAGCGGCCGGGGACGCGCGCTGATCGGGAGGCTCATTGTGCAGAATGCCGATGCATCGCCGCAGGAGCGGGCCAAGTTGCTCCGCTGGCAGGGCGCGGTGGATGAGGCGTGGCTCGCCGCTGATTCGCTGGCGGAGCAGGGGAATCTTTATCCGGCCATCACGCTTGCTTTCAAAGAAGCAAAGAGTCACTATGACAATGTTTACGGCATGGTGCAGGATATTTTCTATGTGCCGGGCACGCGGCATGGGGCGCATTATCCTTTCGCAGCCGATTTCTGGTTTGAGTTGTCGGAAGAAACCAACGACTCATTCTATGAACTGAAAAACGCCGCAATTAAGGAAACACATGCGTATCTCAACGTATTGGAAGCCAAAGCACGCCAAGTTATTCTGTGGCACGCAGTATTGCTCGTGCTTACGGTTATGCTGTGCCTTTACAGTTTCCGCGTGATTATCTATCGCGTAATCCGCCCCATCAATATGATAGTGGAGGCGCTGATCACTGCTAGCGAAGGAAAAATGGTGTCGTTTACGCTGCCGGTCTGGCAGCAGGATGAAATCGGCAAGCTGGTGCAGGTACTACACACCTTTCAACGCAACACCGGACTGCTTTCCGCCATCGTTGCCTCCTCCGATGACGCCATTATCAGCAAGAATTTAGAGGGGATTATTACGTCATGGAATACTAGCGCTAAGCGGTTGCTCGGCTATAGCGCGGCTGAGGCTATCGGCAAGCATGTGAGCCTCATTATTCCGCCTGAACACCTAAAAGAAGAACAGTTTATTATTGACCGGATAAGCCAAGGTCATTCAATCGATCATCTGGAAACGATCCGCATGGCCAAAGACGGTCGACATATCGACGTTACCCTCACCGTATCACCTATACGAGATGCCGGCGGCGCTATTGTCGGCGCCTCAAAAATCATACGCGATATTACCGAGCGCAAGAAAGCGGAGATCGAACTGTTAAACTACACACACGCGCTTGAGCGCAGCAACAAAGAGCTCGATGATTTTGCCTATATCGCGTCACATGACCTTAAGGAACCCCTGCGTGGCATTCACAATCATTCACGTTTTCTGCTGGAAGACAATGAAGACAAGCTGGATGAAGAGAGCGTCAAAAAACTGAATCGCCTGGTCTATCTCAGCCAGCGTATGGAGCGCTTGGTTAATGATTTGCTGTATTTCTCGCGTCTGGGTCGGCAGGAGCTGGCTATTCAGCAGACCGATATCAATGAAGTCATCCACGACATCGAAAATACGCTCGATCACTTCCTGGCCGAACACAAAGCTCGGATTCACATTCCCAAAACACTGCCGACCATTACCTGCGATAAGACGCGTATTACGGAATTATTCCGTAACCTGATCACCAATGCCGTTAAATATAATGACAGGCCGGAGAGAATGGTGGAAATCGGATTCCTGCCAACCCGTGCATCACCGCAAGGTGTCGCCTATGCAAACGTCTTTTATGTTAAAGATGACGGCAAGGGTATTGCGCCAGAATTTCATGAAGAGATATTCCGTATTTTCAAACGCCTGCAAAGCAGCACGGGCGTGGAAGATGGCACTGGCGTCGGGCTTACCTTCGTGAAAAAAATCGTTGAGCGCCATGGTGGAAAAATCTGGCTGGAATCCGAACCGGGGCAGGGAACTATTTTTTATTTTACGTTGGAGGGATCTGGCAATGAATCAGCCAAACCACTATGAATCACAAACCATTCTCATCGTCGATGATAGCGAAGATGATTTTTATGCCACGCGGCGCGCGCTGGCCAAAGCCAATCTGCATAATCCGGTTGAACATGCCGCTTCCGGCAAATCTGCGCTTGAATGGCTGCAATCCAAAAGCAACGCTAAGCCCGGCCTGATCTTGCTGGATCTGAATATGCCGGGCATCGATGGCCGCAAGACGCTTGAACTTATTAAGCTTGATGACGCACTGAAAACCATCCCTGTGATCATCTTAACTACCTCTAATGACGAACGTGATATCAAGGCATGTTATGCCATGGGCGCGAACACCTATATTCAAAAACCGGTGGATTTCGATGGATTGATCGAAGCCATGAAACGCCTGAAGGACTACTGGTTCGAGATCGCGCTGTTACCCAAGGAGGTATAACAGAGCCTTTGTTTACGCCAAAGCGTTAATAATAAATTACTAATTGAAATATAACAATAATTTTATAATTCATACGTTTTATCCAGGCGCATAATCCGGTAATTTTGTAACAAAAACTTAACAAAATACGGGCATAATCTCTGCTAGAGTTAATAATTAAATTAACGAGATTATTCAATCCATCCCTATGACAGACAACCACATTCCTTCTGCCAAACGCCCTCCGTCTGTTTTACGTGAGCCCACCACGCAGGTGCTTGACGATGCATCCGGGCGGCCGCTTTCTTTTTATCTGGGAAAGCCCATCGAAAATCCGGACGCCTTAAATGATACCGTTTTCAACCCGGAAAGTTTTAAAACGACACGCCCGGAACAACTTTCTCCGCGCAAGGCAGTGAGAATCCAAAGTAGCGGCGACCCAACAGGTCTGGCTGCCGGTAAACTCGGCGATTTTCTGACACTTTCCCTGCAGCTGGCAAAATTCAAGCGGACCATGCCCGATATTATTGCCAAAGCGCAGGGAAAAACATCAGGTACTGAAACAGCGGGCAGTCCTGGCTCTCAAGCCATCGAGGTGTTTAATCCGTTCAAAGGCGAAGAAGCATGGGATATGTTGGAAAATGCCATTCATTCGCCGGATGCGATACAGCAACTCAAAACCAACTGGGAAAAGTTGCAGGTTGCCGATGCAAAAGACCCAAAATTCAGATCGATGGATGCGTTGTTTGCCCGCTGCGGTGAAGAAGTGGTCAAAGCACTTTCGGAGAAATTCGCCAACGGCAACGGCAAATCGCTGGATGAGGAAACACTCAAGCGCATCACGCTCGATACGATCAACAACGTGACCACCGCCCATCCTAACGGCAAGCTGGCCGATGATGCTGAAGTGGGTGTACGCGGCTTGCTGGTGGGGTTATTTCATGCTGCCCCTGCATTCTTAAGAAAACTCGGAACATGGAGCGGTAAAAAAGAGGATCTGGAATATTTGCCTTATTTCGATTCGCCGCAATTCGCTACGGTCGATACACCGGGCAAAACCGGGCAGGAAAAGCCCGTATCTAAATCAGGCTATGAATTGCTGCTCGATATTTTCGACAAACATAAAAAGCCTGAAAAAATGACGCCGCTCGATGAGCGCATACGCCAGCGTCAATGGGCGCAGGATATCTATGATTCCTGCCCGAGCTACATGAAAAAATTCCATGCCTTGTTTTCACCGGCGGATGGACCTGCGGACGAGGTTGGAAAAAATAAGAGTTTCGATGAATTGACCACCCAGCGTCAGGATAAATGGGGCTTGAGCGTGGGTTTTTCGCCGGTTGCGGAGCTGGATAAGATGAATCCTCCGCATATGCGCAGCTGGGTGATCGGTGATGCGGACGGCAAAGAAGCTACTCAGCCGGAAACCATCCGTCGCGGTATTCTCGAATCGCGCGAATCGACGCTTAAGATGCATAAAAACGCACTGCAGGAAATCCTCGAGATTCTGTATGAAAACCAGGGCCGCGTGGGCATGCTCAGTGAGATGGGGCATCATTTCGCCGCTGCGATTAAAGATATTAAGGAGCTGGACCAAAAACTGGAGCAGGAAATCGATGCGTCTAAACATAACAAGATAGGTTCGGTGTTGGATGCCAAAAGACTGGCCGATGAGGTGAGGGCTATCAAAGAAAAACATGAGAAAAATCATGTCGTGTTTGACCGGCTGGATGCACAAGGGTATCCGGCGGATACCTATTCCAAGCTCGATGAGCTTTACGTCAATGTGCGCCGTTGCGGTGATTTTTTCCCGCAGGTGGAAATTCGCCAGAACGCCAACCGGCAGTATGTAGCTATGCAATATATCGGCAAGGTACTGCAGAAAGAAGGTCTGCTTACGGAACAAGAAAACATCGCCGAAAATCCGCAGATTTTTATCGACAAGATGAAAAACGCTGCGCATGCTGGGCATATAAGGGAGATAATTGATACAGAATATGACCGCCTGTGCAAAGAACTCAATCCACAAGGCCTGAACGATGATCAGCTGCTGGCGATAGATAAGGAAACCAAGCGCCCCGTTTTGTCCATTTTGCGCGAAAAAATGGATGAGGAAAAACGCTTTGCTCGCCAGATTCTCGGATTTTTCAAGCTGCAGCAGGAATATCCGTCGGCCATTTCGTCTTATGTGATCGCTGAGGCGGCGCAGACCAGTACCGAATTCAAACTCGATCCGCAAAACAAAGCGCATCCGGAATTTATGTTTGATGCAAAAGAGATTGATAACTTGGGTAAGAAAGTCAGAGATTTCGGGTTGCGCGATTACAAGCAGCTCATGGCGCTTGAGCTTATGACGGGCAATACGAAGAAAAAAATAACATCGGCTAATATCGGTAAAGAGGATACCGGCGAAGAGGTGAAAGTAAAATTCATTCCGCTGTTTGAAGATCCGCAGAGTATTTTGAATCAGGTCAAAGTCTGGCAAGCGATGATGCGGGATGAGGATATCCGCAAGCGCATGATGCAAGAAGCCAAGCCGGTTGAGATTTATGACAAAGAGCGTAATAAGATGCGCCATATGACGGCAGAGGATTCTAAAAGAGCGCGCGGCCTGACGCCTGAGAAAGATGATGATAAGATTTTTATCTATGAAGGCCCGGAATGGATGGATGCGGGCAGCGATGCGTCGGGCCGCGGCACCACCATCATGAACATCATGATCGCCATGGCGCGCCAGATTAAAGACGACATTTTATTCCAGAGCCCGGTTAAGATTAACGGCGAGAACGCGGTGATTGTGCCGAAAAACCATGCGGGTATTGGTGCCGGCAATCCGCGTTCGCAGGATAAAGGCAATACGCTTGGGTCGCAGATTGTCACTCAGACCAATCAAGGCCTGATGAATCTGCTCAGCATGACGAATCCGGCGCTCTCGGCGCTGGACAAGCAAATGGTGATCCAGTTGTCTCGTTACGGTAAGCGCACGCCGGATCCGGAACATCTGGAAAAAACGAAATCGCCGGATTATAAAGGCAACGGCCTTGCCAACTTGAGCAAGGAGGACCAGATTGATCTGATTACGCGTTGCTGCGCTGTGATGGAATCGCGCGTGGAAATGGTCTACAGTGAGCCTTACACCCAGCACATGACGAATAATGTGCACAGCATGCTGGCGGATTCCATGAATCACAGCGCCCGCGAAGCCACACGCAAAGGCGATAACAAACAAGCCGGCTATCCGCCATTTACGAAGTATGATCAGTTGCGCTTCATCGGCGCGGTGAACCGCAATTATCTCTCCGGCGAATGCGGTCCGGAAACGCAGGTGCTCAAATATTTTGAGCAGAGCCCTGATGACTTAGATAAAACCAATCCCGTCATGCTCTCCAAAGAGACGCGCAAAAAACTGATCCGCTATCACCAGAATGCCGATTACGCGACCAACATGCTCTCAGGCCTGGCGGTGGTTTCCACCTACGCTGATTTTGTGAACGCATGGAAAATGGCGGGTATGGAGCGCATAAAAGAATTCGGTAAAGACGAACATCTCA
>Ga0206845_1116_pt1 | contig 22709 bp, 19 predicted proteins | sample Alteio_BWOrgCont_19_FD_152887 | JGI IMG/M metagenome (GOLD analysis project Ga0206845, IMG submission 152887) | Enriched cells from forest soil in Barre Woods Harvard Forest LTER site, Petersham, Massachusetts, United States -... | ecosystem: Environmental > Terrestrial > Soil > Temperate forest >...
GATCGCCGAACGTCAGCCGGCGCCCGGGCTGGTACACCATTCCGACTGCGGCGTTCAATATGCCTGCCGGGAGTATGGGGAACTTCTGGAGGCGCACGGCATCGTGCCCAGCATGAGCCGGCGGGCGAACCCTTATGACAACGCAGTCTGCGAAAGCTTCATGAAAACACTGAAATATGAGGAGATTCACTGTAACCGTTATGACAGCCTGGAGGAACTGGCAGCCCATATGGACGAATTCATCGGCGAATATTACAACCACCAGCGGTTACATTCGGCTCTCGGCTATCAGACACCGGCCCGGTTCGAAGCGGCGCTCCCGAGACAGAACGGTCGCTCCGCAGGTCTGGCCGCCACCGAAACCATGAGTTTTTCAGGGCATCGGGAGATCTACCGGTCCGATGTTCTGGTCGAATCCGGGGAACTGATGGGCAGTTCCCCGTCTCATCGTCACGATGAGTCTCCGACTGGCTATTCCCCGGCGAGTTGCTCTCCAGCAGCGCTCGCCTCTGCTTCACCAGCCAGTTCCGATTCTGAAGCCCAGGCGGTAGAATCACAATGAATTTACACCGAACGGCAATCGTGTACTTTCCCTCGTGTCTCAACCAGGGGGTTCACTCTACTTATTCGTGTGAATTCGTGTTCATTCGTGGCCACATACTCTTCGGCAGTCCCGAAGTGCATGCAAAATGGGCTCATGTATTATTGGCGAGGAGAAATCGATGGTAATTGACGCCCACGGCCACGTTACGGCGCCCGACAAACTATACGTTTATAAAGCAGGACTCATCTCGCATCGCGGGGCTCACGGACGTGGCAGCCCCGGCGCAACTGAAACGGACATCGTCGAAGCTCTGAATGCGCCCGTTTTCGGCGGATCGTCCCATCTCGCTCAGCTCAAGGAAGCCGGGACCGACATGCAGCTCATCTCCCCGCGTCCCTACCAGATGATGCACAGCGAGCACCCCAGACTGGTCGGCTGGTACACGGAAGAGACCAACAACATCATCGCGGAACAGGTCAAATTGTTTCCGAACGTATTTCGCGGCGTCTGCGCGTTGCCGCAGGGGCCGAACATCAGCCCGAAAAACTGCCTCGCGGAACTCGAACGCTGCGTGAAGAAGCTCGGCTTTGTCGGATGCCTGATCAATCCCGACCCAGGCGAGGCGTCCGGCATCGAAACCCCGCCGCTCGGCGATAAATTCTGGTATCCGCTTTACGAAAAGCTGGTCGAACTCGACATCCCCGGCCACGTGCATTCCGGCGGCTGCCGCTCGGACCGCCTCAGCTATTCGCTCCACTTCATCAACGAAGAGAGCATTGCGATCTTCTCGCTTCTGAACTCAACCGTGTTCACGGATTTCCCCACATTGAAGATCCTCGTCTCACACGGCGGCGGCGCAATTCCCTATCAATATGCCCGCTTCGAAGCCAGCGCCATCCGCCGCAAAATTCAGCGTTTTTCCGAGCGAATGCGCAACATCTGGTACGACACAGTTCTTTATTCGGCGGGTGCATTGGAACTCCTGTTCAAGACAGTCGGCGCGGACCGATGCCTTTTTGGAACCGAAAGGCCCGGTGTCGGTACAGTCATGGATCCGCGAACCGGGAAATGGCTGGACGAAACCCGCTATATAATCGAAGGCTTCGACTGGCTGAGCGCGGACGAAAAGAAGCTGATTTTCGAAGATAACGCGAAGAAGCTCTTCAAACTTGAGACGGCAGCCAGTGCGTAACAGAGCCACCGCGTAAGCGTAATAGAGAAAGACACATGAACCTCAGAACCATCTTTAAATCCGGCCTTTCCATGCTCCTGGCGTTTTCCGCTTTCGCCCAGGGGCCGCTGCAGAAGGTCACCATCAACTACCCCAACCGCAGCGGTTCGAACTGGCCTCTCTTTCTGGCGAAAGAAGGCGGTTACTATCAGGCCCATGGCCTGGACGTGAACCTGGTATTCGGCGTCCATCCGGCAGGCATCGCGATGCTGGTCAGCGGCGAGGGGCAGATGGTCAACTCATCGCTGGAACAGTTGATGCAAGCGGCGTCGAAGGACGGTTCGCTGGTGCTGATCGGCAGTTCGCTCAATCGCGGCATGTTTGCTCTGATGGCGAACAAAGACATAGCCAGCGTGAAAGCCTTGAAGGGCAAACGCGTGGCGATCGGTCAGGTAGGCGACGCTCCCTACGGATATCTGGTCGCGCTTCTCGGGAAGTCGGGACTCTCGCCACGAGACGTGCAATGGATTCCCGTCGGCACCGATGTCAGCGGCCGCGCGGCCGCGCTACAGAGCGGACGCGCGGATGCCACGCTGCTTACGGCGCCCGCTTACTTCAAGGTGGAAGAGGCGGGTTACAAGACCCTTGACAATCTGGCGGAGCATGCGGATATCTTCGCCTCTACCGCATACATCATGAAGAAGAGCGTTGTGGCGCAGGATCCGGGGCTCGCTGAGAAGCTGATTATGGCGCAAGCTGAAGGAATCAAGCGCTTCTACGAAGACAAGGCTTTCGCGGTAAGCACCTTTCTGAAGTACGACAAGAACGCTCAGCAGTCTGACATGGAGCGAGTCTATGACCTGTACGCCAAACCCAATGCCTTCGAAAGAGTACCTTATGTGCTGACGGGAGCGGTACAGTCGGTGGTCAATCAGCAGGCCGATCCGCAGATGGCGGCTCAGATGAAGGCGTACGACTTTCATAAGGTCATCGACAACGAGTACGTGTCTAAGCTGGTGAAGGACGGTTTCTTCGAGAAGTTGTACGGTCCTTCGATCAAAGCGGAAGAGCAGCGCAAGGCAAAACTCGCGTACGGAAAGTAGAAATTAACTGAGTAGGGACTAACTATGGCTGAAATTGTATTGGGGATTGGTGCGTCTCACGGACCCTTGCTGTCGACGCCGCCGGAGAAATGGGATCTGAGAGCGAAGGCCGATCGCGAGAATAAGTCTCACTGGTTCCGCGGTAAGTCTTACACCTATGATGAACTCCTCATCGCGCGCGCCCCCGGGTTCGCGGGCGAAGTCACCGTGGAGGTGCGCCGCGAGCGTTTCGAACGCTGCCGCGCGGCAATGGAAGTACTGACAGGGATTTTCAAGCAGGTCCAGCCGGAAGCTGTGGTGATTGTAGGGAACGATCAGAGGGAGTTTTTCGGACCCGATCTGACGCCTTCAATCACCATCTTCAACGGCGAAAAGATCGTCAACGTACAGCATCTGCACGAAGGATCGCCGGGTTTGAATATCGCCGAGGGCGGCAATGCGCCCACGGAAGGAACCGAATATCCCGGCGCAGCGAAACTCGCGAACCACCTTCTGACCTCACTCGCGGATGAGAACTTCGACATCGCGCAATCTTCCTCGACGCCCAAAGGCAGCGAACGACACGGCATTCCGCACGCCTACGGCTTCCTCTACCATTCGATCCTTGGAGACGCTCCACCGCCCAGCGTGCCCGTGATTCTAAACGTTCACTACCCTCACAACGTCCCGAAGAACAGGCGATGCCTCGACATGGGGAAAGCCCTGCAGCGGGCCATCAGAAGCTTCGACGGCTATAAGCGCGTGGCGATGATGGCCTCGGGAGGACTGACCCACTTCGTCGTCGATGAGGATCTCGACCAGACCATCCTCGAAGCCCTCGACAAAGGCGACGAAAACACTCTTGCGGCCGTCCCGGAAAACGTCTTCAAAGTCGGAACGGCGGAGATCAAGAACTGGTATCCCGTAATCTCGGCCATGAACGCCGAAGGCCGGAAATACCACTCCGTCGATTACGTGCCGTGCTACCGGTCCGAAGCGGGCACGGGCAGCGGCATGGCTTTCGGCTACTGGGATTGAAACGCCAGCAGCACGTTGCCCGGCATCCCACCCTGGCGGGCATAGCCTGAATTCACGTAAACCATCCCGTTGACCACGACAGCACCGGGGCCATCAATGGAACCGCCCTGGCCTTTGATCCCATTGACGGCGTCGTAGCTGCGCACGGTGTCGAAGTCCCACAGGACGCGGCCATCCTCCGCGCCGAACGCCCGCATGTGGCCGTCGACTGAGCCGGAGAAAACCACGCCAGGGATACCGGTCACGGCGGCAGGTTGAGCCGGACTGCACCCGGCCTTCGGCGGGTCGCAAGGGTGACCGGGCACGTGCCAGGCGCTGCTGCCGTCCGCCAGGCGAATCGCAGTCAGGCCGCCGCCTTTGTCCGGGTCGGGAACAAAGGTGCGCAGATCGGTCGGATCGCCCGATGCGTTCCGCCGTCGTTCAATGTCTGAAACGGCGGCGTACGCGTACCGGTCGTCGGCGGCCATGCCCCAGAGCACGCCGCCGTTATTACCGCCTTCGCCGACTCGAAGCTGCCAGACGATCTGGCCCTTGCGGTCGGGGTCGAGAGCATAGACGATTCCGGATTTTTGACCCGCAACCAAAAGGTTGCGTCCGCCGGAGTCCACGAGCATCGCGGATGAGCCGAAATCATAATCGGGACCGCAGTACCCGGCCGCCTGGCAGCCGCCGGTGAAAATGTCCTTCGCGGTGAATTGCCGCGACCAGGCGATCTTCCCGCTTTTCAGATCGACCGCCACCAGCGCGTCGCTGAGCTTCGTATCGGGCTCCGAATAGTTATCGCCGGTCGTGACGTAAAGCAGCCCGCGTTTCGCATCGATCGTAGGCGCGGACCAGATCGCCGCGCCCGACGGGCCGAACTTATTTTTCCCGATCTGCTTTGGCGGATCCACCATGTAACTCTTCCAGACCTGAGAACCATCGCGGATACGAAGAGCGACGACGCTGCCGCGCATGGTACAGCACGCGTACTCGGGGTCTGAGGCGCGATTCTCTTCCCAGCTCGAGACGGGCACGAAAACGATGCCCTGGTATGCGACCGCGGATCCGGTAATCCGGGTGGCGTCATGCGGGTCCATCTTCTTCTTCCAGATCAATTGGCCGCGAACCGCATCGAGCGCGTAGAACCACCCTGATTGATCCCCAAAGAGCAGCAGATTGTCTGCAACGAGCAGGGATGACCGAACCGGTCCGCTCCCCTGCCAGACCCAGCGAATGCATCCGGTCTGGGGGTCAAGGTTGTGGATCGCGCCGCCCGCGCTGCCGACGAAAAGGTTATTGCCCAGAATCGTGGGTTGAGAGAATGCAGTGAGGTCGCCGTCGAAAGCGAATGCCCACTTCAATTTCAGGTTGTGGACGGCATCGAGCGTCAGGCCGGCCGCGCCGCCAGGTTGGAACCGCGTGTTGCTCGCGCTGGGACTCCAGCCGTTCCACTGCGTCGCGGAACCATCCGGAATGCGCACCGAACGATCCGCGCAGAACGCCGACGGCGGCGGAGGGGAGTCGCCGCCCGCAGTGCCCAGCCAGGTGGCGACCGCCTCCCGCTGGCTTATGGTCATCGTGTAGGCGATGCTGATCATCGCCCCGTAATTGAGCGCGCGCAAAATGCGGGTCGCGGGCATCGTCTTCAGAGTTGCGCGGGTCGGGATCCGCGGATCGTGGAGTTCGTGGCACCGGGCGCATCTCTGCCCGTAAACCGCCTCACCGGAATCGGAAGCGGCGGAAAGCCCGCCCGCGAGCAACACCGATATGACCAAAGCTTTCATCTCAAATCCATATATCATGTCTGTGGAGGCATTTCCATGTTTATGCTCCGTCTGACCTTCGCCACCGCGCTGCTCGGCTCCGCCGCCTTCGCAGCGACTCCGGTCACGTTCAACAAGGACGTTCTTCCGATTCTGCAGCAGAACTGCCAGCAGTGCCACAGACCAGGCGAGGTCGCTCCGATGCCGCTCCTGAGCTACACGGATGCGCGGCCCTGGGCGAAGGCCATCAAAGCGGCGGTCGCGTCTCAAAAGATGCCGCCATGGTTCGCCGACCCGAATATCGGACATTTTTCGAACGACCGCAGATTGAGCGACGCCCAGATCAAAACGCTGGTGGCATGGGTTGATAACGGAGCGCCCGAAGGCAACGCGAGGGACCGTCCGGCCCCGCGCACCTTCCAGGAAGGCTGGAATATCAAGCCGGACCTGGTGATCGAGATGCCGAAGCCCTTCGAGATCCCCGCGAAAGGCACGGTCGACTATCAGTACATCCTCGTGAAAGGAAACATCACGGAAGACCTCTGGGTAAAGGAAGCCGAGATGCGGCCCTCCAATTCCGCGGTGCTGCATCATGGCAAAGTCTGGGTGCGGCCTCCTGGTTCGCACTGGATGGAGAACGCCGAACCCGGCGTCGCCTACTCGACCGGCATGGGAAGGAATTCGTCCAGCGAGGGCAACGACATCATCGGCAAATTCAATCCCGGTCTGGGCGCACAGAACTTCGACATCGACGGCTCAGCCAAGCTGATTCCCAAAGGTTCGGATTTCGTATTCGAACTGCACTACACGGCAACGGGCAAACCGGAAACGGATGTTTCAAGGGTCGGCCTCGTCCTGATGAAGACGGCTCCCCTGACGCGCTACTACACCTCGCCGGGGACGCCCTCCGCGTTCAACCTGGTGATTCCGCCGCATGAAAGCAATGTGGAAGTGGTATCCGAATCGACCGTTGGCGCGGACATGAAACTGGTCTACATCCAGCCGCACGCGCATCTTCGCGGCAAGGATTTCGAACTCCGCCTGGTCTATCCCACAGGCGAGAAGCAAACCGTTTTCAGAGCGAAGTTCGACTTCAACTGGCAGCTGGGCTACGATCTCGCGAAGCCGATCGTTCTGCCCAAAGGCACCAAAATGATCCTGATCGCGCATTTCGACAACTCGGCGAATAACCCCTTCAATCCCGATCCCGAGAAGGAAGTTCGCTGGGGTCCTCAGAACTGGGACGAGATGCAAGGCGTCTTCCTGGGCCTGGTTTTCCCGGTCACCACTGACATTTCGCAGGTTTTGCAAGCTTCCGGCCCGAGTCTGTTGCCGGCCCCTCGAACTGGCGGTCCGACGCTGGCTGCGCTACAGTCAAACTAGTACTTTCAAAGGAGTGCCTGTGACGAATCGCGATTATCTTGTCGATGGCCTCCATTCCGTGCTGTCGGGGCTGTGGGATGGTTCCGACGAAATGGCTGCTTCGGAGTTCCGGAAGCTGGTGTCATGGCGGATCAGGGCCTTGAAATCCATCGTCCCCACCTACCGTGCGGGAACGTTCCCGGCGCCCATACTCGCGGAAGCTGAGGATCACGACTTCCTGGAATCCGCCGGCGAGGCCATGCAACTCATAGAAAAATCCTTTGCTGCCGGCGACTCCGAGCAGACCGCGCGTCTGGTGAAGGAACTACTTACCGCGCTGTCCGAACGCCGCTCCGGACTCGTCAGCAAGTAGTTATCCGAGCACACGGCGAAGCCGCTCTTCATCCAGCGCGTTTTCCCACTTCGCCACCACGATCGTTGCCACAGCATTGCCGATGAGATTCGTGGGCGTCAAGCCTTCCGACATCAACCGATGAATGCCCAAAACAAGTGCCACGCTGGCAACTGGAATCGTTCCGGCGGTCGAAAGCGTGGCGGCCAGAACCACGAACGCGGCGCCTGCCACCCCCGCTGCTCCCTTTGAGGTCAACAGCAGAACCATCAACAAGCCGATCTGCTGTCCGATGCCCAAAGGCGTGTTCGTCGCCTGCGCGAGGAACACCGTCGCGGTTGCGAGATAGAGACAGGTGCCATCCAGATTGAAGGAATAACCGGTAGGAATGACCAGCCCGACGACACTTTCCTCGCATCCCAGATCCTCCATACGCGCGATCATTCGCGGAAGCACGGTCTCGGACGAAGTCGTGGCGAAGACGATCAGCAGTTCCTCGCGAATGTACCGGAGCAGCTTCGGCAGACTGAAACCAATCCACGCACAAACGGGCCACAGAACGCCGAAGACGAAGATCAGGCAGGTCAGATAAAAACCGCCCAGCAGTTTGCCCAGCGACACGAGCGAACCCGCGCCAAACCGGCCAACCGTAAACGCAATCGCCCCGAAAGCCCCGAGCGGCGCGGCCCACATCACAATCCCAACGATTCCGAACAGCATGCTCGAAGCTACTTCGATCAGATCGACGAGCGGCTTGCCCCGCGTGCCCAGCCGCGTGAGCGCAAATCCGCAAAGCACAGAGATCAGCAGGACCTGCAGCACATTGCCATCCGAGAACGCACCGATAAATGTCTGCGGAATGATGTTCAGCAGGAATTGCGTAACGGTCTGGTTCCGCGTCTGCGCAACGTACTGCTGCACGGAGGAACTGTCGATGTGCGCGAGGTTCACATTCATGCCCTTGCCCGGTTGAAGAACGTTCACCGCGACGAGGCCGATCACAAGCGCGACCGTCGTCAGAACCTCGAAGTACACGATGGCCTTGAGCGCAACGCGGCCCACGCGCGCCATGTCGGTCATGCGCGCCACACCGTGCACAACCGTGCAGAAGATGATGGGCGCGATCAACATGCGGATCGCTTTGATGAACCCGTCGCCCAGCGGCTGCATCTGCGCTGCAAGGCCGGGACGGAGCACGCCCAGAAGGATGCCGACAGCCATCGCGAGAAGAACCTGCACCCAAAGTCGGCGGTACCAGATCAACGCGAGATCATAACATTACAAATAGTGTCGTCGGCGTCTTCATCATCACTGCGAGAGTTCCCGCCCCAGTTCTGGGCTGTGGCTGCCGCAACCTTCCTCGGCTTTCTGGGAATCGCGACTGTGCTGCCGGAACTCGGGCCACATGTGCGCAACGATCTGGGCGGATCCGACGAAACCGTGGGCTTCGTCGTCGGAATCTTTTCCTTCGTCGCGCTTGCCGCCCGCCTCGTCTCGGGACCGCTTGCGGATCGGCGCGGCCGCAAGCTCGTCTTCGCGGTTGGCCTTCTCAGCTGCGCGCTCGCCGGCGCCACATATCTCGCGCCCCTGGGCATCGGCGGCGTGTATCTGGCGCGCATTCTTCATGGATTCGGCGAAGCGTGCCTCTACACGGGAGCGGCCACGTGGGCGGTCGAACTTGCAGGCGTTCATCGCAGCAGCCAGGCGCTGGGCTACATCAGCAGCGGCATCTGGGGTGGCATGTCGGCGGGACCGGTCCTCGGCCATTGGGTGGGGTCGTTCCAGCATGCCGCGATGACCCAGATGCTCCTGGCGGCCGCAGGCTTCGTGCTCCTGGCCCGCGTGAAGGAGACTTACAAGCCGCACCCTCACGCAGGCAAGCGAAACTGGCTGCCGCGATCGATTCTTGCTCCGGGCTTTGCGATCGGCTTCGTCAACGTACACTATCCCGTGGTCACCGGCTTCCTGATTCTGTTCCTCGCTCACCACGGAAACTCAGGCCCCGCAGCGTTCACCGCCTATGCTGTCGTAATCCTGTTCTCCCGGTTCTTTCTGGGAAGCTTGCCGGATCGCATTCACCCGCGCATCACCTACTACACGGGGCTCGCCGCGATGACCACCGGATTGCTCGTGCTCGCAACGGGTCCGTCCCCTGCGATCGCCATCGGCGCGGCGGCGGTCCTTGGATTCGGATTTTCCTTTCCCTGGTCGTCCGTGGCATCGATGGTGCTGCGCCAGACCCCGGACCGGGAACACGGATCCGCAGTGGGCCTGCTTGGCGCCTTTTACGACCTGTTCGTCGGTATGGGTTCGTTCGCCGCCGGCGCAGTCTCCGACCGATTCGGCTACGGCGCGGCATTTGCAATGGCCGCTGCGGCGCTCGGCGTAGCAGCCGTTATCGGATTGTTTCTGTTCCCATCCCGCGACCGGGCCATCGCGGTCGGCGAGAGCGCGTAGGCTGCAATTAAGAGGTATTTCGCGGCAATTAACGGATTCACTGGAAACATTTCCGATAATTTCCTATAATTAGGTCCGAACGCAGCCAGATGGACGTCGTCTCCGCTATGGCCCGGCCGCAACCTGAGCCGGAAGAGAGCATCGCAATCGATGAAGAGTCGCTGCGGTCCGTGTATCCCCTGCTCAAAGGGATCGCGCGCGGGCTGATGCGCTCTGAGCGCAAATTTCACACCCTGCAGCCTACTGCGCTTGTCAATGAGGCGTGGCTCAAGCTTGCCGCCGGCCAGCAGCAGAAATTCGCGAACAAAGAGCACTTCGTCTGTCTTGCGGCGCGGGCAATGAGGCAAATTCTTGTCGATCACGCCCGTTCCCGTCGCAGCCTGAGGCGTAGCGTTGTGCCGATGGAAGGTGAACCGACTTTGCCCGCAGTCGCAGCAGCGTCGCCGGAAGACCTTCTCGCGTTGGACGCTGCGATGGGTAAACTCGACGCAATCGACACGAGACTTACCCGAATTGTCGAACTCCGGTGCTTCGCCGACCTGAGCATTGACGAGACGGCGCAAGTGCTCAACCTTTCCACGGCTACAGTCAAGCGTGAGTGGCGCATCGCAAAGAGCATGCTGGCAAGCCACCTGCAGCGAGGCGTCTGAACGTGGCGGAGTCGGATTCGATTCCGAACTGGCGAGCCCTGTTGCTCACCGGCTCATTCGATACCGCAATGGACTCCGGCGAGCTGCCGCAGGAGAGTAGCATCCAGCAGGGAGAACTCCTCGGGGGGCGTTTCCGGGTCCGGGAATTTCTGGGACGCGGCGGAATGGGTGAGGTGTTCGCAGCCGAAGATACTCTTCTCGAAACAGTAGTGGCAATCAAAGTCGTTCGGCCCGAGTATTTGCCCGGCGAGGGCGCGCGCCAGCGTCTCATGCGCGAAGTGCGGACGGCACGGCTCGTCACTCATCCTCATGTCTGCCGGATTTTCGACATGGAAGAGACCGTCGCCGGGAATGGCGTTACGATCTCGTTCCTCACGATGGAACTTCTGCGTGGGGAGACGCTGGCGGAGCGTCTTTTGCGCCGGCCCAGGCTGACCGAAGAGGAGGCGTCGGACATCGGGCTGCAGCTTTGCAGCGCGCTTAGCGGTTTGCACGACGCAGGCATCGTCCACCGCGATTTCAAACCGGCGAATGTGATGCTTGTAAACGATCCGGCGGGATTGAAGGCAATGGTTATGGATTTTGGTCTGGCAATTGCCGCCTCGCCGGACAGCGCCCCATCGCTGCTCACTCGCCAGGGTTCTGTACCCGGCACGCCGGCCTATATGGCGCCGGAGCAAAGCCATGGCCGGAACGGTTCCGTTGCTTCCGATATTTACGCTCTAGGGCTCGTTCTCGGCCAGTTGCTGACAGGCTTTGAGATCGATTCTTTGCTCGATCGCGCCTCGTTTCCCGCCCGGCTCGATCCTTCAGCCCGGGCGTTGCTTCGTTTTCGAAATTCCCACTGGCTCAGGGTTGTTGAGCGTTGTCTCGTTGCGGACCCTGACGGCCGCTGGAGCTCGGTTTCCGAACTTCGCGGCGCGCTCGTGCGCAGGCGCCGGCGTTTTGCTCTCGCACTTGACAAGCGAAGGAAGATCACGCGGGCATGCGCGGCAGTGGTTATTGTCGGGGCCGGGATAGCCGCGTGGACTTATACGGCACGGCCGTCCCGGGCACCGCATGAATCGGTCGTCCCGAAGACTCCTTACGATCTGCTGGAAGCGGCGCGCGCGCGGATCGCCAGATATGACAAGGGCGACAATCTGAACACCGCAATCCAGTTGCTCTCGCAGGCCGTCAACGACCAGCCTTCGTTTGCGCCCGCTTACGCGGATCTGGCACAGGCATATCTTTTGCGCAACGCCACTACGCCCGACTCGCACTGGACGTCTCTCGCGGACTCGATGGCCAGGAAGGCAGTATCGTTGAATCCGGAGCTCTCGATCGCACACGCCGCGCTGGGAGCGACGCTGCGTCAGCATGGCGCCGACTCCGAAGCGGAGAAAGAGTTCCGCCGGGCCTTGATGCTTGACCCGAAGAACGCAAAAGCGTACCTCGGGCTCGCGCAATGCGAGGCTGCCGCAGGCAGAAACGATTCCGCAAACGGCTATTTCAGCCGGGCCGCCGAACTGAGTCCTCGCGATTGGGCAGTGTGGCTTCGCATCGGCCTTTTTGAGTATTCGACAGGCGAATATCAGAAAGCCGCCGGCGCGCTGGAAAAGGCCGGTCAACTGGCGCCTGATAACAGCATCGTTTACCGCAATCTCGGGGCGATTTACAGCAAACTCGAACGGTATGATGACGCAGCGTCGGCATTTCAGCGAGCTCTGGAGATTCGGCCCAGCGACGCTGTCTACACCAATCTCGGCACAATTCGCTTCTACCAGGGACGTTATGGCGAAGCGATTCCGCCCATGGAAGCGGCTGTCCGTCTGAGCGCAAACAATTATCTTCTCTGGGGCAATCTCGCGGATGTTTACCGGATCGTTCCGGGCAACCAGAAGAAGGCTCTTGACGCGTATCGCATCGCGGTCCGTCTGGCGAGAGAGCAAACGCAAAAAGTTCCGGACAATCCCGATCTGCGCAGCAGCCTCGCGGTGTATCTGGCGCATTCCGGAGATGTTGCCGGAGCAGAAGCGGAGTTGAAGCTGCTGGCCGGCTCAAAGCGTCACACGCCCGGCAGCTTGTTCAAAGCCGCGCTGGCCAGCGAGGCGTGCATGCGCGAGAATGACGCGCTTCGCTATCTGGAGCTTGCCGTCCGCGAAGGATATCCATGGCGGGAAATTCGCGATAATCCCGATCTGGCTTCCTTGCGGGAGACCGCGGGCTATCAGGAATTTGCGTCCCGCGTGATGTCTCAGGAAAAACGATCTCGAGAGGCGCGTTGAACTGAATTACGGAACAAAAAGGAACTGGAGGAACTTTGGCTTTCTATACTCTGAACCTCGGCTTCAACCTGAATTCGACGAATTCTGTCATGTGGGGCGCGTTCGATCAACGACAGAACTCGCTGCCCGCCCTGCAGCAATCGGAAGCATGGCTGGAATCAGCCGAGTATCCGACGCCCGGCAGCATTTTTACGATCCTCGATGACGCGAAAGTCACGGTAGCGGGGGCCGACAATATCCTCGTGCGGCTTTTCTCATCGTCCACCGTTTCGCCCCATCCGATAACCGCAAGCAGCGTATTGGTTATCGGCCGTAGAAACCATCAGCAGGCGTTTCGAACTCCCTTCACCTGTGGCGATGGCAATGCGCGGGCGATTCTGAATTCCGGTAACCCTGAAGCTCCAAACTTCGGCGACGGCTCATGGCTTTTCCATTTGGGAGAGATCGTCCACGCGCCGCCGCCACTGTCCTTGCCTTACAAGTTTCGCTTTATCGCCGGCGCCACCGTGATGAGAGATGGAACGCTGTACACATTCGGGCACGACCCCGAAATGGACGTCGGACCGGGGGTCGGACCGGGAGTTGGTCCGCTACCTTAGATTTTTTTTGATCCTCTTTTTCGATTCCCATCGCTTAATCGGATGAAAGCGAGCTCTTATCGAGTCCGCCAATCACACGATTTAGAACGATTAAAGAAAAGAGAGAACAAAAATGCCAACAGAAGTCGAAGTAACTCCCCAAGCCATTGCGAACGATTTCCGGAACGCAATGAAAGGCAAACTGGCTGACGAACATGTCGAAGCCGCCGTTAACACGCTGCTTTCCACCACCTCGCGTTATCCGGCCAACGGCTCCGTCGCAAGCCTCATCTTCTATCTGAAGTTTCAGGTCAACATTACCGGCGCGGGCGGCAAATCCTTCAACGGGAACGCCGGCGGCGCGTCAACCCCGGGCGGCGGCGCGCTGTTTGGTGACGTCTACACCGACAATCTGGCTCGCCTGTACAGCGATACTGTAAGCTTCGAGTTCCAGGGCACTCCGGTGTACATCAGCCTGCTGTTCTTCGACAAGAACAGCAATTTGCTGGGTCACTTCCAGGCGGGCGCCGTATCCACCGTCACGGGCATCGGTGGCGGCTCGGGCAAGTGGTCGTAGGGCGCTGCCAACGTTTCAGCATGATTCACGCGGGGGCCGGTTCATACCGCCCTCGCGGTTTAGACTCCGGCCCATGCTTTCCCAGCTCAACGCATGCGCGCAGCACCGTTGTTCGCCCCATATCCGCGCGATTTACAGAAAGCCCGAACGTTTAACCTGACGCAGCTCGGCATTTTCAACCGACTCTGGAAATCGGGTACGACGACGCCGTCCATACAGATTTCGGCACAATCCGTTTCTTTCAGGACGTTGTGGCGAGGCAGGTTCTGCCCATGAAAACCGTCGTCGCCTAAGCGATTTTTTTGGAAGACGCGCAAGGGCCGCCGAGATTCAACTTCAAGACCAGGAGAAAAGAAAATGAGATCAGAAACGAAAGTAGACCCTCAAGCCATTGCAGATGACTTCCGGACCGCGATGAAAGGCAGTCTGGCGGACGAACATATCGACGCCGGCGTCAATACCATCCTTTCCACAACCGGGACGTATCCGGCAAGCCTTATCTTTTACCCGACCTTGCAGGTCATCATTCGAAGAGGCGAGACCTTCACCGGGAACTCTCCCTGCGGATCGAACCAGGGCATCGTGTTCGGCGACGTCTACACGGACGATATCGCGAGCCTGTACCGGGATACGGTGACTTTCGAATTCCAGGCCACGCCGGTGTACATCAGCGTCCTGTTCTTTGATAAGAACAGTAACTTTTTGGGTCATTTTCAGGCGACCGCCGTATCGGTTGTAACAGGCGTCGGCGGGGGATCCGGCAAGTGGTCGCAGGCCTAGCCGACGGTTCATGACGATTCACGCGGGGCCGGTTCATACGGCCCTCGCGGTCTCGATCCGAGCCGCGCCTCTGAATGCGGTTAATCTGACAATCATGAGGATCTTGTCCGGAGCTGCTGCCCTTCTTCTGGTTTCTCTCGTGCCGCTCTGCGGTCAGGGCCGGAACTACGGCCGTTCGATGGTCATCACGCAGCAGGGAATTGCCGCCACCAGCCAGACGCTGGCGTCGCAAGCGGCTGCTCAGATCCTCGCGAAAGGCGGATCGGCAATCGATGCCGCGATCGCCGCAAACGCGGTTCTCGCCGTTGTCGAGCCGATGAAGACAGGTCTCGGCGGCGATCTCTTCGTTCTCTATCGTGAGGCCAACACCGGAAAACTCGTCGGCCTGAACGCATCCGGACCCGCGCCCAAAGCGCTTTCTCCTGAATTACTGGCCAAACAGGGTGCGAAGACGATGCCCGCCTTCGGCATCCACAGCTTCACCGTCCCGGGCGCGGTGGATGGTTGGGCGCAGCTGCATAAGAAGTACGGCAAGATCCCCTGGAAAGATCTGTTCCAGTCCGCCATCGCCTACGCCGAAAAAGGCTTCCCCGTGACGGAGGCGATTCATGAATCGTGGGCGGCCTCGGTCGATAGAATCAAGCCCAACGCGGAATCGGTCCGCGTGTTTCTTGCGCGCGGTCGCGTCCCAGCCGAAGGCGAGTTGTTCAAGAATCCCGACATCGGCCACGCACTTCGCCTCATCGCCGATCAGGGCCCGAGAGCCTTCTACACAGGCGAAATCGCGGCGGCAATACTTAAGACCTCGCAGAAGCTGGGCGGTACAATGACCGCCGCCGACCTCTCGAGCTTTTTCTCCGAATGGGTGACGCCGATCTTCATCGACTATCGGGGCTGGAAGATCTCCGAGCTTCCTCCCAACAGCCAGGGCTTCGCTGCGCTCGAAATGATGAACATCATGGAGGCCACACCGGCATCGCCGCTCGGCCCATTCAGCCCGCCAGAGATGCACAAACGCATCGAGGCGATGAAACTCGCTTACTCCGATGTGCGCCGCTACAACGCCGATCCTCGCAAAGCCAACATTCCCGTCGACCGGCTCATTTCCAAAGACTACGCGAAGAAGCGGGCGGCCCTTATCGATCCGCAAAAGGCCAATTGCAGCGTACCCAACGGCGACCCGGTGGGGAGCAACACAACATACCTCACGGTCGTCGATAAAGACGGCAATATCGCGAGTTGGATCGAGAGCGTTTATGACGAATTCGGCTCGGGCATCACGGCGGAAGGCATGGGATTCATCATGCAGAATCGCGGCGCCCTGTTCACGCTCGACCCGCATTCCCCTAATGTGCTCGCCGGCGGCAAACGCCCGTTCCATACCATCATTCCGGCGTTCATGGAACGCGGCGATCAGCACATCGGCTTCGGAATCATGGGCGGAGCGAATCAGCCGCTCGCGCATGCGCAGTTCGCCTCGAACATCATCGATTACGGCATGAACATTCAAGCGGCTCTCGAAGCGCCAAGATTCACCAAAAAGAATTCCGGCGGCTGCGACGTATCGATTGAAGACCGCGTGCCGGTCGCGACCCTGCAGCAGCTTTCTGAACGCGGTCACGAAATCCGCATTCGCCGCGAATACACTCAGGAAATGGGGCGCGGCCAGGCGATCCTGCACGACACTCGCACCGGCATCAACTACGCCGCATCCGATCCCCGCGCCGATGGCGAAGCGATTCCAGAACCGATTGTCCCTTGACTCGGCAGGAGCAATACCAGCCCGGCCGAAACGAATAGTGTGAGGCCCGCAAGAGCAAGGCCCCGATAAATTCCGCCCGGGCCATGCGCCAGCGCGCCGATAACGGAAGGCCCGATAAACCCGCCCAAATTTCCCACCGAGTTGATCAACGCAATACCCGAGGCGGCGGAGAAACCCGTCAGAAAGCCGCCCGGGAGCGCGAAAAAAGGACCAAGAAAACTGTAGAGTCCCATGGCCGCGATGGACCAAAGCACGAGCGAGGGCAACAGAGAGTTCGTGGTCCCCAGCAGGATCAGCGCAATCCCGCCGGCGATGGCCGGCAGAGATATATGAAATCGCCTCTCAAGCCTGCGGTCGGAGCTACGCGAGATCAGAGCCATCGCGATCAAACCGGCGAGATGCGGAACCATCACCAGCACGCCGACCAGTGTGTTCGAATAGCCTTTCGACATCGCTTTCAGGGCCTGGGGCATGTAGAACGTCATGGCGTAGAGCGCGATATCAAACCCCATAAGACCGATCGCCAGCCGCCAGACCATGGGGTGCGTCAGCGCTCGCCAGGCCGAACCAGGATTGTCACCCGTCTTCCGATACTCTTCGCGGGCCAGTTCACCGCTGATCCATCCACGTTCCTCGTTCGTCAGGAATGTCGCGTCGACAGGCCGGCCCGGCAGCAGATAGTAAGTAACAACGCCGCAGATAACCGCCGGAAGTCCCTCCAGAATTAAAAGCCACCGCCAGCTTCCGATCCCCGCCCAATGCGTGTGATCGAGAATAACGCCCGAAAGCGGCGCGCCCAGAATGTTGGCAACCGGGAGAGCCATTGAGAACATCGCAATAACCCGTGCCAGTTCGCGTTCACGAAACCAGTAAGTCAGATAGAGAATAATGCCGGGAAAGAAACCCGCCTCCGCGAGACCCAGCGCGAAACGCGCCACATACAACTGGCTTACGTTCTGCACCGCGCCGGTAAGCGTGGCCACCACGCCCCAGCTGATTAAGATTCGCGCAATCCAGATGCGGGCTCCGATCCGGTGAAGCAGCAGATTGCTCGGTATTTCGAAGAAGAAGTAACCGCAAAAGAAAATGCCCGCGAGCAGGCCAAACTGCGCGCTTGTGATCGACAAAGCGGCGTTCATCGATAAAGCCGCGAATCCGAGATTGATCCGATCCAGATAAGCGACAAAGTAAAGGATCAGAAGCAGCGGAATGATGCGGCGCCGGATCTTACGGATCGTAACCGCTTCGAGATTCGTGGCAAGCACCAGGTCCTCAAAGTATATTTCAATAAGCACGCCGCGCTGGAAATGAAGCTCGACCACGTCACACTCGCAGGCCGGAACCTTGCTGAACTGCGTAAAGCCTTCACCGCAGCCACCGGTATTGCTACGGAAGACGGGGGCCCGCACTCCAACCATGTAACCGAAATGGCGCTCGCGAGCTTCCCCGATGGTTCCTATCTCGAGCTCATTGGCATCCGGCAGGAGGCTGATCCCGCGGCTGTCGCCGCGCACACGTGGAGCCACTTCCTGCGCGACAACGCGGGCCCCTGCGCCTTCGCGCTCCAAATGACCACGCTTCAAACGACCGAAGCGGGCGCCGCGAGCACACCCGAACCAGGCGGCCGTACACGCCCGGATGGCGTGGCGCTCGCCTGGGAAACTGCGGCTATCGGCTCGGGCCCGCTCGGGTCTTTTTTCCCTTTCCTCATTCGCGATCTCACCCCGCGCGAAGACCGCGTTTACCCGTCCGGCAAACCGACCTCGGCGCGATATCACGGAATCGGGCTGGTGGTCCTCGGCGTTCGCGATCTCGAAGGGTCTATCGAGCAGTACCAGAAAGCGTTTCAGTATCCCGCGCCCAGGCGGCAGCGGGATGAAAGCTTCGGAGCCGAGCTGGCATGGTTCGAAGACTCACCGGTTGTGCTCGCCGAACCGCTGACCTCCGCATCCTGGCTGGCGCAGCGCATCGACCGCTTTGGGGATTCCCCTTGCGCCGTGGTCTTCACGGCCGCGGGCGGCCTGATGGGCAGGCGGTCGCCCGACTGGTTCGGTCACCCGACCTTCTGGAGCACGGACCAGACATTCGGCTGGCGCCTGGGCGCATGGATTGTGGGCATGTGGATCAGGTGACTGGTTCAGAAAAAAACCACAGGCTAAAGTAGTGAGTTGCCTACGCCACTTCTGCTGCCAGCAAACTCCGCCGAACTGCGGGACGCGCTAGCCTCCGCGCAGGCCTCGAAGCAGCCAATCGAACTCTTCGGCGCCAATTCCAAGCGCCTGATGGCCGGTCCGATTGCGCCTGCCGTCATCCAGATCGGCACTACACGAATGCGTCGCATCCTCCAGTACGAACCGCGCGATCTCACAGTCAGCGTCGAAGCCGGAATTCGCCTCGCCGATCTTAACGACGAGCTCGCACGCAACGGGCAGATGATCCCGCTCGATGGTCCTTATAACGAAGAGGCAACCGTGGGGGGAGTGATCGCCGCCAACATCAGCGGCGCCCGCCGCAGGCTCTACGGCACGGCGCGTGATCTGGTAATCGGGATGACATTCGCGACTCTTGACGGCAAGCTTGTTCAGTCCGGCGGAATGGTAGTCAAGAACGTCGCGGGCCTCGATATGGGCAAGCTCATGATCGGTTCCTTCGGTACGCTGGCGGCGATCGCATCGCTGAACTTCAAACTAACGCCACGGCCCGCGGTCGCCCGGACACTCCTCTTCACGTTTGACGACCTGCAATCCGCCATGAGCGCACGCGACGCCGCCATTCGCGGTGTGCTGCATCCGGTTGCCGTCGATCTGCTGAACCCCATCCTTTCGGCACAGCTCGGCCTGAAGAATTTTACGCTCGCGATCATGTTCGCAGGCAATCAGGCCGTGATCGAACGTTCGGTCCGCGAAGCCTCGGTCCTCGGCCCCGCGCGGGCGCTGACCGTCGAAGACGAACGGCGTTTCTGGAATTCGCTGTATGAGGTCACGCCGCGCCACATGGAGAAGTTTCGCGACGGCGCCGTCGTGGTGCGTGTCTCTACCACGCTTTCCGAATGCGGCGAAGCTCTCGGCACACTGGACGGTCCGGGCCACGCGCACGCGGCAAACGGCGTAGTACGGGGCTGGTTCAGCCGCCCTGAGAATGCGGCGAAATGGCTGGCGTCCGCGGTCAAGCGCGGATGGAAGGGCGTCGTCGAATTCTCCGCCGAATCGGTCAAGCCGCAGATGACTCTGTGGCCGGAACCGGGCGGCGACTTTGCGATCATGAAAGAGATCAAACGCATGTTCGATCCGGAAAACCTCTTAAATCGTGGGCGCCTTTACGGTCATCTCTAACATCCAGATCGATAAGCCGCAGCAGACGGACCTCGACCGGTGCGTGCATTGCGGCCTGTGCTTGAACGCCTGCCCGACATATCGCGAGCTTGGCGTCGAGATGGATTCGCCCCGCGGCCGTATTTATCAGATGGTGCAGGTCGCGGAAGGCCAGCCGATCGGCGACACCTACCGCGAACACATCGATCTCTGCCTTGCCTGCCGCGGTTGCGAAAGCGCCTGCCCCTCCGGAGTTCAGTACGGACGTCTGGTGGAAGCGGCCCGCGCCGAGATTGAAACGAACACTGTTCGCCCCTGGCACTCGCGCATGCTCCGGAATTTCGTCTTCCGCAAGCTGCTTCCCTCCCCCGCCCTGTTAACCGCGGCCGGGGCCATGATGTACGTGTACCAGGTCAGCGGACTACAGAAGCTTTTGCGCGCGTCGGGGCTCATGAAATTGATGGGCCCCCTCGGCGCGCGCGAAGCGCTCGCGCCTGCTGCGCAAATTCCCTTTTTCTTCCGCCAGATTGGCAAAACGTTTGCCGCCGAGGGCGAGAAGAAATACCGCGTCGCGATGATGGCCGGCTGCATCGCGAACGTTTCGTTCGCCCGCCTCAACGAAGCGACCGTGCGGGTTCTCCAGAAAAATGGCTGCGAAGTTGTGATCCCCGTCGCGCAGACCTGCTGCGGCGCGTTACACGTCCACGCGGGGATTCGGGATGAGGCCCGTAAACTGGCGCGGCAGAACATCGACGCCGTTCTTTCCGACCCCGCCGGTTTCGATGCCATCATCACCAACGCCGCGGGCTGCGGCTCAACCCTGAAGGAATACGACGAGCTTTTCGAGCACGAACCGGAACAGCATGCCCGCGCAAAGAAATTCAAATCGCTGATGAAGGACGTCACCGAGTTCCTGGCAGGAATCGAACTCAACCGCGAAATGACGCCGGTTGAGGCCACGGTGACTTATCAGGATTCGTGCCATCTTGCCCACGGCCAGAAGATCCGGAACGCCCCGCGCCAACTCCTGCGCGCGATTCCGGGATTGAAGTTCAAAGAAATGCCGCTCTCCGATATCTGTTGCGGCAGCGCGGGCATCTACAACGTGCTGCACACGGATCTCTCGATGCAAATCCTCGAGAAGAAGATGGGGAATGTGAAACTGGCCCGCGCGGAAGTAATCGCGACCGCCAACCCCGGTTGCATGCTCCAACTCGAAGCAGGGGTGCGTAAGTGGGGCAACGGCGAGCGGGTGGCGCATGTCGTGGAATTACTTGACGAGGCGTATCGGGGTTTTTAAGATCCTGCGAACTCTGTGAGAAAACCGGCGCTTATGCCTCTAAGCGCATCGTGCGGCATACGGCCGAATCAGGCGCCAGCGGCGTGATCGGCGTTCCTTACGATGCAAACCGAGATCATGCAGGGCGTCACGGAAGTCCTCCGCCTACGGGACGGCCGTGCGGGTCAGGAAGCTGTAACGCGAAAACATCTCCCGAATCAGTTCCTCGCAAACCCATGCCCCGCGATACAATCTCCTTTACATGTTTCAGGGCCTTGAGCACACCGCGATCGCATCGCCGAATCCCGAAAAACTCGCGCACTGGTACGTCGACAACCTCGGATTCCACATCAACTTCTCCTATGCCGGCAACTTCTTCGTGAAAGCGCCAAACGGTTCGGTGATCGAAATCATTCCCAGCGAGGGTTCCCGACCGCCTCAAACCATGGAGAACAACAAAAATCCAGGCATCCGGCACTTCGCCATCGGGGTTGACGATTTCGACGCGGCTTACAAACATCTCCAGGGCCTTAAGGTCAACTTTCTCAACGAACCTTTCGCTCTCGGACCCAACCGCCTCGTATTTTTCAACGATGGCGACGGCAACCTGCTCCACCTGATCAAACGCGAGACACCGCTTCCCTAGGCGGTCCCTACCGAGTGCTGCGCCGCACCTTCAAAGCCTTCCAGTACCGCGATTTCCGGCTCCTGTGGGCCGGGGCCTGTACGTCAAGCATCGGTACCTGGATGCAGGAGATCGCTCAGAACTGGCTCGTCCTCGAAATCACCAACTCCCCCTTTCTGCTCGGTCTTGACGCCTTCCTCGGAGACATCCCCATCTTCCTCTTCTCCCTCGTCGGCGGCGTCATCGCCGACCGCATGGACCGCCGCAAGCTCCTGATGTTCTCGCAGGTCGTGCAAATGACCAGCGCGATTACGCTCTCAATACTGATCGCAACCCACAAAGTTCAGATCTGGCACATCCTTCTCTCATCGTTTATCGTGGGTACAGGCCAGGCATTTGGCGGCCCCGCATATTCCGCCCTTGTGCCAAGCCTCGTCGAAAAGGAAGACCTGCCGAACGCGATCGCTCTGAACTCCATCCAGTTCAACCTCGCGCGCGTGATCGGTCCGGTGTTGGGCGGCCTCGCGCTCAAATACGTCGGCGCCGCGTGGTGCTTCGGCTTGAACGCGCTCTCCTTCGTAGCGGTAATGATTTCGCTGATGCGGCTGAATATCAACTTCAACCCGCCGCGCACAGGTGATTCGATTCTGACAGGAATGAAGCAGGGCATCGGCTTCATCCGCAAACAGGGCGCGATGGAGACCCTCATCCTTATCGCCTTCTGCATGACGGCTCTCGCCATCCCGATGATCACGTTCCTGCCCGTTTTCGCCAAGGACGTGTTCCACAAGAACGAACTGACTTACACCTTATTCCTGGTGACTTCAGGCCTCGGTTCCATCACGGGCGCGCTCACCGTCGCGGCACTCGGCAACATCGCCAACAAGGGTCAGGTCGCCCTCGCCATGCTGATCGCGCTCGGCGCTGGAATCACGGGCTTTTCGCTCTCGAAATCCGTCCCCCTGAGCTGCGTCCTCCTGTTCTGCTCGGGCGCCGTTCTGATGTGTGCATTCGCCATGATTTCGTCGCTTGTGCAATTAATCACACCCAACGATCTCCGCGGCCGAGTCATGAGCGTCTACAACGTCGCCTTCCGCGGCGGCATGCCTTTTGGCAGCGTTACCACTGG
>Ga0206845_1117_pt1 | contig 22263 bp, 12 predicted proteins | sample Alteio_BWOrgCont_19_FD_152887 | JGI IMG/M metagenome (GOLD analysis project Ga0206845, IMG submission 152887) | Enriched cells from forest soil in Barre Woods Harvard Forest LTER site, Petersham, Massachusetts, United States -... | ecosystem: Environmental > Terrestrial > Soil > Temperate forest >...
CCTTGTAAAAAAGCATCGCCGAAGAAGGCACACTGCCGACTGACATGAATACAATCTGCAGCTTTCTGGGCAAGGGGGCCATGGACCACAAACCAACACACTCGATGGTCAGAAGCCAAAAAAGAAAAAATAAGCAATCGACTGAACCAAGCGCATAGGTATAGGTCACCGAGGCTGAGGCCAAGCCTAACATAAGGGGTGCGCCGATAGAATTCGCCACAAACCATGGATAGAACCGTAGCAGTCTTTCGGTGGCTCCGCCGTTCAGAGTTTGTATCAGATAGCGAAGCAAAATTAAAAAAAAGATCAGGTAGCCTATCTCTGGCCACAACAGAGGCTTGTTACTGGTATCCCGGAAAGCCCATAGGCTCAGGAGAATCATTGCGGCGGGAACCAGCGGGTTCAGACCGGTTCGGCGCAGGAACTCTAATTTAAGGCGCTCTTTGATGCTGGGAATTTTTGCGTGAGCTTGCGCATTTGATTTGGAGTCCATTCTTAAGCGACCTCATGTCGCTATCACCATGGCGATAGCATCTGTTGCTTAAAAAATGTTAACCCATTGAGGCTGTTTTGGTAACTTTTAATTTTTCCGGGACCGGGACACCCATGATTTTCATCAGCGAGGACAACATCAGAGGATCAAAATTTTCCAACCGGCCGGCACAGAGAACGTCGGCAGCCGCGTTGACCGGCATCGCTTGGCCATAAGGACTGGGCAGACATAGATCTAGAAAGTCGTCGAGAAGATGCAAAACTTTCGCTATGGGCTGAATTTTGGCTCCTGGCACTTGGAAAGGAAACCCTTTGCCGGTTTCCTCTTCGTGGTGTTGCTCGACGGCCTGAATAACTTCGTCGGATACAAACGCTGCATGCATCAAAAATTCTCGACCTCGACTCGGATGACCTTCATCGAGTTTGGCTTCGTCGTTGCTCATCTCGGATCGTCTTTTTTCCGTCAGGCCCTCCGGAAGTTCCCTCCTACCAAGGTCGTGCACAATGCCGGCGACGGTCACTTTGAATCTCTTCTCGGGTTCCGGCCAACCAATCTGCTTGACCAGTAAATTGCCATAGAGGGCGACGGCCAAGCTGTGGGCAAAAACCTTTTCAGAACGATTGCGCAGGTCTTCGATGGCCTCAAACAAGAGATCGGCTTCCATCAGTAAATGCAGGGTATTTTCCGTCAACACCTTGGCTTCATTGAACAGATCCAAGGGAACAGCGATGCGCAGAGATTTGTCACAGAGTTCGGCGGACTCGCGCAGCATCTGCAATTTTTTCGTCCGGCTGAGCGGCTCGCGGCCCACATTCGCCTGATGCGCATGGCGCATCGGAAAGCCCACATAAGATGCGAAGAATTCTTTGCTTAAATACAAAGAGGTAAGACCCTTGCTTTTGTAGGAATTCAAGCGGTCCTTGGTGAGCGGACTGCCGGCCCGGGCGACGCGAAGGTATTTGTCGTGGGCCAAACGCATGAAGACGTCTTCGGCCTTGATGGTGCCATCGATAAAAAATTCGATCGGCAGCCGGCAATATTCATAGTCCAAATCCGCCGGTTTCGCGGCGATTTTGCGCTTCATTTGCTCAACGGCCAAGTCCAAGGAATTGCTGAGCTCTTCGAGGCCAAAAGGTTTTTTTAAAAAATCACAAGCGCCGATTTCCTCGGCTTGCCTTTCGTCAATTTCCGCGTGGCCGGTCATAATGATCGTCGGGATGTCTTTTTTCTTGAGCTCACGGGCCACGCTGAAGCCGTCCATGTTCGGCATGCGCACGTCGGTGATAACCAACTGGATTTTTTTCTCCGGGACTTTATCGAATTCCTCAATGACGTGCAGACATTCGGGGCCATCGTTGGCGATGAAGACGGTGTGGCCTTCGCTTTCTAAAGCTTCCTTGGTGATGTCCAAGATTTCAGGCTCATCGTCGACGACAAGAACGCGTAGTTTTTCTTCTGTCTTCATAAAAACATAATTTCACGTTATTGCGATTCGTATTCAACTCAAAAAGTAGAATCAGGGCAAGATTTTTGATCTTGACAGCCGAAAGATCACCACCTAACCTCCCGCCGTTACACCGGGGGTGCCGATACGGCTGAGAGAGTCCATGTCTGACGGACTCAACCCCATGAACCTGCTCTGGATAATGCCAGCGAAGGAAGGGTGATATGAGTTCAAAAGAAGTCAATTTTTCGCAGAAAAATGAAAGTAAAAAAGACAATCTAGTACCGACAGATTTTTCTAATTGGCGAAAAACCTATGTCAAAGGTCGTCTCTATCCGGAGTTGCAAGTTCCGGCCCGCGAGGTACTTCTGGAGGCCGGGGGAAAACTCACACTCTATGACACCTCCGGTCCCTATTCGGATCGCCAGCAGCGGGAGCACCTGCATTTGGAAAATGGCTTGGCGCCCGTGCGCGATCAATGGCTACAAACGCGCCGAGATTGCGAGCCGGATCCGTCGGCAAAACTAAGAGCTCAGCAACGGATGGCGGCGTATCCGGGTCTGCAAAGAGCTCCCTTGCGAGCAAAACAAGGCAAGCAAGTCACTCAGCTCAATTATGCCCGGCAAGGGATCGTAACGACTGAGATGGAATACGCGGCCATTCGCGAAAATCAGGGCCGGGATTTGAAAAACCCCATCACCGCTGAATTTGTTCGCGATGAAATCGCCGCGGGTCGGGCCATCATTCCCGCCAATATCAATCATCCGGAGTGTGAGCCGATGGTGATCGGCCGAAATTTCTTGGTGAAAGTGAATGCCAACATCGGTAACTCGGCGGTGAGTTCCTCGATTGAGGCGGAAGTGGAGAAATTGCTGTGGTCCATCCGTTGGGGAGCTGACACGGTGATGGATTTGTCCACGGGCAAAAATATTCCGCAAACACGGGATTGGATTTTACGCAACTCGCCGGTGCCGGTGGGCACGGTGCCGATCTACGAAGCTCTTCTCAAAGTGCAGGGTCGGCCGGAAGATTTGTCCTGGCCAATTTTTCGCGACACACTGATTGAGCAAGCCGAGCAGGGCGTGGACTATTTCACCATCCATGCCGGAGTTCGCCTCGCCTATCTGCCACTCACCAGCCGTCGTTTGACCGGCATTGTTTCCAGAGGCGGTGCGCTGATGGCGCAGTGGTGTTTGCGCCATCATAAGGAAAATTTCCTGTACACCCATTTCGCCGATATTTGCGAAATCATGAAAACCTATGATGTCAGTTTCTCTCTCGGTGATGGTCTCCGGCCCGGCTCTATTCACGATGCCAACGATGAGGCACAATTTAAAGAATTGGAAACCCTAGGCGAGCTGACCAAAATCGCTTGGCAACATGACGTGCAAGTGATGATCGAAGGCCCCGGACACATTCCCATGAACCTGATCAAAGAAAATATGGATAAGCAATTGGCCTTTTGCCATGGAGCTCCCTTCTACACGCTGGGACCTCTGACTACGGATATTGCTCCCGGCTATGATCACATCACGAGTGCCATCGGTGCCGCACAGATTGCTTGGCATGGAACCGCTTTGCTTTGCTACGTAACTCCGAAAGAACACCTGGGCTTGCCCAATCGCGATGATGTGAAGGCCGGTCTGATCGCCTACAAGATCGCCGCTCATGCCGCCGATGTGGCCAAGGGCCACCCCGGTGCGCAGGACTGGGACAATGCTTTGTCAAAGGCTCGCTTTGAATTTCATTGGCGGGATCAATTCAATTTAGCCTTGGATCCGCAAACAGCGCAGGCTTTTCACGATGAAAATTTGCCTGAAGAAGGTGCCAAGACGGCGCAATTCTGCTCGATGTGCGGTCCGAAATTTTGCTCCATGCACCTCACTCATGAACTGAGGAAGGAAGCAGAAAATACTCTATGAAACTCGCGGATCTCGGTGAGTTTGAACTGATCCATCGCTTTGCCGAGAATTTCCGCTCGGGATTGCCGGCCGGTGTTGTCGGTATTGGCGACGACGCGGCTGTCTTGCCATGGGACGCAGAAAAATCCTTGTTGGTCACGACGGACATGTTGGTGGAAAATGTTCATTTTTTGCGTTCAGAAATTGCACCGCAAGACCTTGGTTACAAGTCCGTCGCCGTGAATCTGAGCGATATTGCCGGCATCGGCGGAACGCCAACCAGTCTTTTTTTGTCCTGGGCTTTGCCCCCGGATCTGGATGTGGATTGGGTCGACCATTTTTTCAAGGGCATGAAGGAATTGACCGATCAACACGGCGTTCATTTATTGGGTGGTGATACCACCCGGGGATCTTCGATTGTTATCAACATCACGGTGCTGGGGCAGGTGGGGACAGAGGATGTCAAAGTGCGATCCTCTGCCCAGCATGGTGATGTCCTTTGTGTCACCTCCACGCTTGGCGATTCGGCCGCCGGCTTGCAAATTATTTTGCAAAACAAGCCGCGCACCGGCCCCGCCGAAATTTTACTCAGGCGGCACCATCGTCCGGAAGCGCAGGTGGCGCAGGGTCGGTGGCTGGCAGCTCGACGCGAGGTGCACGCCATGATGGATATCTCGGATGGAATCGCCTCTGATCTGAGCAGAATTGCGGAAAGTTCCGCCTGCGGGGCCGAGGTGGATTTGCAGCGGTTGCCGATTTCGCCCGAAATGGCCACGGTCTGCAAAGCCAACGGCTGGGATGCGGTTGACTTGGCGACGGGTGGTGGTGAAGACTACGGATTGCTCTGCACGGTCGCGGCGCCGGCAGCTTTGAAGCTGGCAGAGGAGTTTCAGGATCACTTTCATCGTCCCCTCTTTCTGATTGGAAAAATCACTTTTGAAAAAGGGCAGGTCAAATTTCTTTCCCAAGGCCAAGAGAAAGTCTTGAAGGGTTGGGACCATTTTTTAGGAGCAAAAAAATGACGTCGCGATGGGCTCCCCGTGTCTTGACGATTGCCGGTTCCGACTGCAGCGGCGGCGCGGGAATCCAGGCGGATCTGAAAACTTTTACCGCCTTGGGCGCTTACGGAATGTCGGTGGTGACGGCCTTGACAGCACAAAATACCAAAGGTGTGAGCGCCATTCAGCCCGTACCGGCGGATTTTATCGGCGAACAGCTGCAAGCGATCTGCGAGGATATTCCGGTCGATGCGGTGAAGATCGGCATGCTCCATCGGGCCGAAGTCATCGAGACCGTAGCAAAATACCTGCGCCGATATGCTCTCAGCAATATTGTTCTGGATCCGGTCTTCGCAGCAAAAAACGGCGAAGGTCTTCTCAATGTGGACGCTCTACAGACTCTGCAAAAAGAGCTTTTCCCTCTGGTGACGGTTCTTACTCCCAATCTTGATGAGGCAGGAATTTTGTTGCGAAAAAAAATTGTCTATCGGCAAGAAATGGAAGAGGCCGGGCGACAGCTATTGGCGATGGGGGTGCCGGCGGTGGTTGTGAAGGGCGGACACATACCGGGACCCAGTTGCGCCGACTGCCTGTGTTGGCAAGAGACCGATGTTCGCCAACAACCCAAAGTGTGGTGGTTTGAAGGACCGCGACTGAACACGCGCAATACCCACGGTACCGGCTGTACCTTTTCCTCGGCTGTTGCCGTCTTCCTCGGTCGCGGCCAACAGGTGGCCGAGGCCGTCGATAATGCCAAAAAATTTACCGCAGCCGCTATTGCCGCGGGAGCCGAGTATCAATTGGCCTTTGCTCAGGAGCCTACGGGACACGGTCCACTGTTGCATTTTTCGGCCTCAGTCAGTCGCGATATTGACTTTTGAAAAAGAGATTTGAAAACTTGAGTTATGAAAGCCAGCCTATTTCTTTTCCTCTTCCTGCTTGGCTCCGTCGCGCTTGCCGCCTCAGTCACCTTTCAGGGTCTTGAAGACGTCTCGAGAGTGACCTCATCGAACTACTCGGTCGGTTCGCAGTCCAATTTCGGTGAAGGCATTTTGTTCAATACCTATTTGGGGGATCGCTGGTCCCTCTCCACAGGGTTTTGGTATTATCCGCGCGGCTGGACGGATACAACTTCCGGGTCCAACGCGATCTCCAGTCAGGTTTTGCAAATTCCCCTCATGTTCAATTTTCATCTGCGCTTTGCTTACGTGGGACTCGGCGTCTATTATGCGCAGAACCAGGGAACTCTGCTTGAAACCGGAGCTGTGAATAACAACAGTCTTCAGTATGGCACTTACGGTATTAACAGTTGGGACTATGGTTATTTGGGTCAGTTGGGCCTGCATATGCCCATCACTCCGTCCGTGGGCTTGCAGTTGGCCATCGCGTACACGAGCACTTTGGTGAACAATTCAACGGGCACCGGCACTTTTTATAATCATGATATCATCTATATTGCCGGAGTCTCTTTTCGTTTGGGCGAGGGAGGAAAAAAGGGCAAGGAGCAACCGACAAGCCCTGGCACGCAGAGCGGTCCCAACAAAGGAAAAGCTGACGACACGAATAACGAAAAATAAGGGAGGTTTTAAAATGGATTGGCTGGACTATGTTTCATATTTCTTCGGCGGTGTTTTTCTGGCAAACACAATACCTCACTTGGTGAGCGGAATGTTGGGGCGGCCTTTCCAGAGTCCCTTCGCCAAACCGCCGGGAAAGGGACTTTCCTCGTCGACCGTCAACGTCCTGTGGGGAGCGTTCAACTTGGCAGTCGGTTATCTGCTGATCTTCCACGTTGGAGCTTTTGATATTCGGAATATCGGCCAGGTGGCGACCGCCGGCATCGGCGGATTACTGATTTCACTGCAACTGGCCCGCCATTTTGGGCAGTTTCATGGCGGTAATTCTCCTTGAGCGCTATTTGACTTCGAAGTTGATCCGCAACCGCACTTTCGAGTCGAAAGCTTGGCCGTCCTTGGTGGCCGGCCGAAAAATCCAAGCCCGAGCCGTTTTCAAGGCCAAAGCATCCAGCTCTTCGTTACCGCTGGTACTGAGCAAGTAGGGAGTGCTTTGGCCATTGGCCGAAATGTGAAACTCGATCAGAATCGATGTGTTCAAATTTTCATTTTTGAGATAGTCGGGCAGTCGAGGTGTGGGCGCGAAGGTCACCAAGGGTCCGTGCGTGGGCGGCAGAGGCGGCTCGGCTGCGGTTTCATTTTGTTGCTCGGGATTGATGACTTGCTTTTGCCGGCCGAGATGAGGGTTTTTGGAAATCGCCAGTTCGGCTGTCTTTTGGCGAGAGGGCAAAGCCTCCCGCAACTGCGTCTGCGGGTGCACCATAATTTCCGCCTCCAGAAAGGAGCTCGGTTTTTCCGCCGCCGGGTTTTGCCCAACTCGGGGCCAGAGCCAAAACAGGAGCGCGATCAACAACAGATAAAACAACACCGCCAGCGAAACTGCCTGCTGCAGAATCCGCGACTCAAGTGTTTCGATTTGGTCAATGGGGCGAACCATGGGGTTCCGTACTCAACGCGAATTTGCGCACGCCGATCAGTCGGGCTTGGTCCATGGCCCTGATCACCAAGCCGTAGTTGGCGCCTTCGTCGGCATTCACCAACAGAGCGCCTTGCGGATCGGCGTGCATGGCCTCGGCCAACACCGGGCCGATCCGATCCAAGGTGACTGGTGATTGGTTCACAAAAATTTCGCCATTGGCCTTCACCGAAAGGACTGTTTTTTGTTGCAAGATTTCCGGCGAAGCGGAAGTTTTCGGCAAAGCCACTTTGATCGAGTTCACTTTGGTCAAAGCCAAGGACGAGATCATAAAAAATACCAAGAGGAAAAAAATCACGTCGATCATGGGAATGATTTCAATACGAGCCCTTTTGACCGGTCGCTGAGTCACTTTCATTCTTTTTGGTTCCTCGCCGTCGCCGCGAATCTTTGCGTGGCTTCCATCACTTGGTTGGATGCCAATTCCATTTCGGCGATGAGGTTTTTCACTTTTTGATTGAAATAATTGAAAAAGAGCAAGGACAGAAGGGCGATCATCAATCCCGTGGCCGTGGCGATCAAGGCTTCGGCGACTCCGCCGGTAATTGCGGACGGCTCATTAATCCCTTTTTCCGATAAAATTTGAAATGAAGCCATCATGCCGGTGATGGTGCCGAGCAAGCCCATCAGCGGCGCGGCCGTGATGATCGTATCCAAAATTTCCAGTCGTCGCTCCAGAATGGGAACCCAAGCATCAGCTTGATTTTTCATGGCCAGATCGGTCAGGTCCTTGCTCTGTTTGGGGTCTTGCAAACCCACCGCGATCACCGCCGCCAGCGGCGAGAATTTTTCCAGGCTTTGTTTACGTACGTCCGTGAATTTCCCGGCGAGAATTTCTGCCAACCAAGTTTGTTTCTGCGCGGGCGACAGGGCAATTTTTCGATAGAGCAAAAAGCGATCAACGATCACCACGAGGGAAATGAATCCGGAAACGAGAAGCGGATACATCATGAATCCGCCGCGCATTAAGAAGTGCAGCGAAGTAAAAATATCTTGCATAGGCCTTTATGTCCGTACTAGCAAAGCGCTTATTTCTGAGAAATGCAAATGCAAAATACTTGCGTTTGTGTTTTTTAAGGATTCAGCTAAGGAACCAACGCAAGGAACCAGCTTAGACGCCACTTCAAGGAGTTCATATGCAAGTCGCTTCCATGATCCTCTCTCTGCTGCTCGGATCTTCAGCTCTGGCCGGCGTGGACAGTGCCCTGACCGGTGCCATTCAAGACGCTGATCATGTGGCCATCTCCAAAGCTCAGGTGCAGGTGCTGGACAGCGCTGGCAAAGTTGTGAAAGAGACGCCCAGCAATGAAACTGGTGAATTCCAAATATTCCCTCTGGAATTCGGGACTTACCAGGTCATTGTACATGCCAAAGGCTATGCGGATTTTCAAGCTTCGGTCACTTTGTCCTCCGGAACTCCGAGCCGCTTGCAGGTCGTACTCGCCCCTGCCGACGCCAAAGAAATCGTGGTCAATGTTCGGGAAAAAAGAAATTTGGTGCAAATCACCGACAGTGGCAGCAAAAAAGACCTGAACCGCCAACAAATTGCCGAACTGCCCCAGGGGCATGACATCAGTTTACCGAAATTAATTTCCAGCACCACTCCCGGCGTCGTGGCCGGCCCCTTCGGACAAATGTTCATCCGCGGCAATCATGCCAACATCCAATACCAAATCGACGGAGTCCAGCTTCCCGAAGCCACTTCCGGCTCGTTCAGTGATGCCTTCAGTCCGCGCAATATCGACCATATGGAAATCATCACCGGCGGAATTCCCGCCGAATACGGCGAGCGTTTGTCGGCGGTGATGAACATCATCACGATCTCGGGGCCGGAAAAAACCTCCGGCGACGCGGAAATCAGCTATGGATCTTACAACTCAGTGACACCGCAAGTAATGGTCGGCGGCTCCAATCAAGACGGGAATATTCATTATTTCGCGTCGGCGAAATACAATCAGACCAATCGGGCGGTGGATACGCCTCAGCCGCTGAGTTACGCCGATGAAGCGCACGGCGGTCAAGACGCCATTCACGACGCCGGCAATTCCGACGTGGAGTTTGTGCGTGTGGACGATATCTTGGACAATGAAAACAAACTGACCGTGATCGGTTTTAATTCCCGAGAATTTATTCAGATCCCCACTTTCCCCAGCAATTTTTTGCCGACGGATGCTTACTTTCAACCCGGCTACACCGATCCTTTTGGCAACCAACAAACTCCCGCTAGTCAGCCCTTATTTACCTGGGCGCCGCCGACAACCAATGATACCACCACTGAGAACAACGCTTACCTCGAGGTGGTTTGGAAGCATACGTTTTCGGAAAGCTCCTTCCTGCAAATTGCCCCTTACTACAAAGTTGCGACTGTGAATGTCACCAACGATTTGGCCAACGACCTGGCAACTGTGGGTTCGCAACCGATTTCGGGCGCCGCGCCAGATTCTTTTCTGCTAAGTAGGACGACGAACAACTACGGGTTGAAAACGGATTACACTTATAGGGCTGATGAAAGAAATCTTTGGAAGGCCGGATTCCAACTGCAAAATTCTCAGTCAATCACCAGCAACATGTCGATTTGGACGTCATTAACTTCGCCACCTTTTACATTTTCCGGTTTGGACAACGGCAACTTGGAAGCTGTCTACATTCAGGACAGTTACACCGTCACCCCGAACCTCACCTTGAATATGGGCCTGCGCAACACCGAGGTGCAATTTCAGAGCGATCAGATTTATTCCAGCGACGGACTGTTGCAACCTCGCATCGGCCTTGAATATCTGCTGAGCGAAAGAACGAAGCTGCATGCGTTCTATGGAAAATTATTTCAGCCCGCACCTTTTGAGAACTTGCGCGAAGCTTTCACAGTGGTGGGCGGTGGTTTAGGCGGCCCCTATAACATCAAGGCGGAAAGTGACGACTATTTCGAGGCCGGTGTCTCTCAGCAAGTTGGCGAGCAGCAGCTGATGTCCTTGGTTGCCTACTATAAGAATGCCGCCAATATGTTGGATGATACGGGCTTGTTGAACACGTCCTTGGCCCAACCCTATAACTATTCCTTTGGCTACGCCACGGGTGTGGAGTTGAGCATCGTCGGTGAGCTGGCGCCGAATTGGTCGGAATTTTTCAATTATGCCTATGAAGATGCACGGGGCGAAGGTATTTCGGGCGGGATTTTTGCCTTCAACTCGGCAAACATTCCGCCGAATCAATATCTTTTTTTGGATCACGTGCAGCTGGATACGGCCACCGCCGGCCTGACCTACAAAAAGGACTCTTATTGGAGCACCTTGCAAGGGCTTTATGGCAGCGGCTTACGGACCGGGCCCAACAATGCCAATACCCTACCCACGCACTTAACCTTTGATTTTACGGTTGGTTACAAATTTATCGGCGATTCCGGTTGGAAGGGGACCCATGTGGCCGTCGATTGGTTGAACATCACCAACCTTGCCTACCCAATCACGATCAACAATGGGTTCAACGGCTCGCACTACGCGGCTGGTGCGCAGTATTTCGTCCATCTGGGCAGGGAATTTTAATTAGGATCGCAATGTGGAGACGGCTAAAAATCCGCCAAAAACCACACAGCGCTTTCCTTGAGCAGGGCTGGGCTGATGGACGCCAAGGCTCCGTTCAACTTTTGCAGTCCTGCATCGATTTGCACCGGCGCCGGCCCACCTTGGACACTTGCATAGCGCAGCCATTGGCCGTCCTTCGGGCCTATCAGACGTTGCGCGGTTTCCATCGCCGTGTCCAAAGTTCCGACTCCGTCGATCATTTTTTTGTCGAGAGCAACGGTGGGGGCGAAAACGCGGCCGTCGGCAAATTCCCGTACTTTTTGCGCCGGCATTTTTCGGCCGGTGGCCACGACGTTGATGAAGTGGCCGAAATAGATGTCCATCATCTGCGTCCAATAGGCGATTTCCTCTTTGCTCATCTCGCGGAGAGGAGAGCCGAAGTCTTTGAATTTGCCAGTTTTAATGGTGACGAAGTCCAAATCCAATTTGTTTTTCAAAAGTTTATCAGCGCGCACGAACACGGACAGGACTCCCACTGAGCCGACCACACCGTTGGGATTGACGATAATCTGATCGGCGGATTGAGCGATGTAATAGCCGCCGGAAGCGCCGATATTGTTGATATAGAAAATAATCGGAACATTTTTCTTCGCTTTGAAGCTCAACAACATCTGATAAATTTCTTCGGAGGTGGCGGCGGATCCGCCGGGCGAGTTCAGATCGAAAACCACGGCGCCAAGGTCTTTTTCATTCTGTAAAAAAGTCAAAGCTCGGCGCACTCCATTCGGAGTGATCTCATTATGGGGCATAAAAAAATAATCTTCCCGGTCCGGTACAATCATTCCATTCAAGGGAACGACGACGATTTTCTTTTCGCCCTTTTCCGTGCCGCCGATCGCCTCAAGCTGAACTTGCGGTTTTTTCATGAAATCCATATCGACGCGATTGAAAGCCACACAACTGGACAACAAAGCGGCCGATAAAACCGTGGTGGCAAAAATGAGAGCTGAAAAACGAAGGTTCATAAAAATCTCCTCGGCAAATAACGTTCCAGGCGCTCATTAGAGACGAACGACTCAAAATGGGTCAAATGGAATATTCTGAAAAAATCCACATTTTTTGAAAATCGGCCGGGAATGAACCTCATTTCTCTCGATCTGAAACATCTTTCCTTTTTCGGCTATTTTTTCGACAAAATCGGCGTTTTTACTTAAGCTTCTGGTCCTAAGTACCGATTAACTGGTGATGGTAAAGAAACTAGCCCTTCTTACAAACATGGCAATTTACCTAGGGTTCACCTGCATCCTCGCGTCTTCATCTGCCTTTGCCACTGACCAACGCCGACTTGTGTACAACGGTCGACTCTTGGATAACACCGGAACACCGGTGAATGGCAATGTGCAATTTGATTTGCAAATCACCGACACCCTGGGCACTTGTGTTCTGTGGGATGAGTCGCAAACCATCACCGTCACCAACGGCGTTTTCTATGTGCAAATGGGCAGCGGTGCCATTAACTATGATGGCGGCGGCACCGGTAAACTGGATACCATTTTTGCTCAGGGCTCGGCCATCAATTGTAAAAGCGGTGTACCTGCCGCCAGTGTTACTCCCGCAGTCACTGACAACCGCAATCTCGCCATCACCTTTAATACCGGCAGTGGCTGGCAAGCCTTGCCGACACAAGTGGCGATCAGCACAGTCCCTTATTCACTGTTGGCTGAAAACTCCACCAAGTTCGGCGGCTATCCTTTAAGTGGCGCCCCGATCAACGGTCAAACTTTGGTTTACAATTCTGGAACTCAACAGTGGGTACCGACCACATTAGCTACCGGAGGCACGGTTACCAATGTGGCCACGGGCACCGGTTTGACCGGTGGACCGATCACCGCAACTGGAACAATTTCTTTAGCCAATATCGCCAACAATCAATTGCTGGCAAACACCTCCGGCGGCGCTGCTGCACCTACCGGCACATCTTTAAGTGCGTTGATTGACGGTGCCATCGGCAACAGCCAAGGCAGTGTGCTCTATCGTGGCGCCGGCGGTTGGACAGCTCTGGCTCCTGGTGTGAACGGGCAGTTTTTGCAAACCACAGGGGCTGGCAGTAATCCGCAATGGGCCGCGGCCGGTGCAGGTTCTGTGACTGGTGTCACAGCCTCTGGCCCACTGGCAAGCTCTGGCGGAACCACTCCGAATATTTCTCTGAGCGGAGTCGTTCCTGTCGCTAACGGCGGTACCAATTCTTCCGCCGCTTTAGGCAATAATCAGATCATGATTTCCAGCGGTGGCAAAATCGTTGAAGGCGGAGCTCTCACCAACGGTCAACTGATGATCGGCTCGACCGGTGCTGCGCCGGTGGCGGGCACCATTACCGGTACCGCCAATGAAATCAATGTGGCCACCGGTGCTGGCTCCATCACCCTCAGCACTCCGCAAGCTATCAGTACCACAGCTTCACCAACCTTTGCCGGCATGACCATCAGTGGTTTGGGCACCGGCGCAGTTTCCAGTACAGCAGGCGTGCTTTCCGCTGGCACGCTCAGTGTCGGCAACGGTGGAACGGGAACGACATCTTTTGGCGCCAATCGTATGATTATGGCCAATGGGACTGGATCTGCCCTGACCGTTGATGCCTGTGCTTCCGGAAATGTTTTGGAATTTAACGGCACCACATGGGCCTGTACCTCAACTTCATCTCTGACTTCGGGAACGGATTTCCAACAAGGTGGAAATTCTTTTGGTGCGACAGCAACTCTGGGAACTAAAGACAGCAATTCTTTAAGCATTATCACCAACAACACACCTGCCATGACAATTTTAAGCAATGGAAGAATTGGGATGGGTACGCCGACGCCTAATTCAGCTGTCGATATGGGCGGGGGAACTTTGAGTTTCAACGGAAGTAGCGGTGCTACCGTAGTCGGGGCCGGAGACGGATCAATCACGATGGTGGCAGCTGGTGGCGGAATCAATTTGAATTACGGGCTAATCGGTATTGGCGTTTCAAATAACATCACTCTCACTTCCTTCGGGAATGCGGCAAACTCGATCAAGTTAAAAAACGGCGCCACCACGGTGATGACGTTGAATCAAGGCTTTGTCGGTATCGGCACGACGACACCGGCCGTGCCGTTGGATCTCAGCGGCACATTTGCGGCGGAGGGGATTGCCGCACCAGCAGTGTCCACAGCTGGTCAAGGGCGGATTTACTTTGATTCGACTTCCAATCAATTCATGGTTTCACAAAACGGCGGGGCCTATACCAACTTAGTTGGTGGTGGCAGCGGTACGGTTACCAACGTAGCGACCGGCTCGGGATTAACCGGCGGCCCGATCACAACGACGGGTACAATTTCACTGGCCAATATCAATAACAATCAATTGCTAGCGAACACCTCCGGTTCAGCGGGCACGCCAACGGGAACTTCACTGACGTCCTTGATCGACAGCGCTATTGGCAATACTCAAGGCAGTATATTATATAGAGGAGCAGGCGGTTGGTCCGCTTTAGCACCCGGAACCACTGGCCAAGTTTTACAAACTCAAGGAGCTGGCGCCAATCCGCAATGGGCAACCGGCAGCACAGGAACCGTGACCGGCGTGACTGCTTCCGCGCCACTGGCGAGCAGCGGTGGAGCAACACCGAATCTTTCTTTGACCGGCGTTGTGCCTGTGGCCAACGGCGGAACCAATTCTTCGGCGGCTTTGGCGAACAATCAGATGATGGTTTCCAGTGGCGGTAAAATCGTCGAAGCTGGCGCTCTGAGCAATGGGCAAATTTTCATTGGTAGCACGGGAGCCACTCCTGTTGCTGGTACAATCGCCGGCACAGCTAACGAAATCAGTGTGGCCACCGGTGCTGGAACGATTACTTTAAGCACTCCGCAAGCGATCAATACCGCAGCTTCACCAACCTTTGCCGGCATGACCCTCAGTGGTTTGGGCACAGGGGCGGTTTCAAGCAGCGCCGGCGTCCTCTCTGCTGGCACACTCAGTGTGGGCAATGGCGGAACGGGAGCGACAAGCTTTACGGCGAATCGCATGATTATGGCCAACGGGACAGGATCTGCCCTGACAGTCGATGCCTGTGCTTCTGGAAATGTTTTGGAATTTAACGGAACGACGTGGGCCTGCACGAGCGCAAGTTCATTGACAGGCGGAACAGATTTCCAACAAGGCGGGAATTCCTTCGGTGCCACGGGAACATTGGGAACTAAGGATAGTAATTCTTTAAATGTGATCACCAACAACGTCACACGCATGACCTTCGATACTTCTGGCAACGTTGCCGTCAATAAAGCCACTCCTGCCGCCGGTATGGATGTACTGGCCAACAGTTCAAACCCAATCGCTGGGCAATTTGTTTCCTCTGTGACCAACGTCGGAAATAACGGCGTCATCGGTACCGTCAGTCCTGTTCATACCACCAATGTCGGCATTACCGATGCAGCCGGCAGCTTCTCAAATACCACAAAAATTGCTTCCGGTATGAGTAACGCCGGCGTCGAGCAGGGTGCGGCGATTTCGGATCTGCGCAACTTATCAACCACTGGCGACAGTGGTACCGCTTCCAGTTTGATGGGTCTGCAACTCACTTATGGTCACTTTAATTCGGATAATTCAGCCACTCCGCAAACAACCACGGCCTACGGTATTAATATCGTTCCCTATCATATGACCGGCTCGATCAACACTATGTTTGATATCTATTTAAATACGGATCAAACCGGTGGAACTGTTACCAATCGCTGGGGTATTTATCAAGTCAACACGGCCAACAACTATTTGGCCGGTAAATTGGCACTCGGCAGTTCTGGCTTTACACCAGCGACGACTTTGGATGTCGCGGGCACGATTGCAGAAGAGGGAATTGCGGCACCTGCCGTTTCTTCAGCTGGTCAAGGTCGGATTTATTTTGACTCCACTTCCAACACTTTCAAAGTTTCGCAAAATGGTGGCGCTTACACCAACTTGCTTGGTGGCGGCAGCGGCACAGTCACCAACGTGGCAACAGGCAGCGGTTTGACCGGCGGACCGATCACAACGACAGGTACAATTTCACTTGCCAACATCAATAACAACCAATTGCTGGCCAACACGTCTGGCTCAGCTGCTGCTCCGATGGGAACATCACTGAGCGCATTGATGGACAGCGCGATTGGCAGTACTCAAGGCAGTGTCATTTATCGAGGCGCAGCCGGTTGGTCGGCTCTTACTCCCGGCACCAGCGGGCAATTCTTGCAAACACAAGGAGCTAGCGCCAATCCCCAATGGGCAACTCCGACCGGTGGAGGGACAGTCACCAGTGTGGCAGCTTCCGCTCCGTTGGCCAGTTCCGGCGGAACCACTCCAAATATTTCTTTGACTGGCACGGTAGCAGTTGCTAACGGCGGAACCGGTGCAACTTCATTTGGTGCCAACCGCATGGTTATGGCCAACGGTACTGGTTCAGCTTTGACTGTGGATGCTTGTGCCAGCGGAAACGTCCTTCAGTATAACGGAACCAGTTGGGCTTGTACTTCCACCAGCTCGCTGACTTCCGGAACTGATTTTCAGCAAGGTGGGAACTCCTTTGGTGCCGCTGCCAATCTTGGTACCAATGACGCCAATGTTTTAAATTTAAAAACCAATGGTTCGACGGCTGTCACCATCAGTACCACAGGTAATGTGGGTGTCGGAGCGGCTCCGACTTACAAATTAGACTCCACCGGTGATGTGAATACGTCCACTCTTTATCGGATCGGCGGCAATCCGGCAGTATCAATGAATTCAACTTGGGAGACGGTCTATGTCGGTGCTGCAATGCCCGCGTCGCCCGGACCTGACAGTACTGCCGTGGGCGTGGGCGCTATGCCGAATGCAACAGGTGGCAGTAACACGTTCGTCGGAACCAGTTCCGGCGGAAGCTCCTCGACAGGCATAAGCGCCAACAATAACACCGGCCTTGGCTTTGGCGCTGGTGAGTTTTTAAGTTCAGGTGCCGGCAACATCCTGATCGGTGAATTGGCCGCCAATAACCTTTCTTCGGGTTCTAACAACACCATCGTAGGCACAGGTTCTGCCAACACGTTGGGTACCGGTTCCAACAATATTTTGATTGGTTCTGGCGTGGATGTGGCCTTGGCTGGAACCAGCAACACGTTGAATATCGGTAATTTGGTCTACGGCGATTTGACGAACAAGTATATCGGTGTGAACGTGACTCCCGCTACGGCTTTGGATGTGAACGGCGCTTTCTCGCAACGAGGAATGGCAGCTCCGGCCGTATCATCGGCAGGCCAAGGGCGCATTTATTTTGACTCCACTTCCAACACGTTCAAAGTTTCACAAAACGGTGGCGCTTATGCCAATCTGGTTGGTGGCGGTAGCGGCACAGTGACCAACGTCGCAACCGGCAGCGGTTTGACCGGTGGTCCAATCACCACGACGGGCACAATTTCATTGGCAAACGTGAATAACAATCAATTGCTGGCCAATACATCCGGCTCGGCGGCTGCGCCTACGGGAACATCGCTGACCGCCTTGATCGATAGCGCTCTTGGCAACACGCAAGGCAGTGTCCTTTATAGAGGAGCTGCTGGTTGGTCCGTTCTCGGCCCAGGAACCAGCGGCCAGGTTTTACAAACTCAAGGTGCTGGAGCCAATCCACAATGGGCGGCCGCAGGCGGCAGCGGTACTGTTACGAGCGTGGCGACGGGTACCGGTTTGACCGGCGGTCCGATTTCCACCACAGGCACAGTTTCACTGGCTTCCATCGCCAACAATACGATTTTGGCCAACACCAGTGGCTCGTTGGCCGCGCCCGTGGCCACTTCGCAAACAACTCTCTTAGACACCATCGGCAGCACCAGCGGTATGATGATGTACCGTGGTGCCGGTTCTTGGACGTCTTTAGCAATTGGTTCTACCGGCCAGTTTTTAACTGTTTCCGCCGGCGGCGTACCGCAATGGTCGACGACCGTGAACGATTCGGTTCTGCAAACACAAGCGAACAACACGATCTTGGCAAATACCAGCGGTGTACTGGCCGCTCCGTCACCGGTGAGTATGTCGGCTTTGATCGACAGCACCATGGGTAGCACACAAGGATATATGCTCTATCGAGCCGCTGGAAATTGGTCGCCTTTGGCGATCGGTACCACCGGCCAGTTTTTAACTGTTTCCGCCGGTGGCGTACCGCAATGGTCATCGACCGTGAGTGATACAGCTCTGCAAACACAAGCGAATAATACCATCTTAGCGAATACCAGCGGTTCACTTGCCGCTCCCACAGCGACAACCATGTCGTCCTTGTTGGACAGCACTTTGGGAAATACGGAAGGCAGTGTGATTTATCGCGCGGCTGGAAACTGGACACTCTTAAATCCCGGCACCAGCGGTCAATTCTTGCAAACACAAGGTGCAGGAAACGTCCCTCAGTGGGCGAACGGTAACAGCGGTACCGTCACGAACGTTGCAACTGGCTCAGGATTGACCGGTGGACCGATTTCCACCACCGGTACCATTTCATTGGCGAATATTAATAACAACAACTTGCTGGCCAATACATCTGGCTCGGCTGGCGCACCGACAGGAACCACACTGACAGCGTTGATCGACGGTGCCATCAGTAATACTCAAGGCAGCGTCTTATATAGAGGAGCGGCCGGTTGGGCAGCTCTTGGCCCTGGAACCAGTGGCCAAGTTTTACAAACACAAGGTGCTGGATTGAATCCGCAATGGGCGGCCGTTAGTGGCGGTTCGGGCACAGTCACCAACGTGGCGACAGGAACCGGTTTGACCGGTGGCCCGATTTCAACCACAGGTACAATTTCGCTTGCCTCGATTGCCAACAACACCATTTTGGCTAATACCAGCGGCTCGTTAGCCGCTCCCGTGGCCACTTCGCAAACAACTTTATTGGACACCATCGGTAATACGAGCGGCACGATGTTGTTTCGCGGAGCTGCTTCTTGGACTCCTTTGGTAATCGGCACCAGTGGCCAGTTTTTAACTGTTTCTGTATCGGGAGCTCCGCAATGGTCTTCAACTGTGAACGACAGTTCTTTGCAATCGCAAGCAAACAATACCATCTTGGCCAATACCAGCGGTTCGCTGGCGGCTCCCTCGGCAACGACGATGACTGCCTTGTTAGATAGTACAATGGGAAATACTGAGGGTAGCATCATGTACCGTGGCGCTGCAAACTGGGCTCTCTTAGCTCCCGGCACCAGCGGCCAATTTTTGCAAACGCAAGGTGCGGGCATGGTTCCGCAATGGGCGGCGGCCGGCGGTAGCGGCACCGTGACCAGCGTGGCAACCGGTACCGGTTTGACCGGTGGTCCGATCACCGCGACGGGTACAATTTCACTTGCCAACATCAGTAACAACAACTTGCTGGCCAATACGTCTGGTTCGACCGGCTCTCCCACAGGAACGACACTGACAGCGTTGATTGACAGTTCCTTCAGCAACAGCCAAGGCAGCATCCTCTATCGGGGTCCTGCCGGTTGGTTGGCGCTTGCTCCGGGCACCAGCGGCCAATTCTTGGAAACTCAAGGAATCGGAATGAACCCGACTTGGGCAGCGGCCAGTGGTGGCGGGCTCAACGTTCCGAACGGATCTTCCGGCGGTATCCCCTATTACTCTGCCGGCAATGCGATATCTTCTTCAGCAACTTTAGCAGCCGGCGCGATTGTCGTCGGTGGCGGTATGGGAGTTGCTCCATCTACCGTGTCGATCCCGACCGGTGCCTTAGTGATGGGTAACACAACCGGCACAGGCCTCACGACATTGTCACCACTGACCGGCGGCGTGGTGGTCGGCAACACTTCGAACAATGGTTTCACCATGGTTTCCAGTGCAACGGTCGGAGCACCTTTATTGAGTGGCGGCGGCGCTTCGACACCGACCTACGGAGCTTTGAATCTGGCTGGCGGCGCCAGCATTGTGACAGGTACACTTGGGGTATTGAACGGTGGTACTGGCACCACAGCTTATCTCGCCAATCGCATGGTCATCGTGAATGGCACTGGAAACGGCTTTACGAATGATGCTTGTATCAGCGGTCAGGTTTTACAATACAATGGCACGAACTGGGCCTGTACCGCGATGACGGGTTCACAATGGACGACAAGCTCTCCGTACATGTATTACAACGGTGGCAACAACGTCGGTATTGGCACAACCACACCAGGAACGGCCTTGGATGTGGCCGGAGCTTTCTCTTTGCGTGGAATGTCGGCTCCGACGACCGCTCCCGCTGGCCAAGGACGAATGTACTTTGATTCAACTTTAAATGAATTCATGATTTCTCAAAACGGCAGCGCTTATGCACCTCTGGGCTCAGGTGGCGGCGGCACAGTCACCAACGTTGCCACCGGCACCGGTTTAACCGGCGGCCCGATCACGGCAACGGGAACAATTTCTCTAGCTAGCATCAGCAATAACACTCTCTTGGCGAATATCAGCGGTCTTGCCGCTGCTCCAACCTCGACAACTTTGTCGAACTTGATCGACAGTTCGATGGGTAGCACGGTCGGAAGCATTCTCTATCGCAATACCACGGGTTGGACGACTCTTGGCCCCGGAACCAGCGGTCAAGTTCTGCAAACAAATGGCATGGGCTTCCCTCCGCAATGGTCCAGCTCCGGTGGCGGCGGCGTGACCAATGTCACAGCCTCGGCTCCGCTCAGCAGTTCGGGCGGTACGACCCCGAATATCAGCCTCACCGGAATCGTCGGTGTCAGCAACGGTGGAACTGGAAGCAGTCTCTATGCTGCTAATCGCATTCTGATGACCAATGGCAGTGGCTCGGCTTTCACTTATGACAGTTGTTCGGCTGGAAATACTTTACAGTTCAACGGCACATCTTGGACCTGTGTGAGTGGCGGCGCCGGTTCTTATTTCCAACAGGGTGGCAACGCCTTCGGAACCGCGGCGACCTTGGGAACTACGGACTCGAATATCTTGAACTTCGAAACGGGCGGGACAACGCAAATGACCTTGCTCACGAACGGTTACTTGGGCATCGGTACTCCTACGCCGAACTTCGCCTTGGATGTGGAAGCGGGCTCCAATACCTTCGCGCAATTTGGTAACAGCATGCCGGTTTACATGTTCGATCCTATTGTGGGCTCGGGAACACAAACTCAAACAGCTTTAACCGATGGTGGTGGCGGTAAGTTTACCGGTGTTGGTTTCAACTTGTATTATACCGGTGGATCCAACTTCAACTTCGGTCAAGGCAGCACAAGTAACTACGGTGCTGTCATGGCCCTCGATCCTGTCGCTGGAATTTTATCCATTGGTGTGACTCCAACTCCAGGAGCCGCGAATGCTTTAGCGACGACAGATTCTGCCATGACCGTAACGTCGGCAGGGCTTATCGGTATCGGCGCCACGACTCCTCGTGGACGATTGGATGTGGCTGGAACGATTTTGGGCGCGCCTGGAGTTAGCAATTCCACTGGCACGATCGATTTTTCAACAGGGAATACTCAGTACACGACCAATTCCTGCGGTTCTTATCAGTTGAACAATCTGAAAGACGGCGGCAGCTTCTCCTTTGTGGTTAAAGGCGGAACCAGTGCGCTTTGCTCGTTTACCGCTTACTCCGATGCAGGCCTTACTCCGCTCACGGTTCATACCCCTCCCGGCTTTGGAGCGACCACAACCGGCACTCACACAGTATTCAGTTTTATGGTTGTCGGTACCGACATGTATGTCGCCTGGACGCCTGGATACTAACCGGATACTTAAATCCTAATCCCAACAAGTCTTTTCATCTGCACAAGCGCCTTGCCGATAGCGCGAGCGAAATAGGTTTTCGCGGTTCGCGGCGCTCGACTCAATTTAAGCAGACCGCCTAGAAACAGAAAGAAACCAAAATCCCAAGTTGCAAAGAGCAGGCGAGTGGGCGCCCGCAACATCTTTTGCTCGCGCAGACATTGATAGGCCTTATCGCTGTCCAGATAGGCGGCGCAAAGATCCTGGTCCAAGCTGCGCCGGGTCCCAGATTGCAGAGAAAAAAATCCCTTGTAATCCTTAGCGCCAATCACATTCGCCTGGTGCATGCGATAGGAAAAGCCGGGTTGTGGAATCGGCACGGTGGCCCCTTGACGATTGAAGAGCAGGATCACCCACCAGTCGTGATGGGGAATGGCCCCGGGAAATTGACCCTTACTCTGAAAAAAATTGCGAATAAGGTCAGCGGAAAAAACCATGGCACAGCCGTTGGCCACGTTGCGAACTACCAAATCCCATTGCCGCCGTTCACCGACGTCCATGGCGTCCCTCTTCCATCCATCTTCGCTGGTGGAGTCTTTTTCGCTGATCAACTTGTTGTAATTGCAAAAGGTGAGAGTCGCCGGCCGTG
>Ga0206845_1118_pt1 | contig 22162 bp, 20 predicted proteins | sample Alteio_BWOrgCont_19_FD_152887 | JGI IMG/M metagenome (GOLD analysis project Ga0206845, IMG submission 152887) | Enriched cells from forest soil in Barre Woods Harvard Forest LTER site, Petersham, Massachusetts, United States -... | ecosystem: Environmental > Terrestrial > Soil > Temperate forest >...
ATTGGTGGCAATGAGATCGCCGGCGATATCAAAGCTCTTCCGGATGGATATCTCTATTGGACGGTTGCGGATAGCTCTTCTACGTTGTGCAAAAACTATTCGGGCCCCGGCAATCAGACCATCGTCAGAATTGATCCAAATTCAGGAGCAACAACAGAGATCGCCTGCGCCACTTTGCCGGAAATCGCCGGCCTGGGTTTTGCGCAAAAAGAACTGTATGCGTTCAGCGGACCCGGCGACTTGATTCAAATCAATATATCGACGGGAGTTTCGACTCTGATCAACGCCACTGGTGATGTCTTTGTGGGGGCCACATCCAACCCAGCGCTTTGGTAATTTGCTATTAGATTGTTGATTCGGCAGTTCGTGGAGGGGCTGAAGACCTCACCAGCTGCTGAATTTGACCGGAGAAACGCACCCGCTCGATGGCTGGCAAAGAATGGTACACGCAAGAAATGACAGCGTAGGCATGATAGTTGATTTTAACGGCGGCAAGAGAATCAATGAAAAATTCGAGCATTTGAATACGCTCAGCTTCTGATAAATTCAAGACGGACATTTCATCAGGAATGGAAAGAAAGCTAAAGGTAATGTCGATGCCTTTGGCGTTCACAAATTTGATCAAATCCGGAAAGGCCCGCCAATTTTCCTTGTGAAACATGGCATTGTTAAAAATATCAAAGTAGCCCTTCCCTTGCAGCATCCGTGACCGGCGGTATTCAATCAGCTGATCCAGAGCCCGCAGGCATAAATCCAGATCTCCATATTTTCGCAATTGAGCATATTCATTGGCATCCAACGTGTCGATGCTAAAGGCAATCCAGCGAATGTTGATCAAATCCAGACTCTCACGCATCGAATCCGTCATTTTCCAATTGCCGTTGGTGTTGAAGGACCATTCGGCTTGCGGAGCGATGTCGGCAGCCTTCCTCATCAGTTCAAAGGTGAATTCTTTAACGAAAGGTTCACCGCTGTAGTAGTCAAGCTGTTTCACTCCCGGCAGAATTCTTTGGAAAAACAACTCTTGAAATTCCTCTGAATGATAAGCGTTTGTTTTCAACTCAGGATGATCACAGGTGGGACAGCGTAAATTGCATTTTCCATCGAAATTCGGAATCACTCGAATGGGCATCTTTTTTTGGATCGGACTGAAGTCATTGGATTCCAATAAAAGATCATAATTGAGTTTATTGCAGCCGGCTTCGGCGATTTGACCTTTGCACATGGTGTTTTCACCGCGCAGAAATTGTTCGCGGATTTTGACCATCATGGGGCCATTCCAAATTTCCTCAAAACTTTTTTCTGACAGATCGCCGACCACGAAAGAACTCAGTTGTCGACACAGATGAACTTTGCCATCCGGCCAAAAAACCGTGGCCCGAAACGGGATCGGGCAAAACCCCTCCGGAAGGCCATTTTCTTTAAGAAAAGTAGCGACCTGTTCATGGACTTTAGGGTCTAACTTGGTGGTGCTCACGCAAAAACAGTAACAGCCGGAAGATGTGAGTCAATGATTGAAATCTTGCACAATAGGTCAGCAGTTGCAAAAATGATGCTCGTGCGCTTTTCAGTGAAGATTCTCTTATTTTTATGCGTGTATTTTTTCAGTCTGGCGGGAAAGTGGGTTCTGTTGCCGGTCCCTTTACTGAAACAACAGCACGAACTCTCCTGCGAAGCCAGCGCCGTGCGCATGGTCTTGAGTTTTTGGGGACACTCCTTGAGCGAAGACGACCTTATCAAACTCATCCCTGTTGATCGGACAGCGAAAACGAAGGACCAATGGGGTGATCCTGATGCGGCCTTTGTGGGTGACGTGGATGGGCAAATGATGGTGGGTGGATATGGAGTCTATCCCAAAGGACTCAAAAAACTAGCCGATACCGTCGGGTTTTCACTGAAGGGCCAGTCCTCGGTATGGACCAGCAAAGACCTGGACGCTTACCTGGAAGCGGGAGTGCCCGTTCTTTTATGGGGATCCATGCTGCCGATGCGTCCTGTTCAATGGCGAACGCCTGCCGGCAAGATGGTCACTGGCGATCAGAACGAACATGTTTATGTGGTGAAGGGATTCTATCGGGATTATTTTCATGAAAACTATATTTTAAATGATCCTCACACGGGTCTGGAAATCACGCTGTCTTCCCAGGAGCTCAACCATCGATGGCATGCCTTAGGTAGGATGGCCGTCGCGCTCCTGCCTAAAGGTCTTGAGCGCAACTTCGAAAATCTTAAATAAAATGCTGTGCCTGCCGAAAAGATAAGGATGAACTCCAAAGAGCAAGCGGCCCAGCAAAACGGCTATTTGAAATTTATTCTGCCGAAGAATCTTGAGGATCCCGAATTGATGGCCGTTCTTCGCAGTCACGTCATTGTCGCACCTGGATTCATGGTTTCAACCATTGCGATCGCCCTGAGCCTTTTTTATATCGGCATGGATCGCTCGGCGGAACTGTGCATGGGCTGGGTGGTGATGGCGGGCTTGAGTCTGCTCCTGATGAAAATGGGATATTACAATTTATCCAGATCTCTCTATGTCGTTGTTCTGATCGCAACTCTGGTCATCTTGAATCGGCTTTTGGGCAGTTCGTCCAATGTTTGGGTGTATGTTTTCAATATTTCAGTCATTGCCCCATTGGTGACCGCACCCGCCGAAAAAAACGTGCGCAAGGGTTTCTACGTCGGTACCGTAATCGGTGTTTTGTGCACATTTTTGCTGGAATATCTGGATGTCATCCCAAGTGAAGTTTCCCCGCAGTATAGCAAGTTCATCAGTTACCTCGGTATGTTCAACATCTGCGCGGTCCTCTGTTCGCTGGCAGCAGCGGTTCTTCGTCATCAGGCAGAGGTGAACCTCTACAAGGGCCGACTTCTTCAACAGTCTTTGTCGATGCTTCAACAAGCGAAAATGTCCTCACTGGGCGAAATGGCCGGCGGCGTGGCCCATGAGATCAACAATCCGCTGGCCATGATCCTAGGCCATGTGACCCATCTGGAACGGGAGCTGGAAAGTGGTCCGCAGATGAATGTAGAAAAGATGCGCGACAAAACCGACAAGATTAAAACCACAGTCACCCGCATTTCCAAAATTGTCAGTGCCCTGCGTACCTTTTCCCGCAATGCCGATGAAGATCCTTTTCAAAGTTCGCCGTGGAGTGAAATTCTGGAAGCGACCCTGAGTTTTTGCGGCGAAAATTTACGGGTCCACCAAATCGAAGTGAAAATTTCCGGCGAGCAAAATGTGCAATTAGAATGTCGGCCGACTCAGGTCACGCAAGTGCTGATCAGCTTGATCAACAACTCCTATGATGCCATTCGCAATTCTGCCGCCTCCGGTTTGAACAATGAAAAATGGATTGAAATTCACACGGAAAAAAGCTCAGAACGTTTGCTAATCACGGTAACGGACTGCGGAAAAGGTATCCCCGCGGCGGTGGCGGAAAAAATCATGCAGCCTTTTTTCACCACCAAAGAGATCGGCAAGGGCACAGGCTTGGGCCTGAGCGTTTCCAAAGGCATTATGGAAAGCCATGGCGGATCCCTAACTCTGGATCGGGAGTGCGCCAATACCCGCTTTGTGATCGAACTGCCGTTGCGGCAAAATCAGACCGGCCCCGACCGCCAAAGCAGTCGGCAAGCTTCATAAATATATTCAACTACTTATCTAAAAATAAATTCTTTTGATTTTTTTGCAACCTTAGACCACGCTCCGGTCAAGAGGTAGTATGAACAGCGAGCTGGATTGGGATGCCTTGGTCAAAGACCTGGGACCTCGCCTCTATCGACATTTTTGTGTGCGCTTTCGGAGCGATCAGGCTGATGATTTTACCCAGGAAACCCTCCTGCGTTTGGTTCGCAAAATCCGCGAAGGAAAATGGGATGCTACCCGCGGCACCATTCAGATGTTTGCCTTCGGCATCGCTCATTATGTTGCCTTGGAGAACCGAGAACCGCGCAGTTCCCCCGACTCCATCGAAGACTGGCAAGATTCTCTGCTGGATTCAACCGACCTGGAAAGATTTACGATCACCAAACAAATGGCTCTGCAGGTGCGACAGTGCATAAGTCAGCTTTCAGAAATGGAACAGCAAGTTCTTGCCCTGCTGGTCGATCAGGAGTTGAGCTTGAACGAAATCGCCTGCATTTTACAATGTCCGGAAGGCACGATTAAAAGTCATGTTTTCCGTGCGAAGAAAAAATTATTTCAAATGCTACAAAAGGTAGGTTATGGATGAAAAAAAATGACGAAGATCTCTATTTAGACCAATTGCTATCCAGCTACCGCGAAGAGCCAGTTTCCGACTTGCAAATCCAAAAATGGAAAAAAGCCGTACGCTCACAAGTACCTCATCGCCAGAGGAGAAGTTGGCAATGGGCCCAATTGGTGGCTGCCGGTTTGGTTGGGTTCATTGTGGGTTCCTTGTTTTTTCACTCACGTGCGAACCAAATCCCTGTTGCCGATGGAATTCAAAATGACACAGAAAATGCAACTATTGAGTACGTTGTCACCAAGTCTGATTGAAGGAGTTTTTTATGTATAAATTGATATTTTTAAGTCTTCTGTTGGTTTCGATTTGTCAGGCTCAGTCAGAGAATACTTCCATTGGCCGTACCGATCGTCGATTCGAGGCCATTTCTGCGGCCGATCTGCGCGAGCGATTCGTCCTGAATGAAGAAATTTTTGTTACGGATAAGGACGGCCGGCTTCTGGATCAGAGTCATGAACAGAGGACCTGGAAGTTTGGAAAAAAAGGGGATCTGGTTGCCAATTGGTCCTTCCAATCGCCCGATATCAAGGAGCTTGCCCTTGGTCAAACCTGGAGCATTGCCGATGACGGAAAAATCACCGCGCATATTCAACAGTTTTCTTCATTAAAACGAGGTCAAAAAGAGGGGCAAGTAATACTGGGCCAATTGCTGCGGGAAGAAAAGATTGAAGTGAAAGATTTTGCGCCGATCAACTGGTTGGCCTATGCCGACGACAAGCAAAGGGTTACTGTCCGCCTGACTCCTCATCTGGCGGAAAAAAAGGAACTTTTGCAGATCGATGGATTGCCAATCACACTGGAAAATCTGTTGATTTACGACAATCAAGGCAAAGTTTGGGCGCAAGGTGGATCGGTGGACGGCCGATTTATCACACTGAAGACCCATATGGGTTGGTTGGCTTTGAGTTATTCAAAATTTTCAGGAGCCAGTGAACTGGGGACAGCGGCCAACGATGAAATTATTCTTCATCCCAACTCAAGTCTTACGATCTATGTTCGCTCGCAGAATCCCGTCCTGATCGGCAAAACCCCGGCAAAGGTTTATGGTTTAATTGACTTGAATAAAAAGTCGGATAGAACTGGTTCTCTTTCCATGTCTTCAAGTAATGAAGAGAAGCATTTCGTCAAAAGTATGGATGAAAGATAACCAATAATCCCAGTTGTCAGAAGCCGAAAAGTGTTCTACCTATTTGGCATGACTAAAATTCTAGCTCTCGTTTTCATTTTTGTTGGATCTGTTTCAATCGCCCAAACCGTACAAAAGGTGAACGGCAATGACGTCGTTATTGACATCACCACGGCCAACAAAGCGCAGGTGGGTGATAAGATCATATTTCTGGATGCCGGGTTGAACAAGGTCGGTGAGGGAACTCTCAGCAAAGTTTCTACGGGAGGAAGCAAAGCCATTGTTCATCTGCAATCGGGAACGGCTCAGCCAGGATCGGTCTGGGAAAATTCAAATTCGGTCAAGGCAGAACCCCTTCCACCCCAAGTGAACTTAACGGAGTCTGATAAAGACATTCTGGAACGAGGGGAAATCAGCACGACCAGATATGTTGTCGGCGGCTTATTAAGTATCTACCCTGGTTTTGGAATCGGCCAGGCGGTGGAAAAAAGATATATGGAAAGAGGATGGATTTTCACGGTTGGTGAGGTCGCCGCCATCGGTGTATTGGCGGTTGGCGTTAGCGAATGTGCATTGCAGTCCATCGGCAGCAGCTCGACGACAACCAATTGCACTGCGGGTGCAGCAACTCTCGGACTCTTTGGTTTTTTAGGATTTAAAATTTGGGAAGTGGTGGACGCCTGGGTCGTGCCTCTTAATCAGAATGATCGCTATCATGAATTGACCAAAGGTAAGAACTCGGACCTGCAAATTCGTCCTTATCTTTACCCTCTTGCCAGTGGTGGCGGCGGCGGTGGAATCAACATCGCTTTTTAATATAAAGTGAGTTGATCCTTAGGTGCGGCCCATTTTTTGGCAAATAAATCCGGCTCTGGCAGGGCTGGTAACCAGATCTGAGCGGCGAACCACCGTCTTTCCGGCGGCTCGTAGTTTTGCGCCACAGGAGCAAGGTCCATCTCAAGGAAAGATTTCTTGGAAGAGCCTTTCTTACCGAACTGGCTACCGATGAGATATCCCAAAGCGCCCCCAACTCCACATCCCAATACGACAACTCCAAAATCTTCCGCCGACATAGCAAACTCGCAGGCGGACTGATTGTTGGGCTGATCCGTCCCACAGGTGTCCCTGCCATTCATATAATAGCCGGCGCCCACCATACCAACCAGACAGCCGATGGCCGCGCCGACCGCTTTGCCGTCAGCTCGCATTTCCTGGCTGGAAAAAAAGGCCAGTGCGAAAATCATTAAAAAAATAACTCCATTTCGCACTTCATTTCTCATAATCCCATCTCCTTTTTTTGTTGAATACCACGCAATAGATCTGGACTGAAGTGAATTGAAGTTCGGTACAAGGGCCCCGCTCTGTAAAAATTAACCAGTTCTTGATTAAATAGCTGGCAGAGCTAAATTCTGGCTCAATCGTTCAGTTTTTATGGTAGTCATAGGTATATGGAAAAAACTCCTCCCAAGCCCAATCTTCTTATCGAATTGAGCAACCGTAAAAAGGCAGCGCAAATATCTGGGGCGAACTCAAAGCCTTTCCAAAAGTTCGAGCCCAAGAAAGCACGCAATACAAATGGATCTTCCGTAGGCCCATCTTGGGGCCGGCGAAAAGGAAACTAGTTATCTGTTTTGGTGGCAGACTGTGAAAGCAAAAACACTCGAAGTGGATAAAGAAAATCCGAATTCCTGGAAAAAATATACCCAAAATAGCTGTAAAACCTGCGCAGCCACCTGTTGCACAATGCCTATTGAGATTCGTTGGGAAGATCTGGTGAGTTTGAATTTGGTAGCTGAAAAAGATTTAAGCAAACCACTTAAAACGATTGTTGCAAGACTCAAAAGAGAAAAAGTGATTACGGCTTACCGAGAAGATTCAGGACTTTTTGCTTTGAAACAGACATCGGAAGGGAAATGCAGATACCTCGTGGGAAACAAATGTAGCGTTTATGGAAATCGTCCCTTAGTTTGTCGACTATTTCCAATTGAAGCTGGATGGCGACATGGGTTTTGTCCGCAAAAGCCTATCGCCTAACCGACGAGTTCCTGACCCACCCCTTTTTTAGAAATAAGCCGTGGTCTTCAGCAGCAAGATTCCCCAATTTGGATTCAATGCACTGAGGGCCTGATTATTATTAATTGTTGGATCCAGGTAGGCCGTTCCATTCATAGAGTGGTACTCAACCTTGCAAAACCAGTTCTTCGTGACATCAAAACGAACATAAGTCGCGACATCGTTTTGAAAACCTCCGGGAACATTTGGATTGGTTATGTCGGAATGAAGAACTGCGTAGTAAATGCCCGGTATGATTTTTTCGATTCCATTGTAATCAACTTGGACATAGCCACGGTCGCTAATCACTGACCCAGCGGGAAAGATCGAACTTGAGCTGTTGAAGCCTACCCACCATTGACCGTATTCACCGGTAAACGTGAAGTTTCTGGTGTTGTACTCGACGCTGCCTAAAGCTAATGTGGCCGGCAATTGAATATTTGAGGTGATTCCAGCTATTGTGTAATTGAGATTGAGCTGAAAGCTCTGCCCAGAAAGGGCCGCTCGCAACGCGGAGTTTTGAGACTCCCAAAGAAGTCTTCCCCCATATACGTAGGGTACGTTGGTCTGGCTAACGGTTATACTTGAACTTGAGACTGCACTGAGATCATAGAAAAGAGTTCCACCATAGAGCCTGTATTCAATCCTTCCCGGTGATCCGAGCCTAAAGTTTCCATACAGTTCGACACCATCCTGGGCAAATAAGAAGTTCCGGTCGGCCAAGGGATAAACAGACTGGGGCAATAATACTGCCGCCCGGCCGGTGTCAGCATCACTGACCTCGTTGTAAAATCCCATTGGAATTTTGTTCCGGCCGAATCGAAATGAAAGTTGCTCCTTCCAAAAATAGTCCGCAGTAAGCCAATCAAACTGCGCAGCGAAGTTCCCTAAAGTTCCGATGCGGTAGACAAAAAGCTGCCCACCAATTTTAAAATTGTCAGCCAGCGTCTTGGTTAGATTGAAACCACCTTCGGTAAATTCAAAACTGCCAAGAATCGAATTATTCAGATAGTTATTTTGAATCGACTTGGTAAAAGCCTGACCAAGAAAACCATGGGTATCTACACTGTCCGAGCTCCTAGAGTCGTCATCTTCAGCCCATAGTTTTTGCGAAAAAGACTGCACGAACAGAAACATGATTAACAATAAAATGATGTCTATTTTAAAATACTTCATTTTCATAAATATTCTTTCTTTATGGTTAAATTCCTCAGATCGGATATTTTTCATTTTGGATCAATGCTCAAAATTGTAACGTCTTTCAGGTCTGCCTTGTCAGAAACGTAACCAATGGCGCCCTGATGAGTCATTACGAATTTGATAACGTCTTCATCTGTTTTCATTTCTCTCGGTGGTAATTCCTTCCCAGAAAAAATCCGTTGCTGCCAATAGTTCTTGATCCACGCCATTGAACGTTGATGTATCGTATCCGTAAATTGAATGCGAACAGCTGAATCAGCTGGTAAGTCCAGCGGCTGGATGATCATTTCATCTGGCCAAACCACCACTTTCTTAAGAAAGATTTCCGACAAAGCGGCTGGCTTGAGGCTCTTTACGGAGTTGTGGGCATTGACGATCACTCGAAAGGATTGTGAAGCCTGGTCTCCGCTCGAGAATTGAGACGCGAACAAAAATAAAATACAACATATGAATCTAAACAAGATGTCTCCTATCTCCCGGTTTTTCAAAAACCGTGATCATTTTATCGTTCAACGGTACCTCCAGATGCCTTTCGTTTTTTCAAAAGGTAGGTGGTCATTTCGCCTTTACCTTTTATTTGAATGGGCCCTCTATTCTCGAGGACGAACTGGTCTTGCAACAGCGTGTAGGTGCTTGCCGAGACCTGAATGCCGTTCACAACTCCGTGTGCCTCCATTCGGCTGGCAGTGTTGACGGCATCGCCCCAAAGATCATAGAGAAATTTCCTGGTCCCAATGACCCCAGCGATAACGGGGCCCGAACTCATGCCAATGCGCAGGCTCAAAGCAGCACGGTTCTCAACATTGTAGTTGGCCAGTTCCTCCATAAAGTCGAGAGCAAGATCCGCCATTGCTGCTGCATGATCAGACCGAGGTGTCGGCAGGCCAGCGGCGACCATGTAAGCATCACCGATTGTCTTGATTTTTTCCAATCCGTAAGTGTCAATCAATCGATCAAATCGTGAAAAAAGATTGTTCAACAATGACAAGACTTCTTCGGGTGTTTTGCTTACACACAAACTCGTAAAATCAACTACGTCGGCAAACAAAATAGTTGCTTCCGAAAATTTGTCGGCAATGACCTGAGTCTGATCTTTCAAGCGACCGGCAATCGCACGCGGCAGGACATTAAGAAGTAGGCTCTCGGAGCGTAGCTGTTCCTGCCTCAACAGCACCATATTTCGCTCAAGCTCCACCTGACTCTCACGCAGACTATTGTTTGTCTGCACAATATCCTCAAAGGTCGATAGTAACAAACCAAGGATCTGTTCCTTGTTCGAAGTTATTGTGAACTTCTGACCCAAAAAAAATGCAGTCTTGGAGGATTCATGTCGATGCTTTGCCCGAAACTCTTTAGCTGCTAAGACATCGTTGATTCGTTTAATTAAAAGGGTCCCCTTATACGGTTTCGTAATGAAATGATCAGCTCCGCACTCGAGCGCCCGAATAACATCCATGGGATCGGCCAAAGATGTCAGAAGAATAACCGGCGTGTCTGCAGTTGCCGGATTCGATTTAATTTCAGAGCAAACCTGGTAGCCCGACAGACCCGGCATAATAATATCACTGATCACAACGCCAAACTGCGAAGTGGATAATTTTTCAAGACCTTCCTTACCATTCGCGACAATTTCAGTCTGAAAACCGGCCTCTTCCAAAGTGATTTGCAGTCTTTGCGCTTGAGTTGGACTGTCTTCAATAATCAGGATCCGAGTCATCTCGACGCCCCGTCTTCTTGAATGAAAATGCTTCGCAATGGCATGCGGTAGGTATTATCGAGAATCCCCCCCTTGAACATTTCTTCCATCAGCTGCAAGGCTTTTCTCGGCTCCATCTTGGCGCTACCGGGAGTGACCAATACCAAATTGCAGAACTCATCAGCCACGGCAATTAATCTTGCCAAGGGATGAATGAATTCTTTCGTTAAGCCTTGCGGAAACCCCTTCCCCAGACAGTTTTCATGGTGATGATAGATGATTTTTACAACCTCTTCATGAGCTGACTGAACCTGGCCGAGCGCCTCCATGGCATTGGATGGGTGCATTTGGTAGATAGCCAATTCCTGCGGGTTGAGTTGTGAGCGGGGCTTCGCAACCAGCTCACGCGGCATATCCTTTTTACCGATATCATGGAAGAGTCCAGCCATTGTCAGCTTGTAGTTGATGGCTGACGATCGCCAACCCATTTTTTCGGCTATCATCGTCGCGTAGAGGGAGACACCAAGACTATGAGCATACTGAAAATCAGTATTTGAATTGAGCGATTCAAGAAGGTGCAGCGCTTCGCCATCGTTTGTCAGCATTGAAACGGTGGCATCAACCACGGCTTTGGCTTGATGGAACGATTCCTCATTCACGCCATTCACAAAGGAGTGATCCAAAATGAGGTCACTCGTATTCTTCATGAATTGCAGTTTTCTAGGCTTATCAATTCCTGGGTTGGATTTCACCACCTCGGCCAACTGAAGGGTGAGGCCCAAATATTTGCGAAAATCTTCGATCGTTAAGAATAAATAGTGGACACCTTTGCCTTTATAGATGCGAATTCTATCGGCATCCACGATGCTACCCTTGTGAAGGATTTTGACATACTTCACGGCACCCAGACGGATGAAAATGTCATATTCAATTTTACTGCCAGAGATAAAATCTTCAATGCTGACCCTGCAGTAACTCGATGGATCGACTTCTTCAACAAGATCAGGCTGAGCGATCCGACGGAGGCCTTTATCAATTGCAGAATAAAGGTCCGCAGGCGCAATTGGCTTGACGAGGAAATCAGCTGCCCCCAAGTCATGAGCTTTCTGGGTTTCCATCAGACTTGCAAATCCGGTCATGAGAATGACTGGAACGGAAGATTTTTTCTGAATTTGTTCCAGGAGTTGCACGCCGGTCATTTGTTCCATCACGATATCGCTGACAACCAAATCTGGCTTGAACTGCTCAAGCAGCTTAAGGGCGGCCGCACCACTGTTCGCAATGGCCACCTCATAGTGGTGGTCCTCTAATCTTAATTTGATCTCTTCGAGCTGCGTGGGACTGTCATCCACGACTAGTATTCGCTTTCCTTTATTTTCCATTGCTACCTCCAGTCGGCGACATAAGAATGCTCACCAACATTTCCGAAATTTTCTTCGGCGGAAGAACATAGGTTGCCGCCCCTTTTCTTATTGCTTCCCAAGGCATGCCGAAAACCACTGAACTATCTTGGTCTTGTGCGATCGTAAAAGCGCCAAGATCATGAATTGTCTTTAAGCCATCCGCTCCGTCTCGCCCCATTCCACTCAACAGCACCCCAATTGCGTCAGGCCCATAAACCTCGGCGACCGACCGAAAGAGATGTTCGACCGAGGGGCACTGCAAGCCTCCTTCTCCCTTACTCAGAGAGGATCTGCCCTTTTTCTTAACGCCAAGATGATATCCATCCGGCGCAATGTAGACGTGTCCACATAGAAGCTGTTCGTCATCGGTTGCAATGTGAACAGGTAAAGAAGTTATTTGTGAAAGCCATTCACAAAAACCTTGAACAAAGCCTGTGGAAATATGCTGCACAATCAGAATAGGCGCTGGAATTTCCCTTGGCAGATCACGCAAGATGGCCTCGATTGCGGGAGGTCCACCTGTGGAAGCTCCGACAACGACAATTTTTTCCAGTCCGTCGCTCTGCCTATCGACAAACTTATTTTTCACGTTATTCTCAGCAGAAGACCGGAGTTGCCGATGGCGACGGCCGACCACTTTCACTTCCGACATCAGTTTCACTGTTTGTATCAGTTCCTTCGCTAACCGCGCCGACTCAGGATGACCAACAGCCCTTGGTTTTTCAATCACCGAAAGAGCCCCAGCCTCAAGAGACTTAAAGATCACCTCGACGGAATGGGGATCATGGTTTGAAGTGACAATGACGATGGGGGTGGGGCAGGTTTCCATAATGATTCTGGTGGCCTGTAGACCATCCATCTTTGGGAGCTGAATATCCATTGTGACGATCGAGGGACGATGCTTTTTAACCAACTCAATACCCTCTTCGCCCGAAGTTGCTTGACCGACTACGCGCAGATTGGGGTCGCTGCTGAGGACGTGAACTAAGACCTCCATCGATACCGGTGAGTCTTCGACAATAACGACATCAATCATGAAACAAGCCTTTCAATGACATCGATTAAATTGGATTGATCAAAACCACTTTTCAAAATATAGGCGTCTGCGCCGACGGCAATTCCCCGGTCCATGATCTCTTTCGAATCATTGCTCGTGATCAAAATTACGGGCAACTCGGACGTTCTTTTGTCGGATCGAATCTTACTTGTCATATCAAGGCCGTTCATCCTCGGCATATCAATGTCCGAAACTACTAAGTCGACCGGTTCTGCTCGGACAAGCGTTAAACCTTCAACACCATCGACTGCGGTTTTGACATTAAAGCCTGCCGCCTGCAGAGCATTTTTCAAAAGAGTCCTTGAAGTGATCGAATCCTCGACAACCAGAATGGTCTTTTGCCGACCCTTGTTCTCAAGATCGTTCATTGGACCTGCCTTGACTGAATCAGCCGCCAAGACAGCAGCTTTTACCAAATCCGGTACACTGAGAATGGGAACCACCTTCCCATCTCCGGTGATCGTAGCACCTGAGAAGTTAGAAACCTTGCCAAGCTGGGTTCCAAATCGCTTCGCCACAACTTCTTGTTCGCCAAGAATCTCGTCCACGTGAAAACCGATCCGTTGCCCCATCACCGAAAGAATAAGGAAAGGCAATCGGTCCGACAGATTTTTGCTGCCGCCCGGCTTAGGTGCCAGTTTTAGGACCTGGCCTAAAGCAACAGCGGAAACCGCCTGATTATTAAATTGGATGGTCTCACGATTTTCAACCGTCTTAATTTGCTCGCGCTTCACCCTGATGACCCGTTCGACTTGGGTGGTTGGCAGAATGAAAACCTGATCAGATGATTTAACAAGGATCCCGCGAAAAGTAGCCAGGGTCGTCGGCAGGAACATGCGAAACTTAGTGCCAATGTCCGGTTGGGTTTCCACGGATAACTTCCCGCCCAGATTTTCAACTTTTTCCCGAACAATGGCGAGCCCTAGGCCCCGGCCAGAAATGTCCGTGATGATCTGGCTGGTGGACACACCCGAAGCAAACATCAGCTGCAGCTGTTCCTGCTCATTCATTTGCTCAACCTGATCTTTCGAGACGACCCCTTGAGAAATAGCCGATGATTTCAATTTCTCGAAGTCAACTCCGGATCCATCATCCGAAATGGCAATTTCGACCTTTCCGCCCTGAATGTGAGAAATGCCAATTGCAATTTTACCCCGAGCCGGTTTCTTCTTTTTTTCTCGCTCGGCGGGCGTTCCTACTCCGTGATCAATGCTGTTTCGGACAATATGAATAAGCGGATCTTTGATTTCATCAAGCATGCGGCGATCGAGTTGTATTTCCCCCCGCTCGATCGACAATTCAATATCCTTACCGAGAGCGTGAGAAAGATCTCGAACCATTTTTGGAAATAGGTCCAATAAGGAAGAAATTGGCAACATCAGCACGGTTCGCATATTCTCAAGAGCCGAATCCAACATGCCCCGAAAAGATCTGTGATCTCTTTCGACCATATTTTTTAACGAGGTGATTTTTCCGTAGAAGGATTTCAATTCCGGCTGTAAAGAAAAACTCTCTCTATCCCATTCCTTTTTGCAGTCGCCCAACAACTTCAACAAATCATTCAGATCGACAGTACGTTGTCGCATACCGAGACCGAAAGATTGCATTTCTTCAATTTGCAGCAAAACCGCGTTCAGCCGGTCCGCCGATACTCTTATAGTTTTAGCGCCATGTTCAGATTTTGATTGGGCGGCCGTTGCGATATTCTCAGGCTCCTTTGGCTGCTCATCTCCCTTTGGAAGGGGATCAAATTTGCCTTCGCCAATTTCAAGCAATTTTTGAATCAATGTATTTGCCGTTGCCCGCTCCTCTGCAGATATGTCGGCGTCATCCTTTAAGGCGACCACGCCCAAGCAGGCTGAAAACGCGTGGAACAGATCAAACATCCCAGGTTTGAGCAGGCTCTCGTCCTTCTTAATGGCAGAGAAAGCGCTCTCGGCGGCTTGGCAAAGCCGTTCTCCTTCAGTTCGATTTACTGAGCGTGCTGCGCCCTTAAAACTATGTGTTTCACGAAAGATGAGCTCGATCAGAGCAGTTCTTTGTGTGGCCTCCTTGGCATTTTCAAGGTCGATCAATCCGGAGGCAATTTTTTGTAAATGGTCATTCGCCTCCGTTTCGAAGGTAACCAGGAGCCTAGCAAGAATTCGGCGTTCGGATGAATCCACCGCTACACCCGAAACTCATCGACAAGTTGTTTCAACGTCTGTCCTAGCGAATGGAGGTTTTGGGCTGCAGATTCCACCTGTTTAATGCCAACCACACTCTGACCGCTGGCTTGATTAATGCTTGTCATCGCTACCGCCACTTGATCAACTCCGACCAACTGCTGTTGGCAGGAAGCAGTGATTTGCGATGCTGCCTGCGCTGCTTGCATGACACTTTCCGCAAGAGTCTGAATGGAAGTCCCTGATTGATTGACCTGTTTAACGCCCAGATCAACAACCTTCACTCCTTGTTCGGCAGACATCACGACTTTCCCGGTTGCTCTTTGCACCTCGTTCAATATTGAACGGATCTGCGCCGTAGCCGCTTTTGACTGCTCTGCTAAAGTTTTCACTTCCTGCGCAACAACCGCAAACCCCCTGCCCTGTTCTCCGGCCTTTGCGGCTTCGATGGAAGCGTTGACCGAAAGCAAGTTGGACTGCTCGGCAAGATCATTCACCGTGGCTATGATTTCGCCAATCGCCTGAGTTTGCTCGCTCAACTTCATGATGCTGCCGGTGACACTTTCCATCTGCCGTTTGACTTCTTCCATCCCGGCAATAGAATCCTCGACTGATTTTTTTCCTAGCAATGAGATATCGGTCACTCGCAAGGCCGTTTCAGATACATTTTTTGCTTTTTGGCTGGTTAATTGCGCGGTCTGCTTGACCTCTTCCACGGTCACACTTGTTTCTCGAACAGCATTTGACGTTTGTGTCGCGCCTGCCGCTACTTGGCTGGTGACGGACAATATCTGAGCAATAGCGACAGTAAGTACACTCGTCCCTTCCCTAATTCGCACGTTAATCGAACGCAGCTTGTCCGTCATGTTGACAATTGTTGTACCTAAAACGTCGTGATTCGATTTTGGCTGAACCTGGACCGTTAAATTCTGTCTGGCGACCTCTTCAAGAGCCTGTGTCATCGTGTTCAAGTATTGAATCATCTTTGCGAGCGTAACCCTGAGCACATCGCGGTCGGAATCGGGATTCACTTCCACAATCAAATTTCCATTCGAAATTTGCTCCAAAGTCTGCGCCACCTCGCGAATGTATCTGATCATCAAAGCAAAGGATCTCATCAGATCGCCGACCTCATCCTGACGTTCATTGTTAGGAAGCTCGGCTGGCAGATCACCGACCGCAATTTTGCTGGCCATTTTCGCAATCCCAACAAGAGGACCGGCGATATTTCGTCTTACGTAGACCAATGCGATAACGATTGCTAAAGCTCCGAATAACACACTGAAGATGAGTGAACCTTTAACCAGGCCAAAATCCTCTTTCACCTTCTCAGTTCGTTTGGCCAGAAGGTCATTCTCCTCGTCCGAGATTTGCGAGAACGTATCTTTAATCTGATCCATGGACACACGGCTCTTTCCCACGGCTAGATGCCCGCGTGCTGCCGCCAATCCACTTTCCTTTCCCATTTTTATGATTTCCTCAAGGCTTTTCAGTTTTTCGGCAATGAGGTTTCTGAGCACTTCGATTCGCTGTGCCTGCTGTGGGTTATCTGAAACGAGCTGCTTCAGAACCCCCACTCTTTTGTCGAGCGAACTGACGGCATCGTTGTAAGGGTCAAGAAAAATGTCTTTTCCGGTCAGTGCGTAGCCTCGTGCGCCACTCTCGGCTTCGGTCAAATCCGACATAATACGATCTCCCGCCGACAGTATTTGATAACTGTGGTCCACCCAATGCGAGTTTTCGATTAGTCCATTCATATTTCGGTAGGCGAACAGCGACGTGCCGCCAAAAGATCCCAAAATTGCCGCGAACATCAAAATTATTTTGTTCTGAATGGACCATTTCATTTATATCTCCCTGCTTCCTTTTCCCCAATTTTGGTATCTGACAGAAGTTTGCTGGCTTCAAGAATCACCAGACGCTCTTCGCTGACAGCCTTCAAATATTCAGAGCGAATGCCGGTAAGAGTGGGTAAGCCAGGTTGAAGGGATTGCCGATCGATGGTTCTGATGCCAACAATTTTATCGGCTAATACGCCTACCTCAGATCCCTGCCCTTGAATGATGATGACTTTGTTCAGGTCAGTGATACCTGTGTCCGGTAAATCAAAAAATTTCTTGAGATTAATTATTGAAATAATTTCTCCTCGGACGTTCATAATCCCGAGCACGAAATTTGGTGAACAGGGAAGCGGAGTGAAGTCTTTGAGTGGATAAACCTCTCGAATATGCGAGGACTCCAACGCATAATGTTCCGATGACAACAAAAACTCCACGACTTCTAACGAATCTGCGGGATTCTTTTGTGTTGCCAGCGGCTGTGCTAAACTTTTTGCTCGTTGTTTCAAGATTTCTTTGTTGCCAACTTCGTTCACGCTGGCCTCGCTTTCTTGACCATATTTTGAATCATCTGCTGAAGTTTCGCGGCAGTGAGACCCTCTGAGTGGGGTACGATGGACTCCGCAGGTAAGACTTTTAAAAGAAGCATGGCTTCGTCAAGGCACTGCATAGATTTTTCAAATTGGCCCTTCACATGCATCAAATGACCGAGGTTAAAATGAGCCAGGATAAAAGACTCATCCAAACGAAGAGTTTTCTTGAGCGCTTCTATGGCATCATCATCTCGACCGGCTTCCTGCAAAACGTTGGCGTATAAGTAGCAATGGGCTGGGTTGAGCTTGTTCATGGCGATTGTTTTTTCGCACCATTGAATAGCCTCACTTGTTCGGCCCAAATTTGCATATATTCGGGACAGGAGCGCGGCCACTCGCTCTTCACGGCAACTCTCGAATGTAATTAATGCAAGCCTTTCCGCCTTCTCGTAGTTTTGCAGCTGGTACTGATAAAATGCTTCGTCATATTGATTTGCGGTTTTTGCAATATCTTTCCCAATTTTCGGCGCCGACGATCTTGAATCGGCCGAGCTTGGCTTTTGATAAAATGTGACGTCAGAAACACTCATTGCGGTAAATTTGCTGTACACTTGCAACGAGGCTTCGGAGGCTCCGACAAAAAAGAAACCACCCTCGTTCAGGCACCTGTAGAATCCATCGACGACATTCCTGATTTTGTCCGGGCCAAAATAGATCAAAACATTTCGGCAAAAAATAATGTCGTATCCTTGAGCGGAATCATCGAAAGACATCGCATCAACAATGTTCTTCTGTTGGAAAGTGACCATTTTTTGAATTCTCGGGTCAATTTGATAGGCTCCGGGTTTTGATTTTTTGAAATATTTGTCCTTCAGCCAAGCCGGTGCTTGGCGAAAAGACCATTCGCCATAAAGGCCGGATTTCGCCTTTTCTAAAGATTGGGGAGCGATATCGGTTGCCAAAATGGAAATATCCCAGTCATTCCTATTTGGCATCACTCGATTCAAAGAAATGGCGATCGAATAAGCTTCCTCACCGGTACTGCATCCTGCACACCAAACTCTAAGACTACGGCTATGATTTTGTTTCGAAATTACTTTGGGCAGAATGTATTCTTCGAGCGCCTGAAAACTCGTTTCGTCGCGGAAAAAATATGTCTCAGCAACGGTAAGGTGGTTGGCCAGAACCTCGATTTGTGAGCTTTTTAGGGGTGCTGACAAATAGGATTGGATCAAGGTATCGATATTCTCAAACTTACCTTCCGCTGCGATTTTTAAAAGACCGCGTTCCAAATCTTCCCACCGCCCCTTTGGAAAATAGAGCCCCGTTTGACGATCCAACAGGTCACTGATTTTTACCAAAAGCTCCTCCGAAGTCTGATAAGGCACGCATTAATCCTTCCCTGCAGATATATCGCGGCCAAGTCGTTCTTGATCTTCAACCGTGAGAAGCTTGTTCAAGTCGACCAAAACAAAAACACCTTCAGCCTGATTGGCCCCTTCACTCATGCAGTTCGCCCCAGACAAAATTTCCTGTCCTTGAAAGCCATTTTCTTTGCGTCGTTCAATGATGCCGGTGACCCTGTCCACCCACAACACTAAGGACTGATTCGAAGCAATCCCTACAATGAATTTGTCGGAGGCGGCTATCTCTCGCGCGGGTAAGTGGAATCGTTTGCGCAAATTGATAACGGGAATAACTTTGCCGTGGACGTCGATGACTCCACGGATGACCTCAGTTACCCAAGGTAGCTCTGTTACTTCCACGGCGTTGAGAACTCGTTCGACCGAAGAAATTGGTACGGCACATTTTAAATCATCAATTGAGAAGGCTATGTAACGATCTATCTCATCCACGGGTGATCCTTGTGAAACGAAATAAAGCCCCGACTGCACGGTAGGAAAATAAACCACCTTACTTCTAGAATAGGGTGGGGTTGAATTATGGAATCATCAACATTTATTTACATTATGCAGTAGAAACGTCTGGAGCTCAGTTCGATGCTTAAGAATGTGTTAAACGAACAAACTCACGACTCGATCGCTGGACCTCTGGATAGGTAATCAGTCATAGTCAGGCAAAAAAAATCTATCCAAATTTTAAAAGTGCTGACATTGTTAAGGCATGTTGACTCATGCAAAATTGGGACGGAAGGATCGGTTCTAAAATGAAAATATTCAGCCTATCGCTCGCAGGAGCCATCATTCTTTTAGCCCAAATCTGTTTAGCCAAATTGGATTTTATCGGATTTGATGTGCGGCCCTATTTCTTTGAAAACGAAAAGCATGAGCTGCAAGGAATTAATTATCTTTTAATGCAGGAGTTTTGTAAAGAAGCGCACGAAGACTGTACTTTTAAACTTGTCCCTTTACGTGATGGCCTCCAGACGATGGAGCGAGGCGAAGCTGATGGCCTGATCACGACGGCTCCTATAGATTCTCGCACAGGATACCTCGTCTATTCAGACGTCAAGATCGAGGCCTGCTATGGATTTTTGACTTCCAATGAACAAGCAATAAAAATTAAATCCGTCGAGGATCTGGCTGGTAAAAAGATCTTTGTATATTCACCTTCGGCAGCTTTCGAGCAATTGCAAAGCATTAACAAAAAAATCAACGGCAAAATCTCAATCATTGAAACAGCCGATCTTATGGATCCCCTCACTCGACTGCGAGATGGAATATCTGCAGATCCAGAACTGATGGCATTCGGAGTCGTCCTGATGCATAAGATGGAAATAGATCGGCTGAAGATAAAGGGATTAGCCAATGTTAAAGCCCTGCAAATCCCTTTTCAGATAACCGTAGGTTTCTCAAAAAAGCGTCTTTCAAAGCAGAAAATTAAAGCTATGAATAAGATTCTTGAATCGACGTGGAGTCACACGTACGACAAAAATCAATGTGATTGACACTCAGTATTTGGCATTATGAGAAGAATGGTTGCGGGGGCAGGATTTGAACCTACGACCTTCGGGTTATGAGCCCGACGAGCTACCAGACTGCTCCACCCCGCGACAAAAGTTGACTCACCGTATTCGCTTATTCTCCGTGAGTCAACTGCCCTTTGTCAGATCCTCCAGAAATCAGAGCGAAATCAGCTAACTACCATAATCGGCGCTTTTTTATTGGTTGATCCTGTAAAAAAGGGGTCGTAAGACCCAGCAGCCCGAATCCGGAGGGAGCCATGAATCTGACCCAAAATGCTCTGCGCTACCCAGTTACGGTCTGTGCCCTTGTGCTCGCAATCCTGGTCGCAGCCGTGGCCGGTTTGAACAAACTTCCTCGCGATATTTTGCCCAATCTTGCCGTGCCGACCATCTACGTGGTGCAGCCCTACGGCGGCCTGGATCCCGCCCAAATGGAAAGCTACCTCACCTATTTTTACGAGTACCATTTTCTGTTCATGGCTGGAATTGAGCATATCGAATCCAAGAATATTCAAGGCATCTCGCTGATCAAGTTGCAGTTCTATCCCGGCACCAATATGGCAGAGGCTGAGGCTGAGACCGTCGCGCAGGTCACCCGCTCCCACGCCTTCATGCCGCTGGGAACCGTTCCTCCTTTTATCATCCGCTTTGATGCCGGCAGCGAATCTCTCGGAAAACTTGTTTTTACCAGCCCGAACCGCAGCCTTCCTGAATTGCAGAACTATGTCGTCAATCTGGTGCGGCCTTTATTTGCCAACATCCCCGGAGTTTTTGCCCCTCCTCCTTTCGGTGCCGCTGATCGCACCATGGTCATTCAAGTGGATCCGCGCAAACTGGCGGCGCGAGCTCTTTCCGCCGATCAAGTGGCGGCCGCCATCGGCCAAGCCAACGCCGTCATTCCTTCCGGCAACATTTCCAGAAACGGCAAATATCCCATCGTCTCCGTCAACGGTGTGGTTAAAAACATCGATGATTTGCTGGATCTCCCCCTGCGCCTGGGACGCGAGCCGACCACCTACCTCAAAGACGTGGCCACCATCGTCGACGGCACCGATATCCGTACCGGCTATGCATTAGTCGACGGCAAACGCGCCATCTATATTCCGATTGCCAAACAAGACACCGCCTCTGCCTTCACCGTCAGCGAATTGGTGCACAAAAATTTGCCCCGCTTTCAAGAGGTCCTGCCCAGCGATATCAAAGTGACCTACCAATTCGATCAATCCGCGTCCATCTCACAAAGTATGAACGCCCTGGGCTGGCAAGCGCTTCTGGCCGTGATTTTAATCGGCCTGACTGTGTGGCTTTTCCTGCGCGAGTGGCGAAGCGCTTTGATCATCCTGATCAACATTCCCTTGGCCCTGCTGGCCGCCGTCACCACTCTGTGGGCCTGTGGACAGACTCTGAACATCATCACCGCTGCCGGGCTGACCTTGGCGATCGGCATTGTGATCAATGAAACCATTGTCGCCATTGAAAATATTCACACCCATCTGGCCCAGGGAAAAACTCTCACTGACGCTGGATTGCTTGCCGAGCGTGAGACGTCTCGTCCCGCCATCTTTATTCTACTCTCCTTGCTGGTGGCCCTGGTTCCGCCCCTGTTCAGCAAAGGCCTCACCCATTCTCTTTTTCTGCCCTTGGCCCTTGCTGTGGGCAGTGCCATGACCGCATCTTTTCTGCTGTCGCGCACCTTCGTGCCGATCCTTGCCATGTGGTTTTTGCCCAACCGCGAGCAAAAACGTCCCGGCCTGCTGGCAAAAATTTCCGGACCTTATCAACGGACCTTGCGGTTTTTGCTGCAATGGCCACGCTTTCTGCTGGGAGCCTACGTCGTGACCTCGGCCCTTGCCATCGCCCTGATGACAGACGCCATCGGCAAAGAAATTTTCCCGCGCTCT
>Ga0206845_1119_pt1 | contig 22111 bp, 19 predicted proteins | sample Alteio_BWOrgCont_19_FD_152887 | JGI IMG/M metagenome (GOLD analysis project Ga0206845, IMG submission 152887) | Enriched cells from forest soil in Barre Woods Harvard Forest LTER site, Petersham, Massachusetts, United States -... | ecosystem: Environmental > Terrestrial > Soil > Temperate forest >...
TTTGCATATTGCTTGCGCACTGGGGCAAGTGGACATTGTGAATGCCTTAATTACAGCCGGCGCAAGTATTACTCAATGTGACAATAACGGTAAAGCAGCCTTAGATTATGCGACATCTCACGAGACTGTTGTCAGAAAACTGTTGCAGGATGTTTCCATAGATCCGGATCGTGATTGTGGATCCATTAGAAATTCATTTTATACAGGAAATTTTCAACCCGTCACGTTACCTAAGCAAAGTTTAAATAATAAAGAAATTAAAACAACCTGCTGCATGAGCTCTAAAACAAATGCAGACACTTGCGTGGAAGTACTTAGCTCATCTGAGAATATAAGTGCCATGAATAAAATTTACTTAAGTTATAACAAGACGGACCAAGAAAGTATCAATAAGCAGATCAGTCAATTACAAGGCAAAACTCTTATTGCTCAGTGCGTAGAGGGGCGTAAAAATGTAATGGTTAGTCTTGTTAAACAAACTATAAATCTTAGACAGCAAAACACTATGCCTTCGTTATCTGCTGCAGATAAAGATAACTTATTAAAATGCGATCTAACCTATTTGAAAAGTAAATTGAATAAGGTCAATATTGATCCTAAATCAGCATCGCCCCATTATCCAGTGGATCTGAAATATAACTTTAAGTGTAAGTGAGCAGATCTTCGATACACCCTTAATCTCACCTGCTAGCAATAATAGTTTCGCTTCATTATTTTTCTGAAGTATTTGAGGTATACCAAGATTCGCCTGCGATCACTTTGGACCATATTTCTGCAAATTTCAGGGCTGTCATCGTGCTCCAATCTGGGGTATTCATCACTAAAAAATCTTTCATTCTGTTAGATAGGCCTAATAATTTTTGATCGTCTAACTGCCGCATCATGGCCCATTCTTTTATTCCCTCTAGGCCATTATTATTAATGGCAGCAGTAATTTGCAAAGCATCTGTCATGCCTTTAGTTGCACCGCTTGCCGTGTGTGGCGGTAAGGTGCTTGCAGCATCCCCAATGAGTATGGTATTGCCTTGTGCATTGCTACGATGTGGTGCCACTCTAGTATAAACAGGCTGAATAAAGGGCTCGCTTGTATGCATGATGATTTCGTGAGCAATTTTAGGTAAAACACTGCTCATCTCGTGAAGATATTTCTTCTGTTCTGTATCCATTTGGCCGCGTGCTAATGTCCGATATTGATGAGCATCCTTATTCATGGATAATACGTTTTGTAATGAGGCCTCAGTTCGCTTTTCATAAAGTACCCAGTTAATCAATATTTGATCTGTGTCGGGCTCAACAACTAAATACATCAAACAATGACCGTTAGGGTATACAAAATAAGGCACGGTACTTTCAGTAATTGATCCAAAAATTTCAGGGCTTATGCATTCAACTAGAGGGACAGTACCTCTCCAGGCAATGTAACCTGCGTACAGCGGCGCCATCGTATTACAAATAGTTTTTGCAATAATTGAATGATGGCCATCTGCCCCTATGATTAAATCATAGTTTTCTTCGGCTTGAATTTCTTTAATATGGACAATTTTTTTGGGTTTAATGAGTGCATTAGAAATATTTGTTTTAAGTTGTGCATAAAGCGTTTGCCAATGCAATGCGCGCGCGACAAGGTTTTGCTCACAAATTAATTTTTCATGATTGTTTTCATTGGCAATAATACTCCTCTTAATAATGCCGATTGCTGAAATATTATTATTTACTATATTTTGCTCTAGCAAAGCATTAAACAACTCTACAGGGATCACGATGCCAGCACCTTGATTTTTTAGAGCGTCGGGATTTTGTTCATAAATCGTGAGTTGATGATCCTGTTTAAGTAGCGTTGCTGCGGTCAACCCTGCAATTGAAGCACCTATGATAGCGATTTTCATGGCTATTCCTTAATAAAATCAGATGGCACACATCAGTAGTTTGATTGGATAAGTTAAAACCACTACAGTCACTAATCCAAAGATCCATAAAATAATAAACCATAGCCATTGTTTAATTTTGGGATGCTGCGCAAGCCAAAATTGTACGCCTTCTTTAATACGTATGTTCATGATCACTTTTACCACGGAATGTATAATAACTATAAGCGGTGTAACCTAAAATGAGTGGCAATAGCGGAACGACACCGACTAATAATAAAGATAAGCTAGGGCCTGCAGCAGCAGCCTCAGTCAGCGTATAGTGAAAGGGTATCATCCATGGATAAATACTCAAACCAAAGCCTAAATAGCCCATAGAAAAAATAGCCAGCGTTAAAAAAAATGGTCGGTATTCTTGATGTGCACGATAAAGATCATGCCAAAGTAAGATAAATAAACCTAAGGTACAAAGTGGAATGGGGAGTAAATAATAAAAATTCGGTAAACTAAACCAAAAATGGCGGATATGTTCATGTATTAAGGGCATACATATGCTCACTAATATCATTGCAATTCCAACAAACGCGAGTACGTATGCCGCGACTTTGCGTGCCCAGACTTGGGTGATGTCTTCTGTTTTCATAATTAACCAGGTCGAGCCTAATAAGGCATAACCAAATACTACGGCGATACCGGTCATCATGCTAAAACCACTGGCCCAATCAAAAGGACCTCCCGAAAAATTGCGGCCGGTCACATTCACCCCTTGTACAAATGCGCCTAAAATAACGCCTTGCATAAAGGCAGCCCCTAGGGACCCAAAATGAAAGGCGTAATCCCATAACGCGCGTGCTTTGCCTTCGGATTTAAACCTAAATTCAAACGCTACTCCGCGCATAATTAAACACAATAGCATCATAATAATCGGCATGTAAAATGCGGGGAGTAATATCGCATAAGCGAGCGGAAAAGCAGCCAACAAGCCCCCTCCTCCCAACACTAACCAGGTTTCATTACCATCCCAAAACGGCACTACTGAATTCATCATGCGATTACGGCATTTCTCCGAAGGTGCAAAAGGGAAAATAATACCGACGCCTAAATCAAAGCCATCGAGTAACACATATAAAAAAATAGCTAATGCAATCAGTGCACCCCAAATAAAGGGTAAATCTAGAAAAGTTGAGAAATCAAACATGTTGATCTCCTTTAGGGATCCCTTTGTAAATCAATTTCAAAATATAATAACTGCCTGCACCAAACACTAAGGTATACATTACGACAAACGCTAAGAGCGACCATGCGACTTGTGGACCTATAATTGCAGGAGAAACAGACTCAGCGGTGCGGATAACGCCATAAGCCGTATAGGGCTGCCGACCAATTTCAGTGACAAACCAACCCGCGAGTAACGCAATAAATCCAGAAGGCATCATGAGCATCCACCACGCATGCAGGGGACGCGATTCAAATAATTTGCCTCGAAAATAATAGACAGTGCTGATGAGTCCTATCGTTATCATTAAAAATCCAATGCCAACCATAATGCGAAATGCAAAAAATACCCAAGCCACTGGAGGCCTATCTTCTTTAGGCCACTCTTTTAATCCTTTTACCTCGCCCTCTAAACTATGCGTCAAAATTAAACTCGCCAAGTGGGGAATGACAATTTCATAATGATTCATTTCATTTTTCTGATCAGGTATTGCAAATAAGCGTAAACCTGCACTCTTCTCGGTATCCCAAATCCCTTCCATTGCAGCTATTTTTGCGGGTTGATATTCCAGTGTATTTAATCCATGCAGATCGCCGATAAAAACTTGTATGGGCGCGACGAATAGCGCCATCAGGGTGGCCATACTCAACATGATTTTTGCCTGTGGCCTATGACGTCTATTCCAGAGATAAAACGCGCCGACACCACCTATGACAAATGCTGAAGTTAAATAGGCCGCTGTGACCATGTGCAAAAAGCGGTAAGGAAATGAAGGATTGAAAATGATCTCTTGCCAATTTGTGGGGTATAAACGACCATCTAGCCCTATTTCAAAACCTTGAGGTGTTTGCATCCAGCTATTTGCTGATATGATCCAAAATGCAGAAATTAATGTACCGATGGCCACTATTATTGTTGCAATAAAATGCATGCGTGGGCTGACCCGTCCCCAGCCAAATAACATGATCCCTAAAAATGAAGCTTCTAAAAAAAATGCCGTGAGTACTTCGAATCCCATTAAGGGGCCGATCACATTCCCTACCCTATCAGAGAATACCGACCAATTCGTACCAAACTGATAAGACATGACCACACCGGATACCACACCCATACCAAAAGCAACAGCAAAAATTTTAATCCATAATTTATAGATTTCGTAATAGTGTCGATTATTGGTTTTCAGCCAAAGCCCTTCAATCACAACTAAGAAACTAGCTAGCCCTATGGTGAGCGCTGGGAATACGATATGAAAACTTATCGTGAAAGCAAATTGGATGCGGGCTAATAATAAGGGATCAAGTTCAATCATTTGAATACGACATCCTAATTCTCGAGCTAAGATTTTCGCTCATTATTGATTATATCAGTAATGAGCACAAAGTGTTGTATCGCAAAAATTTCTAATTTGAAACCGCAGCTTACTAAGTTAGCTTACGTTCAGCGTGAAAGATCTCAGTGCATTAAATTAAGACAGAGTATGCATTGATGTAATATCTTTGAAATGGTACGATTTAAGCCATTCACTTTACAATCAAATGAAAGCGATTGAGTTCATTTGATTTTCAACCCTAAGAGCATAATAATGGTTTTAAATGCAGAAATTAAAAAAAGAATAAAGCAACAGCAAACGGAAACATTAATTGATTACATACGTACGGAGCAAATAACTTCCTTAAATGCGTACTTAAATCATCTGACTCTCGGTGGGCAAGCACTTACCGATGCGGTTAATTTTTCACTGGATGATAATTTTTTAACCGCGGCGGTAAAAACTAATAATGCGGCCATTGTTAGTCTATTACTTGCAACATTAACTAAAACCGAAACTGAAGATATCAGAACTCATGCCATTGCATTGTTTGCACTGGCTTTTGCGCAAACCGATCAAATCGCATTACAGCTGTATAAATACTTAACACAGCTAAAAAACCTAAACACAATTATCAATACTTATATTCTTGCCGCTTTTAAAATTTCCATACATGTAACAAATCAGCCAGGACCTGCCAGGACTTGTGAGCTCATTATCAACGGCAAACCAGAAGAAATTCATGTTGAAGGACCATGCATAGACAATCGTGCGGGGCGACATACTATAGAAACTCTTTTTATTCATAATAATAAGCGTAAAAACGATAAAAATTCATTATTCATACAATTTTTATTTCAATACGCAGTAATGAATAATCGCAATGCTTTGGCTAAATATATTCTTAATCTGTCGACCTTTGCTCAAAGTTTAGTCAATCAAAAAAATAATTCAGGCCTTACTTTAGCTCACCAATGTCTTGGGAGTAGAAATTATGAAGGTATAATATTTTTAGTAAAATCTGGCGCAACATTATGCTCAAATCAAAATTCCCACATCGCTACCGAGGGTTTAGCGAGCGATCGAACAGTTATCCAATTGATGATTATAAAAAAAGACAATCACGGATTGCGCGCTCTGCTAAATGGGATCTTAACACTCACTGACCCGACTGAAATTACCAACTGCTTACCCGTGTTTGCACATTTGATTCAGGTTTATACGGATTGCGAAGAAGTATCCATGCTAAAGGTTTTTGATGAGTTTGGTTTTGCCAAGTTATTACGGCAACTAAATGAAGCCCCAGCAAAAAGTGAACTACTTAATATCAGTCAGCCTGTTTATTTATCAATCACTCCCCTATTAAAACAGTATTATAAAAACAAATTGCAGATCCTTGCGCTTACTGAAGCGCAACTGCCATTAATTAAAGCGCGCATGTTTGAGCTCGAATCGTTATTAGAAGTATTAAATAATTGCAACACAGGTAAAGTATCATCGTTTTCATTTTGCTTGTTATGCTTTAATAATTACATTAAAAGTTTGCCAAAAAAACAAAGAAATGAAATTAATTTTGCAGTAGATAAGCTTAAAGGCCTGGGGTTTATGATTGATGATTTTAAAATAACGAGTTTAATTAAAAGGTTTGGAGAGATTAAAGATGAGTTTTCAAAAGATATAATTCAACTTGAAAATTTGAAAAGACCATTTCGCGATTATCCTACGAATGTTTTAGCTGAATCCTTACTCCAGACTCCTCAAACCCATAATTCTAACCATGAAGATACTGAATTAATGCTTTTAACAGGCTCATTAAGAACACCTTTGCTACAAGTATAATTTTTTAGACAATTTTATTATTTGCACCCCTAACTATTATTGTCATTTTTTACTCTTAGCTACCTGGCAGTAATTAGAAAACAACAATGTATTTTAGGATCACGCTGAAAATCTTTATCTATAGTTTGAGCAGTAATGTCTTTAATCGTTAAATCAGAGAGCGCTTGTTCATCTAATTTAAACTTTCTGAAATTATTTGAAAAATATAAAACACCCTCATCAGCCAAATGACGCATACATTCTCGAATCAAATCCACATGATCGCGCTGGATATCAAAATCAGTATCCATACGTTTAGACCGTGAGAATGTTGGCGGATCGAGAAAAATAATATCAAATTTTTCTTTATTATTTTCTAACCAGGGCCAGCAATCTGCTTGCACCACCCGATGTAACGTTACACTTAAACCATTTAAACTCAAATTGCGCCTAGCCCAATGGGTGTAAGTTGCCGACATATCCACACTGACAGAGGAACGTGCCCCGCCCATGGCGGCCTGTACGGTGACACTGCCGGTATAGCAATATAAATTTAATAGCCGTTTGCCCTTTGCATGGTTAGCCAAATAAAGACGTATCGGGCGATGATCTAAAAATAATCCGGTATCAAGATAATCATGTAAATTAACCAGTAATTTACAATCCCCTTCTTGCACGGTCAGGGTTTCACCTTTGGCATTGATTTTTTCATATTGCGAATGATCTTTTTGTTGCTTACGTTCTTTGATGACAATATGATGAGGTGGGATTTCAAGCACCATAGGAATGGCATTGCAGATCTGCTTTAAGCGCTCAGCTGCTTTTTCTGCATTAACTGTTTTAGGAGCGGCATATTCTTGCACATGCGCCCAATCATTATAACAATCTATCGCAACGGCATATTCAGGCATATCCGCATCATAAATTCGATAGGCATGAATATTATTTTTGGTGACCCATGGTTTTAACGCTTTAAGATTTTTACGCAAGCGATTAGCAAACATTTGGGCCTCTTCAGATAACACTCTAGGCGCTGATTCTACGGGGGCTTCGACCTCCCTCTCACGCATAAACCATTCAGGTATAATTTTCATCAGCAATAATTTACACGGAATCGTGCCGTTAAAAAAGGCATAACTTTTATAGGATCGGATCCGCATGGCTTTGCCCAGTTCTAAATTACCTAAAAATAAAGCCACTTCCCAGCCTTGAAATTGTTCGCGCAAGCGCGCTCCAAAATGCTGATACAAAGGTTTTAAACTCGCTTCATCGCCTAATCGCTCGCCATACGGCGGATTAGTCATCAGCAATCCCGGTTTGTTACCATGGTGCGTCGGTGCGGTTAAATGCGAGAGTTCGCGTACAGAAACATCTAGCCATTTTTCTAAGCCGGCGCGTTCAATGTTTTCACGCGCAGTGACCACAGTGCGTGGGCTGGCATCAAAGCCTCTGATATCAGGCAAGTGTTGAGACATTCCTATTTTACGTCGCTCGATCGCTTCGGTTAACAGTGTTTTCCAAATAGCAGGTTCATGCCCGCGCCAGGTGCTAAACCCAAATTTTTCTCTTAATAATCCCGGCGCGGTATCACTTGCCATCAAGGCAGCTTCAATCAGCAGTGTGCCTGAACCACACATTGGATCCATAAAATAAGTATAGTTTTGCCATGTACTGGACCATTTGCACCGTATCAGTAGCGCTGCCGCTAAATTTTCTTTCATGGGTGCTTCAGTATGAGTATCCTGACGATAACCCCGTTTGTGTAAACTCTCGCCCGAGAGATCTAAACTTAAAGTAAGTTTATCGCCGTATAAATGGGCATGAATGCGAATATCAGGATCATTGAGTGCAACACTCGGCCGGTCCCCGCCGCGCGATCTAAATTGATCGACTATGGCATCTTTTACGACTTGTGCACCATATTGAGTGTTTTGAATAAGTGAAGATAAACCTGAGAAATCAATTTTAAAGCTTTGATTTGCTGAGAAATGTTTAGACCAATCGATACGCGAGACCCCTTTATGGATAGAGGCAATATCAGTCACATCAATCGTCGCCAATTGCAGTAAAATATGGTTAGCAAGACGTGACCACAAACACATGCGGTATGCAGAAGCAAGCGTCGCAGTAAAATACACACCGGTCAGTGTTTCTTTACACTTGGTCGCGCCGAGTTCGCGCAGTTCATCCGCCAGCAGGCCTTCAACTAATTTTGGGCAATTAGCAAAAAATGAATACTCCATCAGTGCCTACGCTCAAGTTTACGTTTAATGCGTTCTAGCGTTTCTTCATCGAGCTGGCGGATAAGCTTACCCAGATATAGATGCTGGCGTTTTTTTGCTTTATCCCCTGGAATACGTTTTGTTTCATCCAATGCCCGGAGTAATTCTGTCGGCAAGCCTAATTCTTCTAATTGAGCAGGTTTTAGGGTCAACAACGGTTCACTGAGCTTTTGCAGGGCGAGACTTGCGCGTTTGCGCTCGCTTTTGCTTGGTTTTTCATAGAGATATGGATCATCATCCGCTAGCATAGGCAGTACCGAGGTTGGAAGTCTAGAGCCCAAAGATGGTACAGCGTGTAGAAGGGAATGTCAAAAAACACCCGCTGGTAACTATTTATTGCAATCTGAAGTATCCCAACGGGTTTTAGTTTGAAGGCCCTAGGCCCACTCTGCGTCATCCCGTGCGTAAGCCGCCATCAGGGGTGATAGAAGCACTTCACTCTCGCGGCTGTAGACACGGGATCCAGGTTACAGATGTTTCTCACATGCTCAGTATAGATTAACTTCGTAAGCAATATTTCCACCTGGATCCCGTGTCTTCAGCCGCGCAAGTCCTGCTCTTCTATCACCCATGATGGCGGCTTACGCACGGGATGACGCTGGGCCTACGGCCTTAAAACTAAATTCGTGGGGATTTGTTAGGGAACAGGATGAGGGAAAAGAGGGATCCCCGCGGTTATCAAGTTACTTATTTTTGTAAATATTCGGTTAATCTATTCGGTTAATCTATCTCTGGGTGACCCACTGCGTCATCCCGTGCGTAAGCCGCCATCAGGGGTGATAGAAGCACTTCACTCTCGCGGCTGTAGACACGGGATCCAGGTTACAGATGTTTCTCACATGCTCAGTATAGATTAACTTCGTAAGCAATATTTCCACCTGGATCCCGTGTCTTCAGCCGCGCAAGTCCTGCTCTTCTATCACCCATGATGGCGGCTTACGCACGGGATGACGCAGTGGGCCTAGGGCCTTCAAACTAAAACCCGTGGGGATACTTCAGATTGTAATGCCCTTAAGCCACTTTTATTGCTTCCAACTCACCTGATAAATCACGCCATTAAAATCATCAGAAATCAGTAAGCTGCCCTCAGGTAGCATTAAAAAGTCCACCGGGCGACCCCAGGCGATTTCACCTTGTAGCCAACCGGTAATGAACGGCTCCGTTCCAGTCACTTGATTTCCATTCAGCGTTAATTTAATGACCTCATAGCCTGCTTTTTTACTGCGATTCCAAGACCCATGCAAGGCGACAAAAGGCTGATAATGATAGGCCGGGGGGAATTGCATCCCGGTGTAAAAAAACAGCCCTAATGGCGCGACATGCGCAGGGAGTTTATAAGCGGGCGGCTCAAATTTTAGATTTTTTATGATTTCAGGCTTATAGCCTGGAGCCAAGATATTATCGCCATAAACATAGGGAAAACCAAAATCCTGGCCTTTTTGTGTCGCGCGATTAATTTCATCAGGCGGAATATCATCCCCCATGAAATCCTGACCATTGTCCGTAAACCATAATTCATGGGTTTTAGGATGCCAATCAAAGCCTACGCTGTTACGCACGCCCAAAGCATACACCTCTAAATCTTTGCCATTAAGCGACATGCGTGCAATGGTGCCAAATAGAGGCTGATCGTTACGATGAAAACAGGTGTTACATGGCATGCCTATGGCCACATACAACTTTTTATCCGGGCCAACATGAAGCACCCGATAACCATGCCATTTTTCATTAGGTAATTGATCGGTTAAAACGATAGGCGCAGGCATGTTATCTATATGCGTTTCCACCTTTTCATATTTGAGGATCCGATTTGTTTCCGCGACATATAAATCGCCTTGATAGTACGCTACGCCATTGGGTTCATTTAAACCTGTAAGCAATGTGATCATGCGCATTTTTTCATTAACATTTTTAGCGGGGATCAGTGCATACACTTTTCCTTCTCCACGTGTGCCGATAAAAATTACTCCACTGTCACTGCTCGCAAGCGTACGTGCACCAGGGAGCTTCTCCGCATAAATACTGATGGAAAAACCAGGAGGTAATTTTAATTTATCAAGCGGTAATGGCGTACTAGAATCTGCAAGTAACGCATTTGAATTGAGCAAAAGCAATAACACTATGCACCGATAAATAGTTTTAATCATGAGACACTACTCCTTTAAGAATGGAAAATGTTTAATTAAATTCGCTTGAATAGCGGCTAATCCTGGGCGTCGATACTGACTTGCAATATCGTCTATCAGCGTTGCTTGCATCAGTGCTAAATCATATGACTGAGGGTTATTCATTCCAAAAATACTGTAATAATCACGAAATTTAAATGCACCGCCTATTACCTGTGTTGAGAGTGCTATCCAGGCATTAGGAATATGAAACGCATCAGCCACGATTAAGCCATGTAGGCTAGAGGATAAAATAAATTCACAACTTGCTACATGATGTAAGAAATCTTCAGGCTCAGCTAATACATCTAACGTGATCGCATGCGGCGTCCGTGCAATGAATTCTGAAATTTGTACTTGGTCTTGATCTTTATAATGCGGGATCACACCGATACGGTGTTGCTTAGTCACTGTGGCGTAATGAGGTAACAACCTATCCACTAAAAGCCCCGGGTCACCGAAAGCCGGGATCACTGCGTTTTTAATTAACGCGGCACTTTCATGACCGCGTATTGCATGATAATAATGCCTAGACGGTACCATTTTTTGTGGTGCAATAAATCCTGTGCCCCACACATGAATGCGGCGATTCCAAAAATGATGCTTAACGCGCTGCAGCATGCTGCCTATGGCAATTAAATCACAGTCATTAGGCGCGGCATACACCACATCGCAACCGGACAAGTGCTGCACTAAAACCGGCGATAACCAATCCCCAACATTTTTGCGGCCTTTTTTAAGGTTTCTAGCCCAATGTAATTTGAGTGGTGGCATAAATCCTTTAGACAGTTAAATCCAATCATTCAGTGCAAAGCCTACACCAAATGAATTGGTATGATGATTGTATTCAATTAAGCTTTGTCCGTAGCCACTGAATCCTTGCGCATAAAGACTTAAGTATTCTGTGACAGGATGACTCCATGTCGCTTGTAAAGCAGAGTGTGAAATGCGCTCAAGATTTCTGGCAGTAAGGCTTAAGGTGCTTTCATAAAGTTTATAACTGACCAAAAATTCACTATTTCCTAAATAATCCTCAATATCAGGATTGTGGATATCTGATGATTGCGCTTTAAATATTAAGGCCCAGAGTCGCATACCTATGACCCAATCATCCCCAGATGCTGCGATATCAACATAGGCACGATTCCAGCTGCGCTCATTATCCCCACCTCGTCCATTAGATTGATGATTAAGCCCATAATTAATGAGCCAATTGCGGTGCGGACGTGTCGTTAGAAATAGTTCAGGCTCATAATCGGTTTCACGAAACCATTGTGATTCTGTGTACACTTGCCAATAACTTAACTGGGTATAAGCCGCTTGCAAGCTATAGGATGATCCCAAAATATCTTCCCATAACGGTACATAGATACTCAGCTGTCCTTTGAATTCAGAATGCTTGAGTGTTTGATTGTCAGGAATATCATTTTCATAAGCCGCATAATCAGGAGAGCCCGTGTAATAATAAGGCAAAATATAATTGGGACGATAGGTTTTAAGCAGGTAACGGCTCTCTTCCCCCTCCTCTTCCTCAAAGCGCTTCATAAACACAGAGTGAGTGCTAGGCGTGATTTTATCGAGCCATGAACCTGAATTTTCATGGTCGGATTGTCCTTCATCATCATCGACTAACTCTTCTGCGTGCACAGCGTGGGTGACTAAAAGTAGACTTAAACAAAACACGAGTGACAAATATTGCATTATTTCTTCTTAGGTACATCTATGGAGTGCAAACTTAACACGCACGTTAAATTAACACAAGTTTAAGAATACACTGACTTAACTTTTGTCTGTTTGAAAATTTTAATGATCTCATAACACGCCCACAAGTATGCCGAGTTGCTTATTAGTGATTGAAACTGATAAACTCACCCGAAAATCATATCGTTATTTTTATGTAAACCTATGCCCATATTTTCTAATCAACATTACAAACTACTCTACCTGTTTGCCATAGTGGGTAGTATTTTACTATCTATTTGGCTAAATACAAATGCCGAAATCAATAAAGATGGTATTTTATACTTACAAGCTGCAGAAGCGTATGCACAACACGGCTGGGAGTCGTCCTTTGCTGTTTATCCCTGGCCTTTTTATTCGATAGCCATTGCTTGGACTCACGCCCTCACCCACCTCACTTTAATTGATGCCGCCTATGTCCTCAACACTGTGTTGTGTCTTATCATTGTCACGGGGTTTATCCAATTAATCGGCGCGTTAGGCGGACGTTTGCAAGAACAAATATTTGCAGCCGTAATTATTTTATTACATACCGGATTAAATGATTATCGCGATTATATTATTCGTGATTTAGGTCATTGGGCCTTTATGTTATATGGATTATTTTTCTTAATGCTTTATGCTCAAAAAAGCCATCTACGCTATGCGTTCGGTTTTGGACTGGCAATGTTTATGGCATTTTTATTTCGAACTGAGGCACTTTTTGTTATGTTGTTCGCCCCGCTCGCACTATTATTCGACAGATATAATCAACGTAAACTTTCTGCGCGGATCCGTTACACACTAGGTGCTTATACTTTTGTCGGTGTACTGTGTGGGATTGCACTCATTACCTATATTATTGAACAGCCCAATCTAATGGATCTAATTTTTTCTAATCCTTGGCTACAGCGCTTAGAGCACGCTGATTTTTTACAAGCACTTGATAAACAAATGGCTCAACTACGCCCGGCCGTTTCTGTCAATATTCCTGATAATCAGTTGTATTATTTTCTATTCGGTGGATTTATGGTGTATTTTTTAATACGCTTATGCTTGTTACTATCACCTCTTTTTACAGTGCTGACCGGATATGCCATAAAGCAAAAACTTATACCGACATCCCCCGCACGTACCCTGCTGCTCACCTATCTAGTTTTATACGTACTAATCGTGCTAGGATTTTTGTATTATCGATTTTTCCTAAGTGGTCGCTATATTATGCCTATCGTATTATTGCTCAGTTTATGGACACCTTTTGCATTAAGTGCCTGGTATGAGGCTTGGCGCAGTAGAAAACCAGGCATCATAGGAAAACCTTGGTGCTTTCCCTTAGTGGTTTTACTATTGATCTATATGCTGGGTGATAGTTTGGTTTCGAGTACACAGCTGGGATTTTTTGAGTGATTTAACAGCGCAATAATCTCCGTATTTACGGAGATTATGTGCGATAGAATTCAGAACATTATTTCTTTTCGTAGATTTTTACATCGTCAGCAATCTTAACCTGCGTATTCGCTTGATACTTCACTTGCACCCAGCTACCCACAACTAAGTCTGAAAATTTAACCGGTAAAATGTTTTCCTTCAAGATCAGGCAGCTTTCACATTTTTTCTCAAATTCAGTTGCAGCGGTTACTTGAAAAGTATTCATTGCATTATTAGCATCTTTGAGCACAAACATGTGCGCTGTTGTATCAACAGACATTACTTCACCTTCAAGCTTGACTTCATTCATGTCTTTTTTAGAATCAGCAAAAGCACTTAAACTCATCATCATAAATATCAATGCAAAAATCTTTTTAATCATTTTCGATCTCCAGTAAAAAAAGTAAGGATCCAGAATATGGACCGCTCAAATTATAGCAGGTATCAAAGAAAATGAAACAAACCCATCCTGCTCATTAGTTTAAGCTTTCCACATCTAAATATTCTGGGACGCTACATGGCCAATGCAAGGTCTGTTCAATTCGTTCTTTTAAGAGCATGGTTGCAGACTGTTCCCCCTGAGTAAGAAAGGTATGGCGAGGAGGACAGGTAAAATGATGTAGCCACGTCAATAACTCTTGATAATCGGCATGCGCGGCAAGCGCAGTTATATTTTCAATATATGCACGCACTGGATACATTTGACCCTGTATTTTGATTTCCTTTTCTAATCTCAGGATCTTATCCCCCAGTGTGCCTTCTATTTGAAATTCGGTAAACAAAATCGTGTTTTGTGGATCCATAATAAACGTTTGAAGGTAATCCAGTATGCGTCCACCTGTTGCCATGCCACTTGCAGAAATGATTATTTTAGGATTAGGGTGTTGTACAAAATCTTTAAATTCATCAATAGTATTCACTTTAGTAGCGATTTCAAAAATTGCTTTACACAACGCTACGGGGACTTTCAATTCAGCTTTATGATGCGTCAAAATATCAATGGCATTATCCGCAATCGGACTATCAATATAAATCGGTATTTTTGTGAACAGATTCATATTCGTTAACTGTTTCAAATAATACAGCACTCTGGGTACGCTACCCGCAGTAAATGCTGGAATAAGTAAGGTACCCCCTCGCGCTATCGCATCGGTGATAATTTCTGTAAGTCGCTGAGTGACCTCTTCATCTTCAATTAAACGATTCCCGTAAGCAGATTCTACAATTAAATAATCCGCTGATCGCAAAATATGGGGAGCACGCATTAACGGATCTAGCGATCGACCCATATCACCCGTAAAGACGATACATAAATTTTCTGCTTCGATCTCAACAATGCTTGCTCCTAAAATATGACCTGCAGGATAAAATTGCAGTGTCACGTGCGGGAGTATCGTATGCGTTTGCATAAATTCTATGGGCACGAATTGTTTTAGCGCATAAATGGCATCTTCTTTAGTATACAAAGGTAAGGCAGGATCATGTTTAGAATAATGATGGAGATTAGCTTGTGCCGCTTCGACTTCTTGCAAATAACCACTGTCGGGCAACATCATGTCGCATAATGCTATCGTTGCCGGAGTGGCATAGATAGGTCCTCGGTAGCCTTGCTTTACCAGTAAAGGGATATAACCCGAGCGCGCAATCTGAGCCTGTGTAATGATTAACGCATCAATTTCCTGTGGCTTAACCGGAAACGTCGACCAATTACGCAAACGCAATGCTTTATCACCTAGGAATAAACCACAATCAACCAATATTTTGTGCCTGCCCGTATTCAGTAAATACTTAGAACCCGTGATTGTCCCTGCTGCACCCAAAAAAGTTAATAACATAGTTTATAAACTCAAAAGTAAATCACTGTCTTGTAAAAATTCGTACTCAAACGCTTTTAGTTCTTTATTCACCTTATTGAGTGATTTGTAGGATTTAAAAGTGACAATATGAAATATCGCTTCGCCCTCATTCACAAGAGGCAAATGATTGACCCCAATAATAATGCCATCCACAGGCGAATGCACAGGTGTTTCCTCACCAGAAATAGGATTAGCAATAAAACACAATGCATCCCCTGCTTTAACACTTTCGCCTAAAGGTTTAGGACTCAGTATTAGCCCCGCTTCACAGGCACGCACCCATTGACTGGCTTGTGCAATCACAGGCGGCGCAGTTTTCTCAGTCGTCACTTTACTTTTCAACATGCCCAAAGCGCGCATCACATTAATAATGCCGCGTACACCGACGTGGATAGCAAATTCATCTAAGCGTAATGCTTCGCCTGCTTCATACAATAATGTGGGGATCCCGCGACTTACTGTTGATTTTCTTAAACTACCATTGAGGTATAACCCATTGATTAATACCGGCGTTCCAAATGCACTGGCTAATTTTAGGGTATGCGCATCGTTTAGATCCGCTCTTATTTGTGGCCAGTTAGAGCGGTGTACCGCACCGGTATGTAAATCAATCGCATGGGTGCAGACATTCACCACTTCTTCTAAAATTAAATCAGCGATGCGTGCAGCCATGGAGCCTGTTTTTGAGCCTGGAAAAGAGCGATTTAGATCGCGTCTATCCGGTAAGTAGCGCGAGCGATAAATAAAACCAAAAATATTAACGATGGGGATCGCAATTAAGGTTCCACTCAAATGATCTAACAGTTTAAGTTTCAATAAACGACGAATAATTTCTACGCCATTAAGCTCATCGCCATGTATGGCAGAGGTAATGAGTAATATAGGCCCGGGTTTTGCGCCATTCACCACATGAATAGGAATGCTAAGTGGCGTACGGGTATATAAAGGTGAAATTGGTAAATCCACTAAGGTATGGGTGCCGGGCGGCACATTGACTTTATTAATGGTAATTACATCATCCGAAATTGATTTTTTCATGAGTAGACATCCTGTCATCTTGCACATAGTTAACCCTTTAGAGTGTATCGTTATAACTGACTTGCTGCAAATCCAAAGGCCTGATTAATTATTATCATAAGTTATCTGGATAGTTTAATGTGCACTTATCCCTAGACTCACATATGAGCAGCCCGTTCTGGTGATTTCAGGTACAATAGGCAAGCCCGATCCTTTTGCATAGGTGATGAGATGAATAAATTCTATAGTATTTGTATTACCGGACTCCTCGCTATTCTCCCTTTGGCGTTAACCCTTTACTTATTAGTGTGGTTAATTAGCGGTGTGGAATCGTTATTTAGCGTGGCTTTTGGGATCTTTCTTCCGGAAGGATGGTATGTGCCGGGGATGGGCATTATTTTAGCCATTGCTTTGATTTATATCGTAGGTCTAGTGCTGCAATTATGGATATTTCAACAATTACAACGCTGGTTAGACCGCGTTATAGAAAAATTCCCTTTGGTGGGCGATATCTATGAATCACTCAATAGTTTAATGAAATATTTTGCCGGCGGCACGAAACAAAATGGTCATGAACAAGTGGTGATCATTAATATAGGCACGCCGCCTATGCGCTTACTTGGCATAGTGACCCGCAGTGATTTAGAGGATGCCCCGATTGGGCTTGCTGAACATGACACCGTAGCGGTTTATTTACCAATGAGTTATCAAGTCGGTGGCTATACGGTTTATATTTCAAAAGATCAGATCATACCGGTAGATATGAGTAAAAAAGAAGCGTTGCGTTGGACATTAACCGGTGGAGTGATTTCTACTAAGAAATAAAGGACAATTGAGTAGAGCTAAAAATGACTCCACCTGGGCCTGCGAACAAACCCAGGTGGAGAGATAAAAACGCAGATTATCTGTCGCCTTTTTCTCTTTCTTTAGCCATATTGACGGTCAGTGTTCTGCCCATCCATTCACGACCATTGTGCGCCAAGGATGCATTAGCCGCTTGCTCAGAAGAGAAAGTGACAAATCCAAATCCACGAGAACGTCCAGTAGCTCTGTCACTGATAACAATACTGTCATCAATTTCACCGTACTGTTGGAACTCTTCAGCTAACATTTCACTCGTTACTTTGTATGGTAACCCACCGACATAAATTTTCTTCATCATATACCCCGTTAAAAACCAAAAACTCCAGCTAAATGGGCCTCTTAAAGGACAATAAAGCTGACATAAGGCTTCGATTCTACCTTTATGTCTAGCCTATTGCAAGGATTTGTTGATGCCACCATACGGGGACAAAATGTTCAGCTTTACGACACAGCAGCCTGTTGCGCTTATAATCATTATCATGCTCAGCTACCAACTGCCAGAAGGCTCCGGAGTGGTTTAAATGGCGGGTATGACAAAGCTCATGGATTAGAATATGCCGCACTAAGTTTGGGCTTAAGAATAATAATTGCGCATTTAGACTGATTTCTTTCCGCGTATTACAACTGCCCCAGCGTCTTTTTTGAATTCTGACGCGTGCATGTTCATAATTTAGGCCTGTCTCTGTACTTATTTCATTAAGTTGAGTCAATAACTTCTCGTGAGCATAACGCAAGATCCACCGCTTTAATAAACGTTGAATATCAGACCATTCTAGAGTGCCCATGATCCGTAAATGGTATCCCGGAAGCTCTCGTAGCCGCACAGTATGCGCGCGTGCCTGATAACTGATTTGCCAGCGTTCGTTCAGCGCTAACAATTCTAGAGTTTCAGGTTTTGTGCACGGTTCACGTTGAGGCGCACAGTGCAGAACTTTGTTAATCCAGTCTTGGTGTTGTAAAAATAATTGCTCAAGATTAACCTGCTTCAACCGATAAGGGACTACGACTTCCAACCCTTTTTCAGGCGTAAATTGCAATTGTAAACTGCGCGCGCGTTTGCTGCGACGCAATTGATAAGGCGGTAAACTCTCCATAGTGTCATTGGGTTCCTTGCAGATGATCTATCAAATCAATTAATGCAATTTGACTCGGTAATTCATGTGAAAAACCCGTTTGGTAGGCGGCATCCACCAATTCACCCTTCGTATGGCAATTAAGTTTTTGTTTAAGGTGCTCAATATGCGAATAAATAGTGCGCGGTGAAATATTTAAAATTAAAGCAATTTGTTTAGCGGTTTTAGCTTTACATAAGAAAAATAAAATATCTTTTTCACGGGGAGTTAAATCAAATATTTTATTTTTGCCGCGCGTATAGCCTTTTTGTTGTACCGTTTCTGGGGTTTGAGCGCTTAACTGTGCAAATAACTGATGAATTTTCGGATGCATAATTTCAACGGCATGGCATTGGATGCCAATGATATTTCCCGCGTCATCATGACGCGCCGCTTTATTATGCAAAAATACACTGTATTCACCTTGTGCAGTTTTCGATGGAAAAATAATACTATGGTTATTCCCGGCTAAAACATCCAACTCATGCTTACGGTAGGTATCGGCATATTCTTGCCAAGGAAAATCATAGTCCGTATGGCCTAAGACTTGGTTAGCTGACTGCACGCCTGCATATTCAAGAAAAACAGAATTACAGCGCACAATACGAGAAGCCTGATCTTTCTCGCATAATAGCCCGATAATACGTGATTCCATTTTCATCATTATTATTCCTGGGTGAATAGACCCCATTTCTAGCTTACAATACTTTATTAACGGTAGGCAATATTTATAGACTTAGCCCATAAGCTTGTAAAGAAAGTGGAATTGCCGCTCCATCAGCCTAGATGGCTAATATTTCATTGTAATTCAATGGCTTATGCTATATAAATGATTTATTAACCTTAATGATCACTTAATATTTCTGGCTTATACTGAATATATAAAGAGATCAAATAGATAGATAAACGAGCGAGAACGAGCGAGCAATATGATAGATTTACTCTTAATGGAATTTTTCAATAAGCTGATATCAACGGCCAGGTTCGGTCCGTTCGCTGATAATCAGGAAGCGAAAAAAAGTTTCGAAAGTATTCACGATAATATGCGGCTTACATTTGGAATTGAAACTGCAGAGCAGCAATCATTAAGACATGCCCAATTACGTTTTGCTAGCTACTCACAACGTGTTAATGCCGCATCTAAACTCCCTGCCGAAAAAGCTATTCCTGAGTTAAATCGCATTCTTGATGATATCGATGCAAACATTGATAATCCTTTAACAAAGTTAAAAATTCCTAATATCACTGATGCAGAGCGCCATGCACAATTTTCAACACAAAATAAACGAGATGAATTCGGAACAATACTCCATACCTACCGTATAGTGAGGGATGTCAGAAACGCGGAAGTGTTTAATACAAATCAAGAACTTGCAATATGGCGAAAAAAACATCCAAAAATTAATAATAAAGAGCAAACTGAAGAAGCATCACTGAGTCTGGCAGTTTCACGTGCCATAGAAGAATATAAAATAGCGGATGAATTTTACAAACAAATTGAAAAAGACTACAAGGATAAATATGACCAAGCTTATCAAGCTTCAAATAATGCTTTTCATGCCCCAGAAATAAGAAAGCAAAAAATTCTCCGTGCAGAGAGTTTAGAGTCACTTAATCAAGAGCTCGCTACCCAAGCTCCAGACTTATCAGTGCAACCTGCTGACTTACAAAAATACGAACCTTGGTTTAAATTAAATCAAGAAATCAATAAGCAGAAAAAATTCTTTCATACCTTATATCGACACAAAATAGATATCGAACAAGCAGAGACTATTAACGATCTGAATAAAATCTTTAGGGCACATGTTGAATTTGAAAAACAATTAGGCGATCTTCCTTTAGCTGAACAACAAAAGCATCGCGCCGTCATATTTGCTGCTTACATAAACAAAATAAACACTTTTTATAGACGAGATGTCGAGCAATCTCTCAAACAAGATAACGCACATATGTTAATAAAAGGTCAGCTTTTAAATAATCACTCTATGATTATTTATGAAGGTTTAATGGCTTTAAACAGTAATGAAGCAGGTTATAACGAGATCATTGCGCTAAACACAGTATTTAATGAGGATGGGACTTTTAATCATATAGAATTATACGATAAATTATCTGGCTTAGATTTAGGCAGCCTATCACTTTTACAATTATCACATGTATTTAAACTCTCACTCTGCTTACCTCGCGAGAATAAAGATCATTCACTACAAGATAAAATTTCCACTCAGTTAAAAGATCCGAAATTTGCTAAAAACGAATATGCAAAATTGCTAAATTTTAAAACCGATTTGAGTGTATTAGATATAAGCACAGATAGCAGGGCAATAAAAGAATTAAGCAAAGAGATTAGTCACAGACTTGAACTTTTTCAATTTTCCAGAGGCAATCCAAATAAAGATGAAATGAAAGAAATTATCTTAGCTGCAGTAATCGCAGCTGTTAGTAAACGTAATTTGACTCAAGAGGATATTGCTGCATTATTTAACCTCTTAAAGCCCTCTAATGATCCCAGTCGATCCGAAATACAAAAAGAACTGCATGCTATCATTCACACTAAAACTAAAAATTTGGGGCTATATAGTCATAAAGTCACTACCGGTACGTGGGATAAGATTTTAGAATTATTGAAAAATCATGCGGCCTTATTAAAAGTAGAGCAAAAGATTCAGGAAAAAAATACAAACTATACTCCTGTAATTACCGTTAATGGCAATACAATAGAACAGTCTCGACCTGCTGATGCTCAAGTTGAAGAATCTACTCAGGGAGAGTCTGATACTAATCAAGCGATTGATGCATTGATTGATAGTAAACGTAATCAATGGTTTTCCAGCAAACAAGAAAGCGCCACTGTTCCCCAGATTTCTAAAGCAAGTCACACTAGCAGTGCCAGCGCTGGAAGCTCAAACAGTCAGGCTTCCACAAGTAGCACTAGCACTCTTTATTCATGGTTTTCTAAACCTAAACCGACGGCAACGCGTGAGATGTTATCAATGCTTGATGATCAGGAAACAATTGCCGCAGCAAAAAAACACTTTGAAAATGACATTTCAAAAATCACCGCTGCTGTACGCTAAATTTCTTTCAGATGGCTTACCACTCGTTCAGTCATCCTTGTAAAGTCGTTCAGTCATCCTTGTAAAGCGGAACATTTCCCCTCTTTGTAAATTTATAGTTTGAAGGCCGTAGGCCCACTGCGTCATCCCGTGCGTAAGCCGCCATCATGGGTGATAGAAGCACTTAACTCTCGCGGCTGTAGACACGGGATAGAGGTTACAGATGTTTCTCACATGCTCAGCATAGATTAACTTCGTAAGCAATATTTCCGCCTGGATCCCGTGTCTTCAGCCGCGCAAGTCCTGCTCTTCTATCACTTCTGATGGCGGCTTACGCACGGGATGACGCAGTGGGCCTAGGGCCTTAAAACTAAATTCGTGGGGATTTGTTAGGGACAGGGTGA
>Ga0206845_1120_pt1 | contig 21994 bp, 19 predicted proteins | sample Alteio_BWOrgCont_19_FD_152887 | JGI IMG/M metagenome (GOLD analysis project Ga0206845, IMG submission 152887) | Enriched cells from forest soil in Barre Woods Harvard Forest LTER site, Petersham, Massachusetts, United States -... | ecosystem: Environmental > Terrestrial > Soil > Temperate forest >...
TTCCCAGGACCGCCGCTTGGGTCGGATCCGAGAATTGTAAATGCACGGCGGAAGCGCAATCGCCGTCAGGACAGTGACCACGGGGAAGATAAATATCCTTCAAGCCGGAAAGATGTTCGATATAAATTTGTTTTCGTTCACGCAGTTCCTTGAGAATTCGATTGAGGCGCCTCAGTTGCACACGCATGATCGCACCTTGAATTTCCGAAACCCGCATGGAGCCGCCTAAAAACGGCGTGATATGGGTGAAAAAATCCTTGCGCGACGGACTGAACTGCGCCGGAGCATCATGCAAGCAGAAGGCTTTTTCATAGGCGACGCGATCGGAAGTGATCAGGACGCCGCCTTCGCCGCAGGAAATATTTTTGCTTTCATTCAGGGAGTAGCAGCCGAAGGCTCCATAGGTGCCAAGACGGCGGCCTTGGTAGGAACCGCCAATCGCCTGCGCCACATCCTCAATCAGTAATAAATTCTTTTCCTGAGCCAAAGCCATGTGGCCTTTTAAATTGGCGGCAAGGCCATCCATGTGCACGGGAATAAGCGCTTTGGTTTTTGCCGTGATTTTAAGGCGAGCATCTTCCGGATCCATGCTCAGATCGCGATCGACATTAACCAAAACCGGGATAGCTCCAGCCTGCACGACGGCGGCCGCGGTGGCCACGAAGGTGTAGGTGGGAATCAGGACCTCATCGCCGGGTTGAATGCCACTGCAAAGCAGGGATGCCAGCAGAGCATTGGTGCCGCTGGATAAAATCAGTGCATGCTCGCTTCCCATCCATGCCGCGAATTCCTTTTCGAAAAGATCACATTCAGTCGGTTCTTTGTAATGATAGCGATAAAGTTTTTTCTTCTTAAAAACTTTTTGTAAGGCTTCAAGCTCTTCATCACCGATATAGTACATAGCTACCTGTTTTTTTAAATATCGAAAGGTGGCAAGGCCTCTCTGCGATTGCAGTTTTTGCAAGGTGCATGCAAATGGCGCAGCCCATTTTTGAGATCCCTCCGAAAACGACTATAGGGAGGGCTTTGCCAGATGTCGATGAGTTTCTGAGTTTTCAGATCGCCGAAAACTTGCTCCTCGCGGAAATCCTCGAAACAAGACAGAATGCGGCCGTCGACGGTGACGGTCAGCATATGACTGGGTAGGTGACAGGGGTGCAAAGGCAGACCTTCCTGGCCCAAATGTTTCAGCAAACCGCCGCGATTGACCAAATGCAGGTCTTGAAAACTGCGGTAGCTGACTTTCATTTTATCCGTGGGACCGAGATCACGATAGACCTCTTCAAAAATATAATTTTTGCCCTCTGAAAAATCCTCTTCATGACGGGTGATCGTGAAATGATCCACACCGGAATCCGACAAACGTCGGAATTGAGTGGCACTCAGCAGGGTGCCGTTGGAATACAAATGGATTTTTGTTTGGGGTAAAATCTTTTTGCTCTGGCTGACAAAAAAATTCAATTCAGGATGCAACATGGGCTCGTTATAAAAATCGTAGGAAAGGCGCCCGCAAAAACCGATCTCGGCCAGATTTTCCAAGATATTTTGATAGAGCTCGCGCGACATACGGCCTTTGGTTTTTCGCTCTTCGACGGAATTTGGACAATAGGAGCAACTGCGGTTGCAGGCGTGATTAATCTCAATTTCGACGGCTTGCAGATCGTTTAGTTGATCACCCATGAATTGTTACAGTCCTTGCACACGTCAAAGGATTTGCGGTCACCTTGGCGCAGGCGACGACGGAAGTTCACATATTTTTCCGAATTCCAGATTTCAAATAGACTCTGGGTTTGCACATTGCCCATCACGTGTTTTTGATAGAAATCCTCATAGCAGGGAATCACGTTGCCCTTGACCGTAATCACCATCGCGCAATGGGGAATCAAGCAGGGCAGGCTCAATGGCGGCTTGTGAAGCGGATTTCGCAAGCTCAAACTGCCACCCCGATTGGTCAAATCCAGCTCCTTGTATCCCCGCATTCGCACTTTCTCTGCCGCCGAAGGGGTGAGCTCGGCGAGATCATTTTCCAACTCAGGAATCTCCGCTTGAAAATGTTTGGTGATGGTGAATTTGTCGATGCCATCTTCGGCTAAGGCTTCGACCCTGGCCTTGTTGAGCAAGGTACCGTTGGAAAAAAGTTCGGTTCGTGTCGTCGGCAAGTATTCCTTGGTCAACTTCACAAAAGTATCCAAATTGGGGGACAAGGTCGGTTCATTGTAAAAATGGTAGGAAACGCGGCCGCCGTAGTTCATGTCCTGCAGCTGCTCCAGAATCTTAACGAACAATTCTCTGGGCATATGACCCTTCTCCACCCGTTCCGCTTTTGAGTTCGGACAGTAGGGGCAAGCCATATTGCAGTCGCTATTAATCTCGATTTCCACCGATAAAGGGTGTTTTTCCCCTGAGGTCATAAGCTGATCGAACACCAGTTTTCACTGTGAATAAAGACAAAATGTCGCCGAAGAAGTTATGACGCGTCATAAACGCATAATAGAGAGACTTGAGCGGGTGCTGCATCATCGAGTGGGGCCCGTAACAGTTCATCCAGCAATTGGCGCAGTGTCTTTGGCGGTAAGAAGCGATCCGTTCTGGCAGTTCTTTCTGCGCCAAGATCTCGCGCAGAGACTGCTGTTCCAGGTTGCCGATTTTTTCGGTGAACATACAGGGCAGAACCGTGCCGTCCGCCTTGATATGAAGGTTGGTGGCGATCACCTCGCATGGAATCGGTGTTTTCCGCCCATGACTGACGAAGTGTAAAGAAAGCTTTAAATACAGCCACTCCACCCATTCACCCAAGTTTTGAATCTGATATTTGGCAATCATCCGGCGCAGGGACCAAGCCAGAAGCGGGTTGGAGATGGAATTGTTCTGTTTGTAAATACCACCGGAATGGACAAAGGTGACAGCTTTAAATTGGCCGAGAAGGGGATCATCGCTGGCCAGAAATTCCTGGTTCAAGGGAGAAATGGTTAAGCCCCAGTGAACGCGAATTCCCGCTTCTTTCAACAGACCAAAACTGACCTGCGCCCGAGTGAAATTTCCCGGAACCCCACGCAACGAATCGTGGATTTTTTCCGAACCGTCCAGGCTCAGCGTGATGAAAAGATCGCTTTTCAATTGTTGCAGGAGCTGTGCACACTGCAGGGTTTTTTGCGGCATTAAGCCGTTGCTCGTAAAGGTCACGAGTTTCAGGTGGGGGCAGTATGTTTTAAGAAGCTTCACCAATTCGGGAAACTTTTGGTAAAGAGTGACTTCGCCGCCGGAAAGGGCGATCCATAAAATATGTTTCCCGTAGTCGGCCAAAGAGCGTTCAAGGCTTGGTAAAGAAAGCTCCTGTTTGGGATTCTGCTCGTCGGTTTTCCAAATGCTGCAGGTTTTGCAGCGGGAATTGCAATGATCGGTGAGTTCCAAGAGCAGCTTATAGGGCCGTGGGGTTCCGCCAAAAGCGGAGCGCACCGCAATTTCCAGGTTCCGCAAAACAAGGGCAAACAAAGTTGAGATGCTCATTGTGACCCACAGCCAAATCCACCGGTGGATAAAATGTGGATAAGGTGTGAAGAGCGCATGAAGCGCAGTGGCAACTGGTGATTAAGGGTTTTTTTCCCAAGTGTTGTCATCCTTCTCGGTAACATGGAGGTAATATTTGCAAAAGGCAAAAAAAAAAGCGACCATCTTTCCTATGCAAATAGAAAATAATTTACCGACTGAGCAAGGCCTGCAGGTGTCCAAACAAGTCATTGCGCGTAGAAATCAAGACGGCACAGTGATTATTATGCGGATGGATGACTCTTCCTTTTTCTACAAAATCGATGGAATTGCCGCGCAAGTGTGGACAGCCTTGGTATCCAGAAAAACAGTGACGGAGCTCAACGAACACTTTGTCAGCCAATACCCTGAATTCCGAAATCAGTTGCAACAGGATATTCCCGCGTTCGTGGCTGAGCTTAAGCAAAAAAATCTGCTCATTGAATGTTAAGATTTCGGAGGGGACATGGACAAAAAAGACAACAGCCCGGAAAAAAATGAACCAAAAACGGAAAAGAAGGTGGAGCCCACCTATCAATTCGGCGGTTTACGGGAATTTAGCCTGGAGCAAATTGAAAACGAGGTCTTGAGTGAAAGCGTCTACCTGGATGTTTTCGCCGGTTCCGATCTGCGCTTAAAGGCCGATGTCCACGAAATGCCGGCGACTTTGCATAAGCTCGATCAACTCGACGCCATTCTGTACCAATGGAATCCCGAGGTGAATCCCCAGCAACCGAAGGCTTCTGGGCAACAGGTTGGTTTGATCGCGCAGCAAGTTGCGGAAATTTTCCCGGAGCTTGTTCGCCAAGATGAAAACTCCGGCTATTTAGCTGTGAACTATAGCAAATTGACCACCCATCTGTTGGTGGCAGTGAAAGAACTCAGCGCTCTCTGCCGGGAGCAAAATCGCCGGCTCACGGATTTAGAAAAAAAATTGCCTCAATGAACACTCCTCGGGAGGTCTTAGCTGAAGGTAAAAAGCTGGGGCTTCCGGATAAGTTTTGTTCGGTTCCCTTTATCGGTTTGCTGATCGAACCCGATGGCAAGGTCGGCCTTTGCCGAATCAAAGGCGACGAAGCCGAGATCGGCAACCTCCATGAAAATTCCATTCTGGAAATCTGGAACAGTCCAAAGGCTCAGGCCTGGCGGCAAGAATTCCTCGATGGCAAGCCGATCACGTGCAAAACGGAAGTCCGGCACAAGCAGTGCCACCGCTGCATCGAGCAGAATATTCAGCTCAAACCGGAAGATCTGACTGTTGTGCAACGCCTGAAACCGCGCCGGATCGCCTTCAATCTGAATGGCAAATGCAACTTGGAATGTGTGATGTGCACGATCTGGCAAAAGCCTAACGGCCTGTACGACAAAAACGGTTTTTGGGATCAGTTTGACGATTTGATCACGGACCTTGTCGAAGTGGAATTGCTCTCCGGGGAGCCTTTTATTCAGAAAGACACCTACAAGTTGATCAATATGATCTCGGCGCGAAAACCCGAGGCCCGCTGGGTGATCACCACCAATCTCAACTGGAAATTGACTCCTTACATTAAAGATCACTTGGATAAAATTGCGATTCGCAATCTGATTGTCAGCATCGACAGCCCCAATCCGGTCACCTACCCGCTGATCAGAAAAAATGGCAACCTTTCGCTTTTGTTGCGGACTCTTCAAGATCTGGGTCATTACGAGAAAGAAAGAATCGCCTGTGGTCTGAGTGGTTTGCAAATTCAGGCCAATTTTTTGGTGCAAAAGCTAAACTGGCATGAACTGAAGGAAATCAACGACTTTAAGAAGAAATACAAGGTCAACATCTTCCGCACATTTCTCTATGAGCCCTTTGAGCACTCGGTGTTGAGTCTGCCTGAGGCGGAGCGCATCGCGATTGTTGAGTTTTACCTGGAAAATCTGACACCGGATGAAAACAATCTGAACGTGATTCTGCCCATCCTCGACAGTTTGCCGCCGATCTTTAAGGCGCAGTATTTCACCCATTTGAAAAGCTTGAGCGTGGGAGCTTCATGTTGACCGCCTTATCCTCGCAATTATACCCTGCCTCAATGTCCAGCATTGGCAGTCCCAACCTCAGCATTTGCGCTTTGATCGCGACTTACGGCCGTGTGGAGTTGTTGCACAAGATGCTCGTGTCTTTTTCAGAAAGCCTGCGCTTTCTGCGCTCTCATAAGGATTTTCAGAACATCCAGTTCTCGCTGAAAATTTGTGTGAATGGCGAGGATCCCGATTCGCTGAAATATTTGCAGGATTTTAAAAAACAAGCGGGCTTTCCCGTCAGCATCCTCCCTTTAGAACGAAAACTGACTCCGGCGGAGGCGCGCAATAAACTTCTGCTCGAATGCAAATCGGACTGGATCGTATTTTTGGATGATGACATTTTGCTATCAACTCGTTTTTTGCAAACCTTGGCGTCGTTGATTGGCGCCCATCCTCTCGTCGACGTGTGGGGCGGGCCCAATGTCACAGATCCGGAAAGTCAGCGCTTTCAACTGGAAAACGGCTGGCTGCTTTCCCAAGCCTTAGTCACCGGTCCGGTTTCACAAAGATATAAATACTCGGGTCCGAGTCTTCAGCCGGGACGACAGTATAACCTCATGCTCTGCAATTTGGCGGTCAGAAGATCTTGTTTGCAGGGCTTGTTGTTCAAACCGGTTTTCAAGACCGCCGAGGAAAATGAGATTCTTTATCGGCTTAAGGCCAACGGCGCGCGGATGATGGCCAGCGATTTGCTTTTTGTTTATCATGAGCGGCGCATGAACCACAGGCATTTTCTGAAGCAGATATTTTTTTACGGCTATGGCCGCGGACAACTTTTTGTCGAATACAGCGTTTGGCAACAGGGCTTGTTTTTTCTGTTTCCGATTCTTTTTGCAGTTGCCTGCCTCTATGCACTGGTGGAACCGCAGGTGTTACTCGTTTACGGAGTGCTGGCGGGTTCCTACTTGGATTTAAAATATTTCATCGCTTTTCGCAGAATGAGTTTTCTTGTCTTCGCGGCACCTCTCTTGGTTCCGACCTTGTACTTTGCCGGTATCATGTCGTCTTTGGCGAAAAGCACTCAACTCAGATTCTTGCATCTGGTGACCAACTCAAGGGCGTGAGGCGGGGAGTTTTATGAAAATTTCCGTTGTTGGCTGCGGTTATGTCGGTCTGATCACCGGGGTCAGCTTTGCCGAAACGGGAAACCAGGTCATCGGAGTGGATATTGATGAAAATAAAATCAACCTGCTCAACGAGGGTGGTTCGCCGATTTATGAACCTGGGTTGCCTGAGCTTTTGATCAAGAATCTCAAAGAAAAGAAAATTTATTTCACCTCCAATATAAAAAAAGCGGTGGAAGAGTCCGAGATTATTTTTATCGCCGTTGGCACACCTTCTGATCACAACGGCAACTCGGATTTAAGTGCCCTTGTCGGCGTGGCCGAAGACATCGGCAGATACATGAATGAAAAAAAAATCGTCGTGGTGAAATCCACCGTGCCCGTCGGCTCCACGCAAATGGTTTCTCGTACCATCCGGGCGGCCTTGCAGACGAGAAAAGTCGAATTTCCCTTGGCTTTAATTTCAAATCCTGAATTTTTAAGGGAGGGTTCGGCGCTTGAGGATTGCCTGCATCCGGCTCGGATTGTGATCGGCTCTACCGATCAGGACGCGAAGAAAGTGATGCAACGTCTTTACGCCCCCTTCTGCCCAAACGGAACCGACAACATCATTTTTATGGATTTCGCTTCGGCGGAGTTGAGCAAATACGCCGCCAACGCCTTTTTGGCGACGAAAATTTCTTTCATCAACGAGATGTCTCTTTTGGCGGAAAAAGTCGGTGCTGACATCGAAAACTTGCGCTTGGGAATTGGTTCCGATCCTCGCATTGGTTCGCAATTCTTATTTGCCGGGCTTGGCTATGGTGGACCCTGTTTACCCAAAGACATTCGCTCCTTGCTCAAAATCGGCCAGGATTGCGGCCAGGATCTGAGTGTCGTGCGCGCGGTGGAATCCGCCAACGGCAAACAGCGAAAGGCCTTTGTGGCTAAAGTCACAGGTCATTTCGGCGATCGTCTGGAAGGGCGCCGGCTTGCCGTGTGGGGAGTGAGCTTCAAACCGGGAACGGATGACCTGCGCGAAGCCCCGTCTTTGGAAATACTGGATAGTTTATTGAAAAAAGGCGCCGGCCTGCACTGTTTCGATCCGATCGCTCTTCACAACGCCCAAAAAAAGATTTCAGGACACGTGCAATTTTTTGACGACCCTTATCAGGCTTTACGGGGTTGTGATGCCTTGCTGATTCTGACCGAATGGGAGCTGTTTCATCAGCCCGATTTTACCCGTATGAAGCAAAATCTTAGGACCCCGCTTATTTTCGACGGACGGAATATTTACCATCCGCAACGGCTGAAAGCTCTGGGTTTCGACTACCGTTGCATGGGCCGCCCGCAACAGGGGACCAGGGAATGATTAAAAATGTCTTGATCACCGGCGGCGGTGGCTTTCTCGGTTCCCATTTGGCTGAATATTTTCTCAAGCAAAATCAGCGGATTATTTGCGTGGATAATTTCTGTACGGGCTGGCGACCGAACAAAAGCTATCTGGAATCCATCGGCCAGAAAAATTTATTTTTCGTGGAAGCCGATGTCACGCAAGAGTGGGACAATTGGATTTCCCAGGTGCCGCCGAACATTTTAACCGACGTGACCCATGTTTTTCATTTGGCCTCGGCGGCGAGCCCTTGTCACTACCAGAGGCTTCCCCTTGAAACCATGTGGGCCAACAGCCGAGGGCTTCAATTTGCCATTGAGCAGGCGGACCGTTTAGGTGCCAAGGTTGTTTTTGCGTCCACCAGCGAAATTTACGGCGATCCGCACACATCACCGCAAAAAGAAAGCGACTGGGGAAACGTCAATTCGTTTGGTCCGCGCGCCTGTTATGACGAATCCAAACGCTTCGGTGAAGCCCTGATCTACAGTTCCAATCAAAAAAATAAAAGTCGGCACGGCCTGGTAAGAATTTTCAACACCTACGGACCGCGCATGCATCATGAAGATGGTCGGGTCATTGTGAATTTCATGAAGCAGGTCATCGCCAAAAAAGATTTGACCATTTACGGGTCTGGTCGGCAGACGCGGTCCTTTTGCTATGTCTCCGACCTGATTGAAGGACTGGTGCAGTACGCGCGGAAAGATTTGGATTTTCCCGTCAATCTTGGCAACGATCAGGAAATTTCAATTTTGGAGTTGGTGGATCTTCTGCGGAAAAAAATTTTCATAGACCAAAAAATATCCATCGTTCATCAGCCGCCTGTGACGGATGAACCTGTACAACGATGTCCTGACTTAGCTTTAGCCCGAAAGCATTTAGCTCCCTGGACACCGAAGGTTTCTTTGCAGGACGGTCTTCTGCTAATGCGCGATTGGCTTTTGCAGTGATTGTCTGGTGATTCGCGGGATCTGGGGCAGAGGGCCCATTCTGGTCAAAACCAGAGTGGCGTTGCGGAAACAGTTGCCGATTTGCCGCTGAAAGTGTTCGTAGGTCGGGGTCACCAGCTCGTTTAAGAGGATTTTCACCACTTTACTTTGCACGCGATCCACCACTTCGACGCCCTCTTTGCTTTTGCGGACTTTGCGCGAAATATCCAACCAGGGACTTTGAATTTCGCAATTCAAGGACTGCTCGCCGGTTACCTTCACGTCCTTGATAAGCGCTTTACGTTCCGCCAAGTAGGGGGCTCCTAAAAAAACATCGCCTGCCCTGTCGCGCACATTCAAAACACTCAGTTGAAATATATCTTCGGTATAGGGCAAATCAAAGCCTTCACCAGCTGACGTGCGTGATAAGACATTGTCCAATTTGAATTTGAATGGGACTGAAAAATCCGCAGCTGGAATGCGCTGGCGCAAGTCATTACTTGTGGTCGACCAGTCTAAAATTTTGCTACTGCCTGCTAAAAACAAAATCCAATTGTAATCCTGCGAGGCCTGGGGCCGTAAATAGAGACCGGCAAAATAATCGTTGGCGGCCTCGTTTTGTAATTGAATATGACCCTCGACATTCGTTTCTTCCGGCTGGTTTTTTTGCCAATGAATCTGATAGGTGAGGTCATAGGTCATCTGGCGATCCACGGGGAGTCGTGCCGGGGTTCTATCCAGAAATCCATCCGGCGCTTTGAGCACGAAGGCATTTCGATCGGCAATATCGAAGGGAATCCCCTGCGCTCGACTGGTGGGATTGGTGCCGTCCAACCAATAAACGCGGTTGCCATCTTGAACCCGCGCGACCGCATGGTTAAAAATTTGCAGGGATGCCGGATATTCCGCAGGGTCCATGCCGGGATGAATATTGCGCCGGATCCAGGCCATATTGGCATCAAAGCCCAAAGCGCGGCTCATCGCTGTCAGGACGAGGGCAAAATCTTTGCAATCTCCGTAACCGGTGTCAGCGATCTCTTTGAGTGAGCGGGGCAAATAGCCACCGCGACGTTGTCGCCAATCGCCAAAATAGCGCAGGCGATCCGCCAATAAAGAAGTCAAAAGATTCAGCTGCTCAACGTGGTCGGAAACCTTCGCGGCTTTGTCTTTGATTTCCGCGAAAGCTTTGGGAAGAGGTTCCTGAATCAATTTGCCAATATCGGCGATTCGGTTCGGAGCCAGATTGGACCAATGCTCGCGGGTCGATACCAACCAATGTAAAGTGCGATTGGGATCCGTAAAAGAGAGATGTTCATCCTGAATCACACTCCGAACGGGTTTGAGCAATTCCAGGTGCATAAAAAATTTTCCATCTTTGCTCGTCGTGGAGTAGGAAAATTTATGATCGGGATCATTTACTTTTGCAAATAAGGGCAATTCGGAAGTGATGTCAGCTTTGAAGTTATCGATCGCCCTATTGTGGTATTCGCCCATGATGCTCCATAATTTTTCTTCGGCGATTTCCTGAGTTTTCTCTTCGAGTTTGTAGTAGATCCGGCTGCCGACCTGCACTTGCGGAAAGACGATGACCATCTCTTTCATTTGATCGAAACCGACCGGAGATCCCGGCACGTCCTGCAGTTGGATTTGGCTGGAAGAAACCTTAGTTTCCTTGTCGTCGTTGATGGTTTTCGCTTCCAGCAGGCGAAGTTCGGTGGAATTGCTGTCATAGTTGAGGCGGCTGATACCGACCTGATTTCGCCCTTGATCATTCAGAATTTTCAGCTGTACTTCGCTCACCATTTTGGAAAAGCCGTCTTTGTCGATGTGAATTTCCAGGTGTTCGAACTCGATGACGTAAGACAGGTCCTTGTCCGTGGCAAAGCGGGCCTGGCTCTGGTTTCCGATCAGCAATAGCAAAAAAAACCACTTGGAGAAATGCATCCTTGATCCCCTCCAAATAAAAATCCTGCTATTTTTCCAGGACCCAGTCAGCTGAAATCTGCCGACTGGTCCTGTTTAGGCCTTTAAATGCTATAAATCTTGAATACGAACGGCCGCTTCGTAGGTCACCTTGTGACCGGCGCTGCCGTTGGTCTGCGTGGATTCAGCAATGAAAATCATGGATTTCAGTTTCAGATCTTCCGTAGCAAAAAGAGCTGTATTGTTTTCAGAGAATTGGATTTCTGGAGATGTCAAAGACAGGAAAGCTCCGGCAATTTTTACCCGCGTATTGGCAGGAAAAATAATATTTCCCACAGAACCATTGTTCACCACCTGCTCAAGAATAAAAACTTGAGTTTTGGTGGTTATTTTTTTGCCTTCGACAAGTGAGTCGCAGCTAATTTCATAGGGATGAATGGCCGCGCCCATCACCGGCTCGTAAACAGCGATATCTTCATTTTCTTTTTGGCAGACATCCTCATATTTATGGTCAATATCACCATTGGCATTTTTTTCTTCCCACTGTTTGTAAATCATCACGGAAACTTTTGCATGGCGGAGGAGGGGCGCTTCTGGCGGCGCCGGTTGATCGGTCACAGCCAAGGGTTTTTGGGTTACAGAATCCAGCCAAACCTTGGCCTGCGCCCAGGTTGAAAAGAGCGATAAAATAACGGCTGTCGAAATTAATTTTTTCATTTTGCCTCCCAGCGGCTGGTGTTTTAGTTGCGGATCACCTTAGGGAGGCTGCCGGAGTTTTGTCAATAAAATCAAAAGCTTCGGTAACCTGAGTTGGCGCAGATTTTGAATGCTGAGCAACAGGATAGGAATTGATCTGTGGAAAACTCTTTTAATCGCCCTGGTGATCGGCTTTTGGCAACTTTTTTGACACTGCTGACCCTTCTTGCGCCGATGGTATCTGCCATTGCACAGCCGACAGTTTGCACCATGACCTTCAATTCTTCTGACGAAGCGCAAGTGTTTCGCCGAAATCTCCAACCCCTGGGCTACCAATTTGAGGAATTAGTGCCGCAAGAGGGAGTGCATGGAGATTGGTTCCGCGAAATCTGTGCGAGCAAAATTCAATGCGATATTTTGTTGGTTTCCGGGCATTTTGGCGGCGTCTTTTTCGGCGATAAATTGATTGCGACTTTGTCTGTCCCTGAGCTTCAGCAGGCTTCCTGCGGTCAGAGCTGTCCCGGCATTCTGACCAACCCCAAGGCTGTGTATCTGATGGGCTGCAACACTCTGGCGGGGAAAACTCCCGATGACCGTTCCGTTTCCCAATATTTGGAAATCTTGGTGCGAGACGGCTTTCCCAGGAACCTCGCTGAAAAAGTAGCGGCCGCCAGATATACGGATTTTGGCCCCAGTCTTTTGGAACAGATGTCTTCCTTTTTTCCGAATAGCCAGGTTCTGGCCGGCTTCGATAGCGCCAGTCCGGTGGGGCTGGTTTCAGGTCCGCTGCTGGCGGAGGCTTTTGCCAATTCCAGTCGCGCCGACATGTATGCAATCGGTGTGAATCCGCAATCTTTGCAGAAAGCGTTTGCCCAAACCAGTATGATTTTGACGTCGCCGGGTGCGCAGTTTTGGGGTCACTCAGAAAAACATGAGCAGCAGTTGCGCTGTGAGGCTGTCTCGTCTTCGCCGGCCAAGGCCAAAGCCGCCATCGCTGAATTGGGACTGCAGGATAAAAATTTTGATCTGTTGTTGGATGCGCACTCTCTGCCGGCGGTAAAAGCCCTCAGCCAAGAAGATGCCGCTTGGCGGGATCGCTTTGTTCACACCAGCCACCGCCTTCTGAATCAGATCGCTGATCTTCTCGGTTTAAAGTCCGACATTTTATCTCATCTACAAGAGTTAGGAGTCATCTCGCCGAGCCAATTGCAGGATGAGCTGATGGAAATGATTTCTGGCCGTTTTGAAAATGGTGTGGACTATGTTGCCGCTGATCAGTTGTGTACGATTGCCAGTGATCACTACAATCTGATTTTCAGTAAAGATTTTTTAAAAAATTCAGCTGAGAACTCAGCTTTTTTGCCGTTTTTGGCATCCTGCTTTTGGCAGATCGATCCCGATGCTTTGCAATGGTTTGCAAATACGGCAAAAACCGCTCCTGCCGGGGCTCTCCGCCGCGAGAGTTTGCGAGTTTTGGCGCATTTTGGTGGGGTCGTGGATCCCGACGGGGCGCCGAAGGTTTCCGCCTGTTTAAAAGCCAATGAACATCTGTCCGCGGTGGAACGTTCCGGACGGGATTGGGGTTGTTTGACGGGAAATACGCAAACGCTTCACCTGAGTAGTTGTTTACAGGCGGCTTCGCGAAATCCCGATGAAAAAGGCGGCGATGACATGCGCTGGTTTTGCTTCGAACGCCTGATGGAACGACAAGATATTTCTCAGGCAGAATGCCTCAGGCTTTCGCGAGGCATGCACATCTTGGGCAACGAAATGAAGGCCAATTGGAATTGCAAAAACCGACTTTAAGTCAAGCTGTTTTTGATGACGAGCTTTGCTTAGTGGCTCCGGTGCTCACAGGCTTCCACAGTAAAAGGCCCACAACACCCATGGCGCCGGTGGCGAACATAAAATAAATCGGCGACATGTTATCGCCGGTTTCTTTCACCAAGCCCGTCACCATCGCCGGAGCCAAACCTCCGAACAGCAAAATGCCGATATTGTAAGACAGCGCAATGGCGGTGGAGCGCACTTGCACCGGAAAGATTTCCGACATCAAGGCAGGCCCGGGGCCGAATAACAAGGTCATCACTACAATCGACATCTGCAGACAGAGCAGGTGAGGTAAAGTTGGTTCGGCGATCAATTGGGTCATAAATACATAGGCCAGTATGCAGAAAACAACAATCGCCGGAATCATGGTTGTGCGGCGGCCAATTTTATCCGAAAGCAAACCGGTAAAAGGAATTAAAATCAGATTGATCAGATTGGCCAGCACCACTCCCAGCTGGGTGTCGGCGGTTTTGAAGCCGAAGTTTTGAACGGCAAAAAGCGGAATGAATACGATCAACACGTAGTTGAAACTGGTGGCGCAGGAAATTGTGCAGAACGAGACGAACAGTTCACGGCGGGCCTTCAGTAAAGACTGGCGAAAGGACATTTTTTGACCCACTGGACGGGCTTTCATCGCACTGATAAATTCCGGGGACTCATCGACGCGATGGCGGAGATAGATGCCGATGGGCCCGATCAACGAGCCCACTAAAAACGGAACCCTCCAGCCCCAGGATTCCATGGTTTCCGGATCGAGATGTTTGGACAGCAACATGGCGAATAAGCCGCCGAAAATAAACGCCAACATTTGTGAGCACATTTGAAAAGACCCGTAAAGGCCCCGTCGGCCCGGAGGTGCAAACTCGATCAGCATGGCCGTGGCGCTACTGAATTCACCGCCCACGGAAAAACCCTGAACCAAGCGGGCTACCAACATGAACATTGGCGCGACGATTCCAACGGACGAGTAACTCGGGCACAGACCCACCATCAAGGTACCAAGTGCCATCAGGAAAATCATGAGGACCATGGCTGCTTTCCGGCCGTGTTTATCGGAGTACATACCCAAGAAAATCCCGCCGAAAGGTCGAGCTCCGAAACCCACTCCGAAAGTGACCAAGGTGACCATTAAGGATGAGGTTTCATCTCCCGTAGGAAAGATGGCTTTCGCGATGATGCCGGCAAGCATTCCATAAACGACGAAATCAAACCACTCGAGGGCGTTCCCAATGATGGAAGAAACGACAACCCGGCGGCGCATGGCGGGGGAGATTGAAACAGCTGCATCCATAGACAAACCTCGCTTTTATATAATTGAAGCTTGCTATTAGAATGCCTGCAAATGAAGATTGAATAAATTTATTTTCGTGGAGCTCGACCTCGACGGTGCGGAGCGCTTAGAGGTGTTTAGAAATATTCAAAACTGAATTGGCGTAAAGGTGCCGGTTTGTTCGTTGAGCTCCAGAAGCTCACCCTTTTCGAGGTCAAAATAAATTCCCAACAAAGCAAGAGTGCCGGCTTTGATCGCCGCTTCAACAAACGGAAAAGTATGCAAATTTTGAATAGAACCGCGAATGCTTTCCAACTCGGTTTGGCGGCATAAGGCCGTCGCGTCTCCGGTACCCACTGCCTTGATCGCCCGTTCTTTTGCCGGTTCTGCCAGTTTCATCCATTGTTGCAGAAATCCGCCGGCTTTTGTTTCCTCAGGAAAAACGAGGGAGCGGATGCCACCGCATTGGCGGTGACCCAGTACCATGATATAGACAACTTTGAGGTTGATGACGCCGAATTCGATAGCGGAACTGACACCGTGATAGCCGCCGCCCTGTTCATAGGGGGGAACCAGATTGGCCACATTTCGCACAACAAACAGATCACCGGGTCCTGAGTCGGAAAGGATTGTGGGGTCCACCCTGGAATCGCAACAGCCGATCACCAGAGTCTTAGGGCCTTGCCAACCGCTGGCAAATCGCTCGTAGGTCGTGTCCTGTCCCTGAAAGAATTTTTCCCGGAAGTGGCGAAAACCGATCATCAGTCGGACGAGCTCTTTTTTTGGCATGGGCGCCTTATACATCAGACCTATCGAGGCGCCAAGCTGACAAAGGCCTTTTTTGTCAGGTCATTAATTTTTTACATGCCGGTGCCCTTTTTTACTCGGAATCAAGCCGCTTTGGGCAGCGACAGCTGTGGTGTTGCCTGTCGAGCGGGTAGGTCGATGATAAAACGGGTGTTGGCGTAGGAACCATCTAGGGTCAAGGTTCCATGGTGGGCTTCAATGATTCCCTTGGAGACGCTCAGACCGAGGCCCGTCCCTTTACCGATTTCTTTGGTGGTGAAGAAGGGTTGCATAATTTTCTCCGCCACTTCCGGAGGGATGCCTTTGCCGCTGTCGATAACCGTGATGGTCATCCTTTCGCCGCTGCCCTCGAGATGAATTTCAATCCATTTTTCAGGCAAGCGCTGGACGGCTTCGATGGAATTGTACGTCAAGCTCACCAGAACTTGCGCAATCTGTGTAGGACGACACTCCAATTGCAAATTTTTTTGGCCGGTGATGCGCAATTCAATTTGGCTTGCGCTTAATTTTTCATGACAAAAATCTGTCACGTTGGTCACAATCTTGGACGAACTGGCAATTTCAAAAGGATCTCCGTCGGCATTGTGGGAAAATGTGCGAAGCGCGCTGACAATTTTAGAGATGCGCGTGACCGTGGAATAGATTTTTTCGGCTTTATGGGCAATGGCTTCTAGTTTCGGTTGAGGGCTTCCAGTTTCCCTTAACAGTTGGGTGGAATGGCCTAAAATCATTGCCAGCGGATTGTTAATTTCATGAGCTAAGCCACCGGCCATTTCACCAAGAGAGGACATTTTGGCTTGCTGAAGCATCGTGATGGATTGTTGTTCCAGTTGGTGTTTGTAGCGAACCACATCCCGTTTATAACGGATCACCAACACCAAAAGATTCAGGGCCCCATAGACCACGCTGAACATTCCGAAGTAGATCACGCCTTGATGGTATTCGGGGCCAAATTCCGCCGGGAATACTTTAAAAATTCCCAATAGCAAAACAGTTACCAATGTGAAACCGCCGTAAATGAAGTTGAATTTTCTTAAAAAGATCTCCGTCGGCAAGGTCAGAAAGAAACCCACCGTGGTCAGATTGACGATGTACATCCAGCAGAAGGAATCCATTCCTAAATTGATGGATCCCAAGCCTATCATCGTACAGTCGGCCAAAAAAAATAAGGCTCGACCGATCTGTTGGTGGCCCATTTTTATGAGTGCAAGCACCCCCAAAATCACAATCATATTCACGGCGACGATGGTAGCGCTGATTGAAGCATGGAAATGTAAAAAGATAAAAATAAGGGCGACTTTGACCACATTCGCTTGCAAAGCAACATGAATTGTTGATTTGAGCATAGAAATCAAAGCGGGGTCTTCGATTCCTCTGGGAAGAAAAATCTGCGAGAGAAAATCAGAATTTTTTTCGGATTTCGCTTTCTTTTTCAAGCAGCTCCGCATTTCGCCGGGTTGAAATAATTTCCTTAACTCGTATCGGTAAAATCTTAAAATTTATTGATCTTTCTGGACTATGGCCCAGCAAATCTTTCATTGCCGTTACCGAAATAGATGTGATGGACTCCAAGTCAAAGCCAAGTAGAAATCCATTGGTAGCAATGGCTGATTTTTTCCTTCCTAAGGATATGACGGACCCTTTGCGGTCTGCGGTCAGAACTCACTCGATTGCTCTCGTGACTTCGGTATTCATTTTAGGCATCTTGACGCCGGTTTGGCATTATTTTGAGCTGATTTTAGCTTTCAAAATTTCACTGATGTGGTTGGCCGTTGTCGTTGTTTCGTTGCTCACCATGAAGATGGGTTTTCACACCTTCAGCCGGGGCGCCTATTTTGCCTGCCTCTGCGCCTTCTCAGTTTTTCTGACTCAGATCATGAGTTACAATTCGTTCATGTGGGTGTATTTGATCACCAGTCAGTCCATTTCTTTGTTTGTGGCCTTACCCGGTGAAAAATTTCTGCGAAAAGTTACCGTTGCCTGCGGAATTATTTCCGGAACCGTCGTTGTTTTTCTGTTTTTTTTCCGGATTTTTACTCCTGAACTTGATCCCGAAACGCCGTGGTTGATTTATTTCCGGATTTTCAATGTCTGCTATTGCAGCGGCTTATTGATGATGTCGGTCCTTCGTTATCAAGGGGACGTGGTCAAATACAAACAGCAGCTTGAGCAACAAGCCGTCACTATGCTTCAGCAAGCCAAGATGTCTTCCCTCGGGGATATGGCCGGCTCTATGGCCCACGAAATTAACATTCCCCTGGAAATGATTCTGGGCCAGTCCTCTCAACTTCTGAAGGAAACCGGAAGTTCGAATCCGAATATGCAAGTGATCGCTGGTAAGGCGGAAAAGATCCAATTCACCGTCAGCCGCATCGCCAAGATAGTCAGTTCCCTTCGCACGTTTTCCAGAAATGCCGAGGAGGACCCTTTTCAAAACTGCAAATTCGCCGAAATCATGGACGATACAATGAATTTTTGCGGAGAAAAATTTCGTGCCAATCATATCGAAATACGGGTTCGAGGCGATCAAAATTTGCAGCTGCAGTGTCGGCCCACGCAGATTTCCCAGGTGCTGATTAGCGTATTCAGCAATTCTTTCGATGCCGTCCACAATCTCTCTGAAAAATGGATGGATGTTCATTTTGAAGCTCGTGATAACACACTGGCGATCCGAGTCATCGACAGCGGTAAAGGGATTCCCGCCGAAGTCGCTGAAAAAATCATGCAACCCTTTTTTTCCACCAAAGAAAATGGAAAAGGAACGGGTTTGGGCTTGAGTACCTCTCGAGATATCGTTGAAACTCATGGCGGAAAAATTTATTTGGATCCGTCTTGCCCCAATACATGCTTCGTCATCGAGCTGCCGATTTCCCAGGCCATTCAGCAAACACCGGCGGCCTAGCGCAATTTTGCCGCCAAGGAGCTTTTCACCTGTGGCCATTCCGCCGACAAGATCGAATAAAAAGCGGTGTCGCGAATGCCCCCGTCAAAGCTCGGCATATGCGCACGGACCACACCGTCGAACTTCGCTCCGACGCGCTCAATATTGGTGCGGGACCGCACGTTTCGGGCATCGGTTTTCAAGGACACGCGCAGCACTTGCCACACCTCAAAAGCATAGGTGAGCAGTTGTAATTTTGCATCGGTATTGATGCCGGTCCGCTGATAAGGTTCCGCCAACCAGGTCGAACCGATCTCCAGGGCATGAGGAATATGGGCCGGCCGTTTCAATTGATGGTCGGCTGGGTAATCCCAAAATTCGATATTCATATAGCGGCTGGTGCCGATGATTTTACCGCTCTTTTTTTCAACGATGGCAAAAGGTAAAGACGTCCTGTTTTTGTATTGATCAAGGGCGCGCTGGATATATTGGCGAGCGGATTCCACGTCGACAGGCACTCCGGTCAGATTGAAAGTCTTTCTTGAGATATTGGCGGCCTCAGATAAAGCGCCGGCGTGTTCGGAGCTTAATGGGACCAGACGCGCGTATCGGCCATCCAGTTCAATTTGTGGAAAAGTTTCGGCGGTCATAAGAACATTCGATCTAAAAGATGAAAATACCAATCTTCCATTTTCGCAACCTTGTGGATTTGATCTTTGATGGCTTGCCTGTTCTGCACCAGGGGGCCGCTGGGAAAATCATAGTCTTCGGCGCACTGAAGGATCCAATCGCGCGTAGCCTCCGGATGAAACTGCAAACCCACGACTCGATCCTGCCAAACGAAACCCTGCTCCGAGGCCGAATTGCCGGCAAATTTGCGCGCGACTTTTGGAATTTTGAATTCGTAGCCGTGCCACTGAAAAACTTCCAGCACGGGAGGAGAAAACTCCACCAAAGACGAAATTTGCGGATCCATTTCAACCGCATGCCAGCCGACTTCCGGGTGGGGGCGGCGGCGGACCTCGGCGTCCAAAGCCTCCGCCAGTAACTGACCGCCCAGGCAGAGTCCTAAGATGGGTTTTTGCGAGGTCAGGAACTCGCGGATCTGTTTTTTTTCCGGTTTCAGCCACGGGAACTTGTCTTCTTCGTCCACGTTGGGAGCTCCACCCAGGATGATCAAGCCATCATAGTCAGCCGGATTTTTGAGTGGTTGGCTGCCATCGCTCCACAGGTGGAAATCCAGACTCAGTTTGCCTTTTCGCCGCTGTTGGAAAAAAATTTCCGTGCTGCCGGCGGGACAATCGAGGGAATGTTGAAAAACGAGAATTCTCATAAAAAACATCTAAGGTGATTTTGTTTCAAAGTCAAACAGCTGCCAAACCGCTGTCTCAGTCTGAAACAGATTGTGTTTCAATCTGCAAATCTCACGGAAAATGCCAATCCGGAATTCCTTTAATGCTAACATAGAAATATGGAACGTTTTTGCTGTGAGGGTGAATTATGAATGGCCTCGGTCGTACTATACTCTTTTTTATAAGTGGTATTGCGGTCCTATTTATAACAGCCGGCTGCAGCGGTGGCGGCGGCGGCGGCGGTGGCGGAGCCAGCGCCGGTGCGGCAGTTGTTGGCTGGGGCGGTAGCGGGTTAGCGCCGTCGATCACGTCGGTTTCTCCGGTCAGTGCCTCCATGGTCGGTGGCGACACCTTGACCGTCAATGGTTCAAATTTTATTCCCGGTGTGACAGTCACAGTAGGAACCGCAAGCTGTAACAAGATCAATGTCTCGTCGACGGCTCAACTGACATGCGTTTTATCTTCCTCAACTGCTCCCGGTGCCTACGATGTGGTGGTGAACAATCCTATTGTCAACCAATCCGCCCGCTTGGCCGCCGGCTTTAGTTACTATGGATTTCTTTACGTCAGCGATGAATCAGGTGCCGCTGTGAGTGCCTTCCAGGTCAATCCCAGCAACGGTAACCTGACTGAGCTGTCGGGTTCGCCTTATACAGTCGGCTCGACTCCATATGGAGTGGTCGCAACCGCGAATCGTAAATTTTTGTATGTGGCCAATTACGGTGACGGCACGATTTCGGGCTTTTCGATTAACTCCAGCACCGGACAATTGACAGCGATTCCCGGCTCGCCATTTTCTGATGGAGCTGGTGCCGATGCGGCTGTTGTTTCTGGTCCCAACGATAAATATCTTTATATTTGCCACTATGGTAGCCCGGCACAAGTCGGACAAATGACAATCAATCCAAGTACAGGTGCTCTCAGCAGTCCTGTGTTAATTAGCACGACAGGACAAAATTGTGGTGGAATCATCTGGGAACCGACACAAAGATTCCTTTACGCGGCTAACTGGTCCTCAAACAACGTCACGGCTTATTCAATGAATTCCTCTACCGGCGCTTTAACTATGATCGGTGTTTACGACGTCGGTGCAAGCCCAGATGGAATTAATCTGGATGCCAGCGGAACTTATGTGGTTACCGGCGGTGGCAATAGCAACGCCACCGGCGTGCAAGCCATCAATTCTAGCACGGGTGCTTTGACTTCTGTACCCGGAAGTCCATTCGCAACACCGGCTAATATTAACAGTTCTGGAGTTGCCGTAAGTCCCAATAACGCTTATGTGGTTGCATCTAATCAAAGTTCCTCAAGTGTATCGATATTTTCATTTAATCCCTCAACAGGTGTGTTGAGTAACCGTAATGACGTGAACATTGTGGGTGGAACAAATCCAAACTCTTTGATTATGGACACCACGGGCCAATTTGTGTACAGCACGAATACGGCTTCCAACAACCTGTCACTTTTTACATTGAATCAAACAACTGGCACACTCACCTACCAGCAGAACTTCAACACTGGCGCATTTCCAGCTATAGCGTGGTTCTTGAAATAACTTCCCCCTCCTAGTGGGGAAGTTATGGGAGTCTGCGTTTACAATCTTTTCACATAGATCGAATTGCTTACCCTTACTTCTTGGTCTAGGATGGCCGAAAATTTTTGCAGGCACTCGGAGGGCGATAAGGATGCGGGTGGGCTGGTGAAAAGCGTTATATCAAATGCGAGAACTCGCCGAATGGACCCCGACTATTCCGAGCTGTTCGATTCAGCTCCCGGGCTTTATTTGGTTTTGGACCGCGATCTGAATATCGTCGCCGCCAACAAAGCTTATTTACGGGCTGCAGCGACCGAACTTTCCTCTTTAGTCGATAGAAATATCTTTGAGATTTTTCCTGAAACTTCCAAAGACTCTAATTCCAACTATTCACGAAATCTGCGGGCGTCCCTCAATTGGGTGCTGCAAAACAAAACGCAGGATGTGATGGGTGTGCAAAAATACGATTTACCGATTTGCCGGACGCCCTTAGGAGAATTGGATGCCAGGTATTGGAGCCCCGTCAATACGCCTGTGCTCGGCGGTGACGGTCAGGTGAAATACATCATTCATCGGATTGAGGATGTCACAGAATTTGTGGAGTTGCTGGAAACCGGTGAAGAGCAGGATAAATTAAATCGTGAATTGCAGACCAAAACGGTGCAGATGGAGGCCGAGATCATCCTGCGCGGTCACGAGCTGCAAAGAACCAACGAGGCCCTTCGCATCGCCAATGAAGCAGCCGCAAAAAAACTCATTTACAGC